>Ga0209503_10001562_pt1 | contig 11688 bp, 9 predicted proteins | sample SouAtlMetagenome_2_FD_187448 | JGI IMG/M metagenome (GOLD analysis project Ga0209503, IMG submission 187448) | Marine eukaryotic phytoplankton communities from Atlantic Ocean - South Atlantic ANT15 Metagenome (SPAdes) (version 2) | ecosystem: Environmental > Aquatic > Marine > Oceanic | place...
TATCACTAAGCAAAGAAAACAACTTAACGCTAAATCGTTTCTTCTCACTTTGTCAGAAAAAGGCGTATTTATTCAATCCGAAAACGTTGAACAACTCTACCCCGCATACAAAAGAATAATTATTGATGTATCAGGTGCTGGTGATGCTGTTATTGCTACTTCAGCTTTAGCTTTAGCACAAAAACTAGATTATCATATTTTGGCGCAACTTGCCAATTTAGCGGGTGGATTATCTTGCGAAAAAGTTGGCGTTAAGCCTATTGATAGGAAAAATTTATTAAACGAGGCTATTCGTTTAATATAGAGCCACAAAATTTACAATGCTTAGCATCTAAATCATGTCCTTCTTTAGAACAAACCCTACAAGATTGTGTCGTTACCTTGCTAGTAGATTTTGCTATTGCAGCAGAAACAATACCTGTAGGTACAGCAATTATTCCATAACCAAGTATCATGATAATAGAAGCTAAAAACTTACCAAATGTTGTTATTGGAACTACATCTCCATAACCTACCGTTGTAAGAGTAACAACCGACCAATAAATAGATTTAGGAATATTTTCAAAACCGTTCTTTTGTCCTTCAACAATGTACATTAAAGTACCTAAAATGATAACTATCAAAATAACCGATAGCAAGAAAACTATAATTTTTGGCCTAGAAGATTTAAGAGCAATTTGCATAATATTTGCACCTCTCAAATATCGAGACAGTTTAAACACTCTAAATATCCTTATAAGTCGGATGGCTCTAATATCTACTAGTACATGTATAGGAGGGTATAAAAATACCAAGTAAGTAGGAATAATTGATAAAAAGTCAATAATTCCCATAAATGAAAAAATATATTTGAAAGGTTTTTTAATAGAATATATTCTAAGTATGTATTCGATAGTAAATAATATAGTAAATACCCATTCAGAGAATCTCAAAAGATAACCATATTCTCTTTCTATGCTTTCAACACTACTGAGAATTACACCAAATACTGAAATAATAATAGCAATTAACAGTATAACATCAAAAAGTTTACCTTTTTTAGTATCTGCTTCAAAAATAATTTCGTGAAGTCTATCCTTTGTCATAGATGCAGCGAATTTAATAACTATTTCGGATACATATATTGATTTTTAATTTTTATACATTTGAAAAAAATTTTCTAACAAGACTATGCCTAGAAAGTTGAAAGATAATCGAGGACAATTTGGAACCACTCCTGTTTTTATAGCCTCCATCAGCACTATTTTAGGTGCTATTTTATTTTTACGTTTTGGCTATGCAGTGGGAAATGTTGGCTTTTTTGGTGCTATAGCAATAATTATTTTAGGTCATGCAGTTACTATACCAACAGCTCTAGCAGTAGCTGAAATTGCTACTAACAGAAAAGTAGAAGGTGGTGGAGATTATTATGTCATTTCTAGATCATTCGGGCTAAATATTGGCGCAGCTATTGGAATTGCACTATTTCTGTCTCAGGCTATAAGTGTTTCTTTTTATATCATTGCTTTTGCAGAGTCTTTTATCCCTTTTGGTCAATATTTAAACGAGACTTACAATCTAGGGGCATTGGGTGATTTTTTGGAAGATAGAAAAGCAATAGGATTAATCTCAATGTTTCTTTTATCTCTCCTTATTATTTCAAAAGGAGCAGATTTAGGAGTAAAAGCACTATATGTCGTTGCTTCAGTCATCTTCGTTTCTCTACTATTATTCTTCTTTGGGCAAAGTCAAATCAATTGGGAACAAGTCAACTTCTTTTCTAAAGTAGAAAATGCTGATAATTTCTTTTACGTCTTTACCATAATATTTCCTGCTTTTACTGGAATTTCTGCAGGACTTGGTTTGTCTGGTGACTTAAAAGAACCTAGAAAATCCATACCAAGAGGAACAATTATTGCAACTATTCTAGGTGCGATAATTTATGTTTTGGTGGCTTTTAAATTAACTATTTCCACCGATTTGAACAATCTTGCCAACAATCAACTAGTTATGAGTGACATAGCAATATGGGGACCGATAATTCCTATTGGTCTGGCTTGTGCTGCTATTTCCTCTGCCTTAGGTTCAATAATTGTAGCGCCTAGAACACTACAAGCATTAGCAAGAGATAAAATTTTCCCTTACAAAAAATTAGACTTTTGGTTAGCTAAGGCAAAAAAAGAAAATAATGAACCTTTAAATGGCACACTAGTAACTTGCGTAATAGCCTTTTTCTTTGTTTATATTGGAGATATTAACTTCGTTGCTCGTATTATATCTATGTTTTTTATGGTAACATACGGAGCAATTTGTCTTATATCATTTTTAGAACATTTTTCAGGAGACCCCTCATATCGTCCTGTGTTTAAATCAAGGTGGTATATTTCATTATTAGGAGCAGTCCTATCTATTTGGCTCATGTTCAAAATGGATACTTTATTCGCTTTTCTTTCTATAATTATTATGATTACTTTTTACTATTTCATTAGTAAAAAGTCTTCTGATAAAAGAGAGTTTGTAAATCTTTTTAAAGATGTATTAGAGCAAGTAGCTAGACAATTACAAATATTTTTGCAGCGAAAAAATGACAGCAATATTTCCTCTAATTTTCATTGGCGTCCATTTGTGGTAAGTATCAGTGATGCTTCATTGACAAGAAAAAGTGCATTTGATATCACTCGATGGATAGCACACAAATATGGTTTTGGAACGTATATACACTATATTAAAGGATACTTAAGCAAACAAACTTTTGAAGAATCTAAAGTCATTAAACATCAACTCATTGAAGATAAAAGAACCAATGTCTATGTAGATACGCTTATATCGCCATCGTATACATCAGCTCTTGCCCAAGTAGTACAACTATCCAGTATTTCAGGTACAGAAAACAACCTTATACTACTAGAATATGGAGAATCTGATAAAGAATCTTTCGAAGATGTAATGAGTAACTTTAATTTACTTCATACAACTGGCTATGATGTAGCTATAATGCGTTCTAACAATAAAAAAGTTGACAAAAAAGAAGAAATACATATTTGGATATCATCAAGAGACTATGAAAATTCAAATATGATGATTCTATTAGGTTACATCATCTTAGGTCATCCAGAATGGAAAAAGGCTCAAATAAAAGTATTCACTATTTACCCAGAAAATAAATTCGAAGAATACAAAAACCAAATGTTTGACTACATAGAGTCGGGACGACTTCCAATATCGCCTAGAAATATGAAAATGGTTCCTCACGATGAAGACGTAAGTATCAAAGAAATCATAAACAAACGCTCTTCAAATTCAGATTTAACAATAATTGGCTTTAGAGGAGAATTAGTAAAAAAACAAAAACTCGATATTTTTGAAGGCTACAATAGCTTAGGTAATATCTTGTTTGTAAACAGTATCAACAAGAAAGATATTGAGTAAAAGAATAGTATTTAGCTATCTTTGTACCCTAAAATTTTAACATTGGGAACAAAAATCACTCCATATAGTAAAGACAAGACCTCCAAAAAAGAACAAGTAGCCAAAATGTTCGATGCTATAGCTGGTAGGTACGACTTCTTAAATCATTTTTTATCATTAGGAATAGATATTGTTTGGAGAAAAATAGCTGTACGAGAAATCGCTAAAGTAAATCCTAAAATGATTTTAGATATCGCTACTGGAACTGGAGACTTGGCAATAGAAGCAAGTCGGCTAAATCCAAGCCAAGTTATTGGAGTAGACATTTCTAACAATATGCTAGATGTTGGCAAAGAAAAAATGAAAAAGAAATCTCTGGACAAACTAATAGATATGCAATATGGCGACTCCGAAAATTTAAGTTTTAAAGACAACACCTTTGATGCCGTTACTGCAGGATTTGGTGTCAGAAACTTCGAAAATTTGGATAAAGGACTAAGCGAAATGTGCAGAGTAATGAAAGTTGGTGGTAAACTTGCTATTTTAGAGCCTGCTGAACCGAAAATATTCCCTTTTAAACAATTGTATGGGCTTTATTTTAAAGTTATACTGCCGCTTCTTGGGAAACTTTTTTCTAAAGACAACTCGGCCTACAACTACTTACCAGAATCTGTGGCAGCATTTCCTAGTAGAAATGCTTTTATTCAAGAACTAGAGAAAGCTGGCTTTAAAGAGCCAAATTATAAGCCCTTAACATTTGGTATAGCAGCTTTGTATACAGCAACAAAATAATTCTATTTTTTTTACGATATTAAAGTATGAAAAAAATTTACAAAGTCGCTCTAATTTTACTACTCAGCCAAAACCTTTTTGCTCAACGCTATAAGGTTCCATTAAACCTACCTAATTACGATAATAAACCCATTCACTTTGGCTTCTTAATTGGATTAAATACTCTAGATTTTAAACTCACTACCATTCCTAATGTTGAAGAACAATTATTTGTAATTCAATCTCAAAATCAAAAGGGCTTTAATCTTGGTGTGGTCAGTAATATGAGGCTCGGAAACTATTTAGACTTTAGATTTATTCCAACATTATCATTGGCTGAAAGAAGAATATTTTACACCATAAGTGATAATACTGTTCTAACAGATGTAAATAAAAAAATTGAATCTACTTTTATTGAGTTTCCTGTAAGCATAAAGTACAAATCTTCAAGATACAATAATGGTAGAGCATACATAATGACTGGATTGAAATATTCTTTAGACTTAGCTTCTCAACGAAATATTGATGATGAAGGCTTGGAAATTGTGAAAATTAAAAAAGATGATTTTTTATATGAAATTGGATTGGGCTTAGACTTCTACCTACCCTATTTTAAGTTTTCTCCCGAACTAAAAGCTAATTTTGGATTAACAAATTTAATTGTTAATGATGGCAGTATTTATAGTCGTTCAATAAAAGGAATGAAAACAAGAGGTTTTTCAATATCATTTACATTTGAATAAAACAATATAAGATGTCTAAAATTCTTTCCTTAACACTCAGTCCAGAAAATGCTGCTTTTGATGATTGTATAAATAATTATATTTGCAAGGAATTGAATGCAAATAACATCGAGCCTTCCCAATGGAAAATCTTAAAAAAATCAATTGACGCCAGAAAGAAAGAAGTTAAAATTCAACTTAGAATTGAAGTCTTTGAAAAAGAAATAGAAGAAAAACTGAAAATTGAAAAAAATTACAAAGATGTTTCTAATTCTGAGGAAGTAATAATCATAGGCTCAGGACCAGCGGGACTTTTTGCTGCTCTAACCTTATTAGAAAGAGGTAAAAAACCAATTGTCATAGAAAGAGGTAAAGATGTAAGAAGTAGAAGGCGAGACATTGCTGCAATTAATAAAAATCATATTGTAAATCCAGAGTCAAACTATTGTTTTGGAGAAGGTGGGGCTGGCACATATTCGGATGGTAAATTATATACACGTTCTAAAAAAAGAGGCTCAATAATTGATATTTTAGAAACTTTAGTTTTTCACGGTGCTAAGGAAGATATTTTAATAGAAGCTCAACCCCATATAGGGACCAATAAATTACCTAAAATTATTGCCAATATTAGGGAAACTATTTTATCTTATGGTGGTGAAATACATTTTAATAATAAAGTTGTTGATCTTATAATAGAAAGTAACACTATCAAAGGTGTTGTCTTACAAAACAACGATAAAGTATTGGCCAAAAACACCATTTTAGCGACAGGTCATTCTGCTAGAGATATTTTTAAAATTTTGGATAAAAAATCTATAGAAATCAAAAGCAAACCTTTTGCTATAGGCATAAGGGTTGAGCATCCTCAAGACTTAATTGATCAGATTCAATATTCGTGTTCAGAAAGAGGGCCATACCTTCCTCCAGCATCTTATAAGTTAGTTACACAAACTAATAATAGAGGTGTTTATTCTTTTTGTATGTGCCCTGGTGGTTTTATTGTCCCCTCTGCAACAAATAGCGGCGAAATAGTCGTCAATGGAATGTCACCATCTAAAAGAGATTCTGTTTTTTCTAATTCTGGAATAGTAGTAGAGGTAAAAGAGGAAGACTTAATGCCTTATGAAAAATATGGAGAATTAAAAGGCCTACATTATCAAATAGCTTTAGAAAAAAGCATGTGTAAAACAACACCTAACTTACAAGTTGCACCTGCTCAAAGAATGGTTGACTTTATCGATAAAAAAACTTCCAATAAATTAAATAAAACGTCTTATCAACCTGGAATTTTATCCCAACCATTGCATGAAATTTTACCAGAAAGTATATCACATTCACTTTCTAATAGTTTTAAAGTGTTCGGAAAAAAAATGAAAGGTTTTTTAACCAATGAAGCTAATATTATTGGCTTAGAAAGTAGAACATCATCTCCTTTATCAATTCCTAGAAATAAAGAAACTCTACAACACATAAGAATTAAAAACCTATTCCCATGTGGTGAAGGTGCAGGATATGCTGGAGGTATAGTATCTGCTGCAATTGATGGAAAAAAAGTAGCTGAAAAAATTTGAAATCATTAAAAATTAACATAAGTTATCATAAATGTATTTTTAAAACTAAGTTGTAACTGATTGGATTTCATTGCATTATTTGTTCTTTTAATTTTTATTTATCTTATGGTTTTGTCTGTTTTATGATTAAAACTCTATAAGTCAAGATTAAAAAATATAACCTACAGTAATTATTGCCCCGTTTGCATTAGTTCACTAGATAGATTAAAAAGTAATAAATTTAATAAACTACTTAACTCGCTAACTCTAAGCATTTTTAGTTTTAAGCGATTTTATTGTAAATCATGTAAATGGATAGGCTTATTAGCTAAGTATACTAAAAAAATTAAATAGTATTAAGAATAATTGCTGCTGCAATAGACACATTTAACGATTCAGTCTTTGAAGATTTAGATTTAGGAATAGTAATTTTCTCGCTTGTTAATTCTAAAATCTCTTTACTAATTCCCTTAGACTCACTACCCATCACAACAATTTTTTTATCAGTATTTTTCATTTCGCTAAGTGGAGTACCATTTAAAACTGTCATTATCAATTTGTAATCAGAATATTTTTTGAATGCATCTATTAAACTTGTATAATGAAGGTTAACTCTAGTAAACGAACCCATACTTGACTGAACCACTTTAGGATTTAAATAATCCACACAGTCATCAGAACAAATAATATCTTTAACTCCAAACCAATCTGCAAGACGTATAATAGTGCCAAGATTGCCAGGGTCTTTGACACCATCCAAAGCTAAAACTGTATTACTAGTAATATCCAAAGAACCTTTTTTAATTTTAACTATAGCTAGTACCTTATTTGGCGTCTTTAAAGATGAAATCCTAATTAAATCGTTATTAGAAATAATTAATGCATTTTCTCCTAACCATTCTTTTGTAGCATAGATGCCCTCTATTTCCCAATCAGAACTGAGGACTTCATTTACTAGCTTCTCCCCTTCGACAATAAATAAACCATGTTTTTGCCTATTCTTCTTAAGAGATAATGAACGAATTAATTTAATTTGATTTTTAGTTAACATTCTGTGTTTAAAACTTTAAGCCGAAAGTAAAAAAATATCTTTATGAAGCATACAATAAAAAATAGTATTTAATACATTTGCCCTAATAACCAACATAATATAATTTTAAGATGATAAAAGCGGGCGTAGCCACAGGAAACGAAGTGCAGGAGATTTTTGAACATGCTAAAAAACACAGTTATGCATTACCAGCAATCAATGTTGTTAATACAAGTAGTGTTAATGCTGTATTGGAAGCTGCGAGAGACAACAACTCTCCTACTATGGTTCAATTTTCAGCTGGAGGAAGTCAATTTTTTGCTGGAAAAGGGCTCTCAAACGATAAGCATCAATCAGCTATAGCAGGTGGCATCTCTGGTGCTATGCATACACATCAATTAGCAGAACTCTATGGTGCGACAATTATACTACATACTGACCATTGTGCTAAAAAGCTCTTACCTTGGATAGATGGACTACTTAATGCTAGTGAAGATTTTTATAGAGTTCATGGTAAATCATTATATAGCTCACACATGATAGATTTATCAGAAGAACCACTTGAAGAAAATATTGATATCTGTAAACGCTATTTAGAAAGAATGAGCAAAATGGATATGACTTTAGAAATTGAATTAGGCATTACTGGTGGCGAAGAAGATGGTGTAGATAATTCTGACGTAGATAGTTCAAAACTTTACACTCAACCAGAAGAAGTCGCCTATGCATACGAAGAGTTGATGAAGATTAGTGATAAATTTACAGTAGCTGCAGCTTTTGGAAATGTTCACGGCGTTTATAAGCCAGGTAATGTTGATTTACAACCCAAAATTCTTAAAAACTCTCAAACACACATCCAAGAGAAATTTGGTACCAAAGAAAATCCTGTTAATTTTGTATTTCATGGAGGCTCAGGATCCTCTGTAGAGGATATAAGAGAAGCTATAGGATATGGTGTCGTTAAAATGAATTTAGATACCGATTTTCAATACGCTTTCACCTCTGGAGTAAGGGACTACATGAATGAAAAGAAAGATTACATTTCTAGTCAGATAGGAAACCCTGATGGTAGTGATATTCCTAACAAGAAGTATTACGACCCTAGAGTATGGCAAAGAAAGGGTGAAGAAGCTTTCAAAATTCGTCTCAATCAAGCCTTTGCTGATTTAAATAACGTTAATACCTTGCAATAAACAAAATGGGTTGGTTCAAAAGAATACAAGGAGGTATTACTACTTCCACCAATGACAAAAAGGAAATCCCGGAAGGATTGTGGTATAAATGTCCTAAATGTAAGCATATAGTACCAACCGAAGAACATGAATCAGACTTAAGCGTATGTCAAAAATGTGGCTTTCATGAAAGAATAAATGCTAAAAGCTATTTTTCAATTCTTTTTGACGATGGCAAATTCAAGGAGTTAGATTCTAAAATGGAATCTAAAGACCCCTTAAAATTTGAAGACACTAAAAAATACAAAGACAGATTAGTTCAGTCCAAAGAAAAAACAGGCCTTAAAGATGCTATTACAACAGGCTTTGGTAATATCGAAGGTAAACCCCTTGTCATTGCTTGTATGAACTTCAATTTTATTGGAGGTTCTATGGGTGCCGTTGTTGGAGAAAAAATCAGCAGAGCCATACAACATGCTATTAAACAAAAATGTGGTTTCATAATGATTTCTAAATCTGGAGGAGCAAGAATGATGGAAGCTGCTTTTTCATTGATGCAAATGGCAAAAACATCAGCTAACCTCTCCTTACTCGCTCAGGCTAAACTACCTTATATTTCACTATTAACAGACCCCACAACAGGTGGTGTAACAGCATCATTTGCTATGCTAGGTGATGTCAATATTGCTGAACCCGGAGCTCTAATTGGTTTTGCTGGTCCTAGAGTAGTTAAAGAAACTATTGGTAAAAGTTTACCCGAAGGATTTCAAACCTCTGAATTTGTTTTAGAGCACGGATTTTTAGACTTTATAGTTGAACGAAAAAACCTTAAATCCAAAGTCTCTCTCTTACTAGATATGTATACTTCCTAGAAATAAAGAGATTTATCTTTCTTTATTTAAAAGTTTTTCTATATTTGCAAACCAATTTTTAGGATAAAAAAACAATTTAAAATGCATTTAACTGCTAAAGAAAAAGACGCCATTTTTAAAAAATATGGTGGTGACTCAAAAAATACAGGTTCAACTGAAGGTCAAATAGCTTTATTTACCAACAGAATATCATACCTTACAGGTCACTTAAAAAATAACAGAAAAGATAAAAATACACAGCGTTCACTACAACTTCTTGTCGGTAAGAGAAGAGGTCTTCTTGATTACTTAATGAATAAAGATATCGAGAAATACAGAGCGTTAATCAAAGATTTAGGAATAAGAAGATAAAGTATCTTCTAAGCGGACAATACGCAAAAGGCAATTTTTTAATTGCCTTTTTGTGTATAAATCCGTTAGTATGTAAATAGATAAATAAAAATGAAAGAAATTGTAAAAAAAATTGAACAGAAAGATGGTAGAACCATTGAAATAAGAACTGGAAAACTCGCTAAACAAGCGCACGGTTCAGTTGAATTAAGAATGGGTAATTCTGTTCTGTTAGCTACTGTAGTATCTAATAAAGAGGCCAAAGATGATGTAGACTTTCTACCACTAACCGTAGATTATAGAGAAAAATTCGCTGCCGACGGACGTTTTCCAGGTGGCTTTTTAAAGCGTGAAGCTAGACCAACAGATCACGAAATATTAATAATGAGATTAGTAGACAGAATACTACGTCCATTATTCCCAAGCGACTACCATGCTGAAACACAAATTATGTTATCACTATTATCGCATGATGAAAACGTATGTCCAGAAGCACTTGCAGGATTAGGTGCATCTGCTGCACTTGCAGTTTCTGATATACCATTTAACGGACCTATTTCTGAAGTTAGAGTGGGTCGTGTCAATGGTGAATTAATAGCTAATCCTACCCCTGCTCAATTAGAAGAATCTGATATTGATATGGTTATCGGAGCATCAGCAGATAGCGTAGCAATGGTTGAGGGTGAAATGGACGAAATTTCTGAAACAGAAATGGTAGAGGCTATTAAATTTGCTCACGACGAAATAAAAAACCACTGTGTTGTTCAATTGGAACTAACTAAAGCAGTAGGTACAGAAAACAAAAGAGAATACTCTCACGAGAATCACGATAAAGAATTAGAGGACAATGTGATGGCATATTGCTATGACAAATTCTACGCAGTAGCAAAAAAAGCCTCTGAAAAACACGCTAGAAGTAACGATTTCAAAGCCATTAAAGACGCTTTCAAAGAAACACTTTCTGAAGAAGAATTAGCAGAAAAGAGCTTTATGCTTAGTGCTTACTTCAAGAAAGCAGAAAAAAAAGCTGTTAGAGATATGGTGCTTAACGAAAATGTTCGTTTGGATGGCCGTAGCCCCTCTGAAATTCGTCCAATTTGGTGTGAAATAGATTATCTGCCAAGACCACATGGTTCTGCTCTATTTACTAGAGGTGAAACACAATCACTCACAACAGTTACTTTAGGTACTAAAATGGATGAAAATAGAATTGATGGCGTTACAGAAGTAGGCTCTGAAAGATTCTATCTACATTACAATTTCCCTCCATTTTCAACAGGTGAAGCAAGACCTATTAGAGGAGTAAGCAGAAGAGAAATTGGTCACGGAAATCTTGCACAAAGAGCCCTATCTAGAATGATAGATGAAGATAACCCGTACACAGTAAGAGTAGTTTCTGACATACTTGAATCAAACGGTTCGTCTTCTATGGCAACAGTATGTGCGGGTACTATGGCGCTGATGGACGCAGGTGTTAAATTAAGAAAACCTGTTTCTGGAATTGCTATGGGATTAATTACTGATGGTAGTAATTTTGCAGTATTATCTGACATCTTAGGAGATGAAGATTTCTTAGGTGACATGGACTTTAAAGTATGTGGTACTAAAGATGGTATTACTGCTTGTCAAATGGATATCAAAATTGAAGGCTTATCTTATGAAATTCTTACTCAAGCCTTAGAGCAATCCAACGCTGGAAGACTACATATCTTAGGAAAATTAACGGATACTATTTCTGAAACAAGGGCTCAACTTAAACCTCATGTGCCAAAAATACATGTTATGTTTATTCCAAAAGATACTATTGGAGCAGTAATTGGCCCTGGTGGAAAAATTATCCAACAACTTCAATCT
>Ga0209503_10001563_pt1 | contig 11686 bp, 7 predicted proteins | sample SouAtlMetagenome_2_FD_187448 | JGI IMG/M metagenome (GOLD analysis project Ga0209503, IMG submission 187448) | Marine eukaryotic phytoplankton communities from Atlantic Ocean - South Atlantic ANT15 Metagenome (SPAdes) (version 2) | ecosystem: Environmental > Aquatic > Marine > Oceanic | place...
CCAACATCCTCTGGTGACTGTCCTTCTGAAGACGCTTTTTCAGGGGCAGGTCCACTTTGACCAGAACAAACTTCTCTTCTACCAGAGATTGAAATTTCTCGGACGAGAGAATTCGCCTCTCCAGCTGTTGGCAGGCTCCCGAAGAATCGGTGGAGACAAACACCAAATAGATAGCCTTCTTTTCCCCCTCCGCGGTTTTTTGGGCAGCTTCAAGATCGGAGGTCCACTCTGCCACCAAAGGGCTCGCAATCAGCAAGAACAAAAGCGATTTCAAAAAGACCGAGACCATCTCCTTATTCGGATTTTTTTAGCTTCTGGGAATCGCCGTTCAGATCATCGGCCTCCTTCTTCAGCTTTTTGGCATTTTCCTCTAGCTCTTTCACTTGGCGCTTGCGGGCCTCCATGGCCTCATGATTTTCAATGACATCTTTCATCGCCTGAGCTTTGGTTGCCAACTTGCTGCGCTCAGCAACAGCCTTTTCTAATTCTCCTTTTGATTTCACCTCCTCCTCTTTCAAAACAGCCAACTCCTTTTCGAGCGTGGCCATTTTCGACTTGCGGGCAGCAGCCTGTTTGCTGAGTTCATTCTCCTTTTTGGCAGCCTCCAGAGCCTGCTTCTCCAGCATCACGGCTTCCTCTTTTAACTCGTTAATATCACTTACTATTGCCACTGGCTTGGAAACGATCGGACCCGTTCTCTTTTTCACCATCGGCTTGGCCTTCTTGGCCTCTTTCATTTTTTGAGCACGGGCTTTCATGCGCTCAACTGCCTGGTGGTATTGCGGTGCCCGCTGCCCCAGGGTCGAGTCCGGAGCAATCGAGGCCATTGCATCGATTGCATTCTTCGCCTGATCAAACTTCTCCAGAGTAGCAAGGGCCTGAATCGTATAAAGGGAGAGTCGCTGTGAATCCTCACCACCCGCTTCCTTGGCCGCTTTGGTTGCGACCTCAATGATTTCATCATATTTCTTCTCCCGGAAAAGCGCTTGATAATATGCCTGCTCTCTTTTTAGAGCCTCCTCTTTCTCTACCTTAGCAATAAATCCCGTTTTTCCCTCAGGGTCGGCCTTGGCGACATCGGCCATTTCCATCACATAAAAATCACGCACAACTTGACTAGGCAACAATTCCAACCCTTCCACTAACAATTTGGCGCGCTCCAAACCTTTCTTGGATCTTCCTTTGGCAAACAGCTCATCGCGTTTCACTCTGAGATCCACCATCTCTTTTATCCGCTTCCAGAACTCCTCCGCCCCTCCCCGCATGACCCCGGCATAGCCAAATGGACGCCCGGCTGGATCCAACAAGACGACGCTGGGCATCTGGCGCACTTTATACTTCATACGGAACTCCAATAACTTCGTGTCCGTCTTTTCCCGCTCGCGAGGGAAATCAAAAACAACCCGAACAAAAAGCTCATCAACCTGTTTCTTAAAGGCCTCGGCTCCGATGACCTCTTTCTCGAATTGCTCACTCTGTTTATTCCAGCTAGAACCCGAGAATACCACCATGACGTCCTTCTTATTCTTTTCGGCAACCTTACAAGCAGATTGAAACTGCTGCACGGGACCTTGGGCGGACAGGGAGAGAGGCAGGGTCGCGAGGACAGAGACGATGATGGATAAAGTTCTCATAGTTGATGACTCAGGAGGGCAGACAATCGCCCAGCAATTTCGCCCCGTCGAGGGGAAAAAACACGACAAATCCCCGACGATCACACAAGTGGACGGCACCGAGAATCAGAGCACATCTCCCCTCTGTCCACGACCATCGCGAATAGGGTAGCTGGTCTTCGGGCAGCGCGCTCGAAAAATCCCGAAATCAGCTACAAATACTTGATCGACTATAACCCTTCCAACTTGGAAAAGAACTTCACCGGTGTCTTCTTCGCATCCTTGGTTTGTGCTTTATAGAAGAAGGCGTGCATGCGACCATTCTTGCTCATGGTCAAATTGTTTTGAAGAATTGTCCTCCAAGCTCCGCTGGCATCTTGCACCGCTAATTTCACCGGGACCTCCCCGGCCTTCATTGGCTTGAGAATCACCTCCCCAGCTTTTACGGCAAACGCCTTTTCATCACCAATAATCACGGCGACTCCTCGATCAGAAAGGTTGGCCAAACGAATTTTCCCAGCTGGAAAAGAGCGCAAATCTTCCGGCAAAACTTTCAATTGAGGCTTGTCCCAGGTCATCGTCTCGTTGTCCTTACAAAGCACGAATAAAGCCTGCTTTTGGGCCGGAAATCGACTCTTAAACCAAGGATCGCCTGCCACTTTTCCTCCTTCATAAATCTCCACCCCTTTGGCAGATGCCTTGATTTTTAAAGCCTTCGTAAAGGTTTTCAAACGTAAGCCCAGAGGTGTTCCCTCTCCGGGTTCGGTCATCAGAACAGTTCCCTCCGGAGGCATTGAACCTTTGGGGTGTTCTCCTTGTTTCCGACGATCAGTTCCTATGATCTGCTTGAAGGGTGGCAACTCTCCCAGTGGAAGGAAGCGTACGATTTTACTAGGCGCCTCTTGCGCACTGGATATCCAAGTCAAACAAAAGGAGAGGATCAGCAGGCGTTTTATCATCAGGTCTGTTTTAGCATATCGAACAAGAGGGTATCCAGACAAAGATTCCGGTAATAATGCTGCACGATAAATTAGGACCCTTCGCTCCCGGCAGGAGCTGCCTCGGCCTCCACCGCCGGGGGGGGCTGGGATTTAAAAAGGGATTGGGGATCTTGGAAGCGATCCACCTCATAGGTGAAGCGCACCGGGCGACTGGCGACCAAACCCTGTGATTTAAAGACGAAACTCTGCACTCGCTGCCCCTTCCGTATCGAAAAATCATTTTGAAAGATCATTTTGTTGCCACCATCTGGATCAATCACATCAACCCTTACGAGATTTTTCCCCTCCTTCAATTTCTGCTGACCCGACTCGCCCGACTTAATGAAAACCGGATCTTGATCCCCAACTTTCACAGCGATTTCCAGATGAGAGACATTTACCAAACGCATTGACCCCAGAGGAAAGGCCTGCAGATCATCTCTCACGATTTTCACGACCGGTTTGAGCCAAGTCATTTCCTGAAGATCTCGAAAGAGAATCGCCAGCGTATGCGATGCTGTTGGCATGGCATGACTGATCCACGGTGGATTTCCCCCTTTCTCCAGAATTTCCAATCTCTGTTGCTTCCCGGCGATCGAGTAATAATTAGTCAGTCTCCTCAAAAAGAGGTTTCCCCCAAATCCATTGAGATCACCCCCATTAACCTCAATCTTACTCGGAGGCATCTGTCCAGGCTCGGGCGGAGACTGGATTCTTCGGTCTTCTCGAATCTCTTCCTTCCACGGAGGCAATTCACCCAGAGGAACTAATCGGAGATACTTTGGAGGTAGTTTCTCTTGCCCCGTGACAACAAGGGGAAAAAGAAGTGATAGCAGTAGAATGGCCTTCATCATTGGTTACAATCTCCATATTAAATTTCATTATCGCTCGGTCCTTGGGAAATTCATTTCTGGATAATCAATTGGACTATGCGCACCGACGCTATCACACATCAGCAAGCCGCCTTATCCAAGGAACTGGAATAAGATTCCGATGGAGGGATTAGACTTCATCCTTACCCAACCACCGGAAGGATACCATCCGGAATCGACGACCGAAATCCACAGTGCTGCCAATGACCGCTTCGGGATTCAAGCCCTTTCTATCAGGATTCATTGGCTCAGGCGTGCGCTGCACTCTCGCTTCGCACCAAGCACGGGCCTGAATCTTTCCACTAACGTCCTTTGACTCTCCGTATGAGCGAATCACAAAACTATCTGATCTTGCCGAGAGGGTTGAACCAATAATTTGCAACACATCACCCTGGGTCAGGTAACCCGGAATGCCCCAAGCTGTTGAGGGAGGCTTATCCACCTGTCTGAGACGAGTGGAATCCGCAATATTTGCTTGGCCGGGAACAACCAGATTAACGTCCGGTAATTCATAATCCCGGTTGATTGGATACTCCGAAATGAGAGTATCATTGATTCCGGCCCGATAGATCGCAGCTTCGATTGCGCCCTCTCTACCTGTTTCATCCATGGTCAGTCTGCGATTCACAAAGTCAGCAAGCCCAAAGAAAGGCGCTCTTGTTTTCACCTCGTATACAATCGCTTCGGCAAGGGCATCGATTTCGTCAACTTGCAGACTCCGGAATCCATCGTAGGCAGCCTCATTAATCCGATCTCCAAGGTAATCGCGATTGTCCTTACTCAGAAGTCTCGGATAAGGAGTGACTCCTTTACTTCCGAATCCAATGTCCCGGGTCGATGACAGAATGGCTTTCCATGCCTGCTTGCTGGTCGAGTGCACATCAAATGCACCTTCAAGACTCAAGCGCGAGGCGGCACGGTGAAAATCAAGAAGATCACCAGACAAATCCTCACCTCCATCAAACACTCCAAAGCGTCCATTTGGCAATGGATTCGCTCCGGGGTCATCTGCAAATCTCTGCTTTTGATTAATCGTTCCCGTTGACACAAAGAAGTCATCCCAAAGATTGAAGTTGAGCTCAAAACTCTGATCGTAGATCAGATTGCTCTCCTTCATTGTGTCGAACAGAATGGTGCGAATCAACCAGGCCCAATACTCTCCCTCAAATTTCGATCCGCCCCGACTGCCTCGTCCAAGGAAATAACCATTCCAGGCGGTATATTTTTGCTCGGAAGAACCAGTCAAAACCGGACTAGTTCCCGTTCTTTCGACACGTGGATCAACAAGTGAGTTCCCGATGGCATAACTGGGATGCCACGCAAATTCCGACAACTTTAGATGTCGCAGGTATGAAATCGAAGGTAGGCCAACATCCTTACTCGGGAGTTCAAAAGCAATCAGGCCCGACGGCCCGGCATTGGGCGAGGTAAACGGAAAGGTCGTGTTAAGGCCATCCCTCTTAACCGGAGTCATATCGCTGAAGGTCACTTCGGTATCCGGGAAATCACGCATATAAATTCCGTGGAAATATGGCGGAGTATCGCTGACATTATCAAAGGGAGTTCGGGTGTAATAGGCCCCCCGCAAATTCCATGTCCCCAAAGCCGCACTTTGAAGATGAGCCCCATCGGTCTTGGTTAATTTACCTGAGTTCAAAATATTGGATTTCGTCTCCTTCCACCACCTCAGACGAAAGCCATCCCTAGTGAACACCGATGGCTCCGGCAATTGGTCAAAACCAGTGGTAATGTCGGTTGCCGGGAAGGAGGTGATCAACTCAAGAGGCAATTCGTCAGATCCCCCCGCCTGCAGAGAGATGTTTGCCACGGAAAACAAGGGCAACTGCGCAAAGGTCGAATAGTTAATATTCGTCCTTCCTTCGTTAAGCCTCAATGAGACCATATAGTTATCCGCCCCATTGATCTTACCGGTATCTGGCACTTCCCGCACCGAAGTTGGCGGGGAGTCCAATTGCAAATCAGAAATCAGCGAACCTCTCACCCTCTGTTGCCCAATGTAATCCTGATAAAAACATCTCGAGGCAGAAGGCGCAACACTGGCAGACAAGCGATTATTACTAAAATTGATCGCATCCAAGGGAGCGGCAGTAGATGGAGAGAAGACGAGCGATTGACCTGCTGGAATACTGGAACTCGGGATCTGCATGAAAATCATGCCGGAAAGGTTGCCACTCTGACGGCCACCTGACGATCCCGGTGGTGCTCCGGTCTGGCCAAAATAAATATTCTGATACTTCAATCCACTCGCAGTGGTAACCTCAATTCGTTTGTTACCATTAACAAACAACTGGCAGGTCATTGCCGGCACCTTCAAGTCAACACTGTAGGGATTCCATAACGCCACTCTGGGATACATGCACAGGCTCAAACGATACTTGGCGGTTGTCCCCGATCCCACCTTCTTGTAGCCGACATTGTAATACATGTTGGCCTCCGTCAGGAGAGGAGTAATATTTGGCTTGGTGAATGGGGTGAAATCCACCGTGCTCTTATTGGTTCTGTCATAGAAGCCGTCTCCATCGTTTGCCGACGGTGGATTTCTCCATCTTTCCGGAGTCACCTGATCCATCGTTTGCCGATTAAAACTATTGGTCTGGGAGAACAGAAACCATTCTCTGAAGACCCCGAAAGTCGGCGCAATTTCTTTGTAGCGCGCAGAGTCCCAATCAAACCCTCTAAACCCAGCCATTTTTTCATTGATTGGTCCTACCAGGAAATCTTCATCATCAAGCCCCTGATAGTGGGCCGCTTCAGAACTAAGATCCGGAATGCTGCCGTCACTCAAAATGTAGGCGGTCAAATCACGCTTGAGTCCCCCGTCACGAACATTGGCCAAAACTCCCCGCGAGTATCCTGTGATATTGTGGAAGTTGTCCTTGATCGCCTCTTTGTTCCTTGGGTGAACCAAGGCCATCGTATTCAGCGTAATCAACTTGGCCGCTTCGTCTTCAACAACGTCAGCAATGCCATCGATAACCGCAGCCTCGACATCCTGGGCGTTAATCAGTCGCTGAATACCTCCCCCTTTTCCATCGATCGTCTTATCACGGTGACTGTCGGCCACGGAAACTGCCGCCTTCGCGCCAAGGGAACCAATCCAAAACCCATAACCACCCAAATCGCGGTAATCTCTCGTGCCATTTGGCAACAGCTTTTCTTTCTCAGTGGACACCCGCTTCACGAACACCTGATCATTCAGATTATTCACTGAACCTGGTCCGACGATGTTCACTTGTTCATCGCCGTTTCCCAAATTTGCATTAATCGCATCCAGAAACTGTCGCTTACCCGACATCTTACCTTTACCGCCCTCGTTTCCGCTTACCAGATATCCCTTCACGGCGTCTCGGGCCCGGTAAGCCGTGCCTCCTCGAGCGTCTGCCATCCCACCGTTGTACTCATCGTCCCGGGTCCAAGGGCTGCCGTTTTGGTTCCCCTCGTATACCGTGGAAAAAACGCCCAACCAGTTGGGATGTTCCACACCGTCAATCTCGAGGGAGCCGGGCTCGCGATCCAGAATGGACGCACTGGCCGAAATCCGGCGGTCGGGACCCATCTCACGCTGTAACTCTCCGAAGGCAATCATCAATCCCAAACGAGCATTCGCGCGAGCTTCTTCCCGGGCCCAATCATCACGAGCCGTTCGAACAGTCAGTGCTGATAGTGAAAGAAATGCGACCGCGACCAAGGTCAACAAAAGCAAAACCGAAATTGTCGCAATAAGCGCGAAACCAGGACGGAATGGAGATACTCGTTGCAGCTTCATGATGCCCACTATGTAAACACATTGTGCTTTCAAAGCAACCCCCAAAATGGGGATCGTTCCTCAACACAACTCTGCATTCAGAATGGTATTCTCAATAAAAAACTGAAAATGAATAGGTTAAAATGAATGACAATGGACCCACCTCCCCTTTTTGACGCTCCTCCAATTATTAAGCTTCCCTTACTAATTTGCAGGCTTTTGAGCAATCCCAACTCAATCATTCGAACAAATCCAACAATACCCCCTCGAGCCTCAATAATTTTTCCTTTCGGTCTAAACCTCCCCCAAACCCAGTCAAGGTAGCGTTTTTGCCGATCACACGATGACACGGAATAATAATTGAGATCGGATTAGCCCCATTCGCCGTTCCCGCCGCACGCACCGCTTTAAAATCCCCCATTCTTCGTGCCTGCTCGCCATATGAAATCGTCTCTCCATAGGGAATCGATGACAGCTGTCGCCAGGCATCCCGTTGAAACTCGCTCCCTTTTGGATCAAGAGAAACCTCAAAACTCGTCCTCTCTCCTCTAAAATATTCTCCCAACTCCTCTTCCGCTTGATTCAGAAAGCGATCCTTGTCGTTTCCTTCCGGCAAGGTCGAGCGCTCGATCCGGTCACTAAAATAAAGCCCAGAGATCCCCTTCCTAGAACTCAGTAAGACCAGTGATCCAACTGGACTATTGATTCGTCGACTCGCTATCGAATGACGAGGCGCGTGCGCTCTTTTCTTGGTCTTAGCTAATTTCTTACTTTGCGATCCCCTTTGACCCGGCGGCGTCCGCTCCTCTCCAAAATACTTCTCGCTCCGGTAGCGCAGCCAAACCCGCAATTTTTCGGGGATCTCTTTTTTCTCCTCCTCCGTCAACTCCGAGTAGAGCTCAAGTGCCAGCTCCCTCTCCCGCCTTGCCGCCTTGTTTCGATGCGCATCCCAATACCTCCGAGCCTCACGAATCTTACCCGCGACCTCTTTAATTTTTTCCGTTCTCAATGACATCACGCCGATAATTGAACAATAGCCTAGCATCCCAGTGCCATTTTTCTAAACGCGAAATTCATGAATAGGTTAAAGCTAACTGGATAGTGAATCCCCCCGGTGTCAAATCACTGATCTCTGGGCGAACATACCGAGTGTCGCTTACCCTCTGATCGTTCGCGACAATCGAAATGGCACAGCCCCTCAGCGAAGGGGCTGAGGAGCAGCCATTCGTCGAGGATACTGACTGCCTTCGATCTCTTGCGCCTTGTCATTGAGCGCGCGCTCCGCATACTCGGTATCGCAACATGAAGATCAAAAAAGCTGTCATCACAGCGGCTGGCCCCGGCCAGCATCATCTCCCTCTCCAGACTTTGGTCAGCCCGAACGGCGAAACCAAAACAGCCATCGCCTTTCTTTTGGACGAAATCTTCGCTAATGGCATGGAATCAGCTGCCATCGTCATTGCTCCGAATTGCGAACGTGATTTCTCCAACGCCGTTGGCGAACACCTCCCGAAGGTCACCTTTATTGAGCAGTCAGATCCCCTAGGCTATGGACACGCCGTCCTCTGCGCTCGGGAATTCGCTGGGGTAGACCGCATTCTCCTGATGCTCGGTGACCACCTCTACCTCACTCAAAGCAACCAGTCCTGCCTTGGGCAATTTCTAGCTGTCGCCAACCAAGTCGAAGGCTCAATCTCGGCAGTCCAACCGACACACGAAAGCAAACTCCCGATCTACGGCACCGTTGGCGGACAGCGTGTCAGTGGCAGCAACGGACTCTACGAGGTCTCCACCGTTCTCGAAAAACCCACGCCCACCATTGCCGAACAGGAACTCATCATCCCCGGCCTGCGCTCTGGAAATTACCTCTGTTTCTTCGGCATGCATGTCATCAACCCGGCGGTAATGAAACATCTCGCTGAAAGCGATAGCACTCCGCTCCTTCTCAGCCCCAGCCTGAACGCCACGGCGCAGAACGAAAACTACCTCGCTTGCGAAATCGAAGGCATCCGCTTTAACATTGGAGAACCCTACGGACTCCTCCGAGCCCAACTCGGCATGGCTCTGGCAGGCGAAAGTCGTGACGAAGTCATGGCCTCGATCATCGAACTCATCGCCATGACCCGATAAGCCATGCTTGTTTCCATCATCACGGCGGACGATCCCGTCCTGCGCGACCGCTCGCTGACCGAGGCATGTGCCGAGCTCGATCCAACAGCGCTCCTTGCCGAGTGCCAAGAGCTCGACGCCTTCCGCCGTCGCTCCGCCAACCTCTATCACCGCGTGCGGGCCATCTTTTTTCTGCAAGCAATCTACCGCTTCCACCTCCCCGAAAAACTCTCAACCGAAGCCACCGGCTCCATTCCCTTCACCGGCTACGAAGATCTCCTCGGACGCCGCTTTGAAGAAGCAATCGACACCTTCTTGGCCAAACAAACTAAGGAGGGCCCCAGCGATGCCATCTGCTCTTCCCTCGCCGCCGCCTACCATCAGCTAGCCTTCCAAACTCTCGCCGACCAGGTCCGCAAATCCGTCCGCACCGTGCGTGGCAACCAATGGATGTTCCGCATGGGACATCCCGCCGACCACCCGCTGCGCATTCGCCCCGAACTCCTCAGTCTCACCGACAATCTCTTTCCCGTCCTCTGCGAACGCACGCCCGTCCGCATGGATCTCACCCACTCAGCGTGGTCCGACATTTTCTTCCTCGGCATGGACTTCCCGCAGGGAGCGCGCGTCATCAACGTCTCCGTCGACCTTGCCGTCCACGGACGTGACGACTCACCCAAGCCGCCCGTCGAAGCCTACTTTCGCATCATAGATCGACCGATCCTGCGCCTCACCAGCATCGACCTCAAGGCCAGCGCCGAAATCAGTGCCCTTGCCGAAGTCTTCGACTTTGCCAAAGACTACCTTGGCCTCCTCAAAGCCGCCGTTATCGCCTCCGGGATCGTCCCCCCGGGCATCGAGGGATCAGGCAAATCCCTCGCCGACCTCCTTGCCCAAATTGCAGGCCCCGGCCGCGGCATCGAAATCATCTCCTCAGTCAACGACATCCCTAAAGGCTCCCGCCTTGCCGTCTCGACCAATCTCCTCGCCGCTCTCATTAGCACCTGCATGCGCGCCACCGGCCAAACTAAATCACTCACCGGCGAACTCACCGAAAGTGAAAGGCGTCTCGTACTTGCGAGAGCCATTCTTGGAGAATGGATCGGTGGCTCCGGCGGCGGCTGGCAGGACTCCGGTGGAGTATGGCCCGGCATCAAGCTTATCGAAGGTGAAGTCGCCGGGGAGACCGACCCCGAACACGGCGTCTCCAGGGGTCGCCTCATGCCCAAGCACCACGTCTTCGGCGACGACGAAATTTCCACCGAGGCCCGCCAGGCTCTCACCAATTCCCTCATCCTTGTGCACGGTGGCATGGCACAAAATGTCGGCCCCATTCTCGAGATGGTCACCGAGAAATACCTCCTCCGTTCCAAAGCCGAATGGCAGGGACGTCAGGATGCCCTCGACCTCCTCGACCGAATCCTCAATGCCCTGCGCGCCGGCGACATTCGCACCCTCGGAGAGCTCACCACCGAGAACTTCCGCGGCCCGCTCCAAACGATCATCCCCTGGGCCACCAACCACTTTACCGAAACTCTCATCGCCCGCGTTTCCGAAAAATTCGGCGACGATTTCTGGGGCTTCTGGATGCTCGGCGGCATGTCCGGCGGCGGAATGGGCTTCATTGTCGACCCCTCCCGCAAAGCGGAAGCACTCGAAGCAATCCACGAGATCATGATCCGCACCAAGCGCGAACTGGAGAACGCCCTCCCTTTCGCCATGGACCCGGTCGTCTACGATTTCGGGATCAACCCGCACGGCAGTTTTGGTGATCTCCGCGAGGGGGCAGACGCCGTTCTCCCCCCCAGCTACTACCACCTTTCACTGGGCGAAACCCTTCGCACTCCACCCGCCGATCTTTCCCCCATCGCCCGCGCCGAGCTCGACCAATTCGCGAGCGCATGTCGCACCAACCCGGCCTTCGAGTCATCGGTGCAAGCCCTCTTCGACACCCTCATTCCTCGCGCCGCCGGGGAAGAAGATGGCGACAGCTCGCTTCAGGAACTCCTCACCGAACACGGCTTCGACAGGGCCCAGCACGAAAAAATCCGCCGCGACCTGCGCGACGGCCGCATCGGACTGGCCCAAAACCGCCTTTCCGCCAACACCACTATCAAAGACGTCACCCCAGAAGACATCACGGACTTCACCTCCACAGGCCCGTCCGATAAAGCGGTCGCGCTGGGACAACAGGCACTCGCCAAAGGCGAAGTCGCAGTGGTAACCCTCGCGGCCGGAGCTGGATCCCGCTGGACCCAAGGCGCCGGTGTCTGCAAAGCCCTCCATCCCTTCGCCCGCCTCGGCGGAAAGCATCGCACATTCATCGAGACCCACCTCGGCAAGTCC
>Ga0209503_10001564_pt1 | contig 11683 bp, 9 predicted proteins | sample SouAtlMetagenome_2_FD_187448 | JGI IMG/M metagenome (GOLD analysis project Ga0209503, IMG submission 187448) | Marine eukaryotic phytoplankton communities from Atlantic Ocean - South Atlantic ANT15 Metagenome (SPAdes) (version 2) | ecosystem: Environmental > Aquatic > Marine > Oceanic | place...
TATATATATATATATATATATATATATACATATTTGACTAGGAAAAATAAAATATTTTCGTTGAACAATAATGAGCTAGACACAGCACTATGGACTTGTTTCATTTCAATTGAAAGTCAAAGAATGCGTTTGATGCCTACGAGTGGATTTTGCGTGCTCCATCGACTTGTCACCCAAACATTGAGTGGCCCATCTCAGATCGGGCACTGACAACAGCAAACTCCATCAAAAGAAATTTCTTCTGTAATCCCGAGTCCAACTGGAATTCGTCACCTACTCCAGAAATCCATCGATGGTTGCTCCAATATCCCTGGGTAGTGGGGCAGGACAGTGTCCTCACTTTTGGTAGCAATCATACCGGAAAGCCATCTCGTGGATGCAGCCAATGGGTGGATCACAAAATCGAGCTCAACATTTTTGATTCTTGTTGTTGTTGGAAAGGCTTCGCAAGAGGGCAATTTGGGTCGAGACTAGACCACACGCCCCTCAATGCGAGTAAGAAGGCCAATAAAGTACGCCGTTTGTTGGAGGGAATTGGGAAGAAAGCATTTTGTGTATGAAGTGGATGATTTCGACAAATCTACACGAAATGGGAACGAAATGAAGCATGAAGAACGGAGAAATTCTTCCTCAAGAGGAACGGAAAACTTTAACTACCAATAGCACATTCAAAATGGAGTGTGCAACTCTGTTTTTATTTTTAACTTGTAGGTAAATTTTTTGATTCTTGCAAAATGCCATGCTTTCGATTTTTTAATCAATAAAGTACTGCATGCTTGACGATGCCGACTCCCCGATTCAGCTGGTTTGGCCGAAAATCACTCGTCATGATCTTAATTTACTGTACGTGAGAAGAAAGTCTTCTCCGAAATTTGTTCTCCGTCCCAACAAATATTATGTGTTCACTGGCGGGATCTCGTACTGAATGAGAACTCTTTCGAAGCCCTCGACGAATGCAGCAATTGCATTAATCAATTTTTGCGAAGAGGCTATTCAAGGATTTCGTTTTCAAAAATTTAGTGTTCTGAAATTTTACGTCTTTTCTACGCTCCAGCTAGTACAACTCCACGTGAATAAAATGACAATAATGAAACGCGCAATTCAGCTTTGCCGTCCGTTTTAAATCTATTAGCATTTTTGTAATAACTAGTCTTTGTGGTTTCGCATCTCGAACCGAGGATTTGCATTGGCGCATAAGCTGGTGCAGAAAAATAGCATTGCAACAATAGATTTTGTTTTATATCATTTCTATCACCTTTGTTCCAAAATGACGATGGACATAAAGGACTCCGATCCAGCGGCAACCACCCCCTTGGCACCGGACGCCGAGAATCAATTCAACGACGAATCGCCAGAGGATGGAACTGGAAACGCAGCCTTCGTCAATGATACGGGCAACGGAACGGCGGCTCTTATGAAGCCAAGAAAGCCTGTCACTCACGTCCGCGGTGGTCATTATAGCATCCAAGGCGGAAAACTCGAAGAAGACCTGTACGACGCAAGTCTCAACGAATTCCAAGCACAAAAGTGGCACATCCTGTCCGAACTCGTCTTTACGATTTCTTCTATCTTGTATTTGACAATGCCCTTATTTATCCTTCCAAAATACGAAGCATACAGAGGTATTCCCAGCTATGTGATGACTGCCGACGACGACGCAACCTGGTGGAATTATCTCCTCAACTGCACCGATGGCCCTCCCGAGAATGTGACCAACGCCGACGATGACTATGCCTGGTATGAATGGTACAACGAAACTCTCCCACACGAAGACGATGTCGTGTTTACTGTTGGGGAAAACGAACCAGCCTGGAGCACTGAAAACGATGTTACAACGTACCAGATTCTTTATTTTTGGGCCGCCTTTGGTTTCTTGATCACTGGTGTCATTCAGGTTGTCCTTGCACGAAGAGGACCATTCATTTTTCGCGCTTTGTACTACTTGATGATGCTTGCAGCAATGTTTGGAGTCGTCTCAGCAATAATCATGAACAAGGATCCCATGTGGAGTAATATCACGAACTGTGTTTCTGTCAATCTATGGGCTTTGGAGGCTTTAGCTATCGTGGCGCAGCGCCTTAACCTCGGAGGGATGGTTGATGAGTCGACTGATGTCTTGAGTATTGGTGGTATTGACATCAAAGTCTGGATCTGGATCTCTGATATTTCCTTTATGCTTGGTACTTTTGGCGACGCTATTGTGTCCTGGTTCTATCTTTTTGGATGGGATGTCTGGGGTTTTAACATTGCGGAAATCGTCTTTGCTGCCGGTTGGCTAATCACTGCATTGATATATTTGATGATTGCTATCTTTGATTACAACCAGTTCAAGAGCTACGTTGGTCTTATAGAGCAGTATGAGCAGGATGTCAAGGAATTGAAAGGCAAACAAGTCGCTGTGGAGAAGGGTGGCCCCGACGATGACAACGGTCCTCCCGTGAAGGACAGTACCAAGGCAACAGATACCAATGAAGTTACCGAAACGTCCCCAGATGCATCCATCAACAGCTCGGCACAGGAAGAGAAAAAGAACGACAGCGACAATAACAAGCCCGCGGAGGCCCAAGAAGGGGACATCGCCAGAAGCTCTACCGCAGACGTCGCGGACGATAGTTGCTGTGCTATCCCAGGAGCGTCTTCATAAAGACGATTCAATCCAATGACTACATCAACTTATATACTATACATACAACTATGCAGTTTCACATTCGTTTTTATACGAAGGTTTCAAGGCATTTTCGTCTTTGCGCATGGCATTTCTGCTGTGAATGCTATGGATGCTAATAATATATGTGTCAACGTTTACGATCAAACATGTAACAGTCTCTCTTACTAATTGATGATTTTATATGATTTATTCTTTATAGTTGATATACATTAGGACAGTCTTGATGCTTGATCTCGTGTCAATAGAAAGCCAAGCGATCTGTAACAATGCAAGAATATTTCACAAATAATAGATTCTAGGATTCATCTTAAGCATTACTTTTCGTTCGAAATACTTACGACCATCACGAAAACTGCTACAAAACATAATCGAGTTTCATCGTACGTTGTACTCTTTCCTGAAATATTCAGTGGGGATACAATCGTTCGTCTATAAATTTGCTACGCCATAAATGGGCAAAAATTAGGGTACCTATAGAATAGTTCAATAGCCAAAGCAATAAGGAATTTTCGCAGAAATAATTTCATTTAAGGTTTTTAATAAATTTATAGACAGAGGGTATCACAGCTGCGAAGAATGTTGTATCTGGCCCTCCTGTGTTTGTCCTTTCGGAGTGTGCTACATTTGAGCACTACGGCCGGACGACTTTCAGATCAAAGTCATCCTCGTCGGGTAGCAAGTGTAAATCTAGCGAGGGTGTCCAAACACCCTGAATAGAAGGCGTATCCGTATAGACCGGATTTCTGAATTTCTTAATCTTACGTCCACTTCTGTTGTACAATTTGTTCAGTGCTTTCTCGACGGGATTGTCCCAGGGAGCTTCAAGATTTTGTTCATCTTGTGAATTCTCTGATTGAATGACTCGTTTGTGCGAGGGGAGTCGTCGCTGACGCTGCTCTTCTTCCGTGATCCCTTTGGACTTGAGACACACCTGGTGGATGACGGGCCTGGATTTGATACCATTCAGCGCTGTTTTGTTGCTGACACTTTGCGTTACGTAATCGGCCTGCAGATTGGGATGTTTTCCGTTGGCAACCCTGACCTGGATTTGAACGGTGGGCCGTTCGGCTGCCCATTCCAATAAACGCCCGCTCGCAAGGTATTCGCGGACGGCACGAGAGGATCCCCCGTATTCGCAATACTTGATGGTCAGACGTTTGCACTGAAAGACGCCCCGCGTAGCCATGATGTATAAACCAATTGATCAATCAATATTACAAGTTCCAATGAAAATAGGCAAGCAATCGATTGGGTATAGGTACGATAATGTATTGGCAATGTTGCGCTTGTCGATGTGTCAATCAAAAAATACATCATCTATCTTGCGTTGTAACAGCAACAGTTTTTCTGTGGAGGAGCGCAATCGTTTTAGTCGAATCGATCGAACACTAACGAAAGAAGCAGATTTTATCAGAGCTGAGAAAAAACAAGTCAGCAAGATTTCAATTTTGTTTTTGGTTTGGCGATGGAGAAGAGAAATAGAAACAAGCAATCGTTTTGATGCCGACGATGTATTTTTCGGCCTCCACAACGAGCAAGCTCATTGCTAGGGCTACCACAACGTCTTTGAGACGATCCTTCTCGTCGGCAGCTCCGTCTGCTGCGAGTCGATTGATTCAGAGACGGGCGACCACCGGTTCGGTTTCCTCGGTCTTTTATCTCAAGACCCTTCCCGGGAAAGGTGGAAAGCAGCACAAGGAACAAGCAGCCTTCATTGAAAACGTATTTACGGGTCTTGTTGGGGTTCCGATCGCATGTCTGGGATTGGGAGGCCTTTACCGTATGGCTAGTGACGGCAAACTGTAGAGACACAATTGTTAGAGAAATATGTTTACGAGGAAGGGTTTCCATCTTCAGAGTGCCAAAGCCCGTAACTCGGTTGAGACCTCGACAACAAACATGAAACAGCAATGTTGTCAAAGCACGATGAATTTACTCTGTCTCTGGAAATGTTGGAAATTTGATCTATAGACAATTCATCGGATCTTTCATGACTGCATTTGAATCCAAAAGCAAGCAACGTACAGATGCAAAGAGTAACATCACCCAAAAGCAATCCCTACAGAAATACGGCGACAAAAAAACTTATAACTCAAGCGTCCAAAAGGTTCAAATGAAACGAATATTTTTCAAATGCAATTCAAACTAGATGTAACTTATTGTAATTAACTAGTTCACAGTATTTTTTTTCTAAATGGGCCTTCAAGTAGAATTCCATATGCGGAGTTGAACACTTTTATGTGAAAGAAACCTTGACAACTCTAAAATCGTTTGTGACTGAATAACTGGATCATCTGTCCGTTATAGTCAGCTCTGTGTAGTAAAGCGAAATCGATCTGCATCAAACTTGGCTTTCGAAAGGTCGTGACTTTCCATCTTAAATTGAGGGCTTCCAACCTTGACAGATATCCTTTTTGCTATTTTTTCTAATACTAACTCTTTTTCGAAGTTAACAAAAAATAATGGGCGTATGAATGTGTGTTGAGCTTTGTTCAATACTCCATCAGCCTGGCCTGGACCTGCAAGAAGGTATCCCGAACAAATGCATTGTGCGCCAGCAGTAGAGGAAGGCGGGGATGAGTGTTGAGATCTCTGTAGGAGGCCAATTCAGTCAGCTCTGCAAGATCTCCCAAAAAGGAATCCACGTGGCTTTGAAGAGCTGCTACAGTCTCGGAATAATATTTTCCGTGAATTGCCTGCTTGGTTTCGTAATCACCACTCATATGGGCATTGTACAATGCCTGTCGATCGTTGGCTCGTTCAATGCTATTATCGCTATCATTTCCCCCTAGCAAGCCAACATCATCGCTGCCAAGAATCTTATGATACAGCAAAACATCCCAAACCTCCTCGGAGACTTCCCCGGTATCTTTGTAGAACAGCATCCGGGAGTGATCATATCCCATATCGACAAGGTCGGGAGTTGGCTCTAGCATGATCTTACAAAACGTCGCCGGACTCGACTCATCTAAAAATCCATATCGGGCAAAGAGAAACGATGGATTTGTCGGGTCTCCATATGACATTCGTAGGGGTGAACCAGCGGCTACATCCCGGGTCGCGACAGCCACACAATTCCCCTCTGCATCGGTCTGGAGTTCGACCTCTGTCTCGGTTCCGTGATTGAACTGAATTGTAAAAAGAAATAACAAGGTTATGCATGAGCACATGAATCAACTTGTGTTTGACGTTGATTTTGGTATTCTTAGGAAATCCATGGTTTGCGCACGTACCAAATCTGCCACCGGGACAAGTTGCACATCTTGATAGCTACCTTCCCGATATAGCGGGAAGCTTCGAGTGTAGACAATAGCAAAGGCCCATTTCGCTAAGTCCTTGTCGCTTCGAACGTTTTCTGATAAACAATCGGCGTGCTTTAAGGCTCGAAAAAATTGTCGGAAGCGGACGCGTTCCAGGCTCACCAGGGTTCCAACCAGGGGCGGGAGCAAATCGCTGCACAGATGCGTCATGGAAGATCCGTTGGCAAAATACCGCGGCAATGAATCCAACCAATAGTACCATGGGGAATCCATGCCGGATTCATATTCTTTGAGGACTTTCAAAAATAGGTAAAACTGAGGGAGATCTTCCGTCTTTTGGAGCCTCTCGAACAGACTTTCGGATGTTTCCAACGGACCCAGCTCATTTCGAGCTTTTTCGCCAGTCAGTATCATTTCACTAGGCACTAGAAGAACAGGCTGTCCTGCAGGAATATCCAAGTCCGTCCCGACACCAACTTCTGTAACAATACCGTAGCTCGCTTCATTGGTGTACTTGAGTCCCTCGGCTTTCTGAACCCCACATCCTGTCGCCCATCGATCCATGGTCTTTATATCCCTAGGTGCATCTTCGGCAATGCTAATGGTACTGCTGCTACCGCTAGTCGCATATGTGGAAGATACCGATAGTGCAGTGGTTGTATCACGACAGCCAAGGGAAGACAATGAGGGAAATGACAAGACTTGTCCCCGGAACTGAAAGGCTGACGACGTTTCGATCAAAGAACCTCCCAATAGCAACAAACACAACAAGCTGGAACAACAAATATCTCTCGCTGCATTTCGATCAATCATGATTGCTGCCTCTTCATCGATCAGTGACTTCAATGAACCTTCTGCTTTTGTTTCTTTTCCCTCAACTATCCATGCAGTGCGCCTTTTTTTATAAGAACTTTCCTTTCTCCACCACATCACGAGTTCTGTCGATTTCTTGCGAAATTCAAAAATCGATTCGGATCAGCAATTTTAGACATTCCACGTGTAATAGTGCGACAATTGGGCTGCTGTGGCTGTTGAGGCCATGCTTGCCACTCTGTGAACACAACCAGGCGCTCGAGGAGGAGCTCACACCATAGGGAGTGGGATATCTGTGGGGCTGGGAGTTAAAAATCCACCTTCTGCGCTACGGTAGCCCAAGAGTGAGGTGGGCACTGGAGAGCAAAGGCTGGGGCATGCGCTGGCGGGGAGGTGATCACTCACAGTGGTCAAAGGGAATTCATCTCCCGTAGGAGATGTCTTGTGCGAGAGCCTCCACTCATGATTCTAGACATATGTATTGATTTGCGAGTCTCCTCTGCCAATCATCTTATGTACTAAAATGCCTTTGTTTGCTATGCTCCACCTCCTGTATCACGCTCACGCTAATCAACAAATATGGGGTTCAAATCTATCCCAGGACCGGCCAAGCACTAGAGTAGTCAATATATTCACAAGCTCTCCCAGACTCAATGGAACAGTGGAAATATCAATATAATTTTTAAATATAAACTCTAGCGTTGCAAATAATTTAAGATACATAGACAGCTGTGATAGAAATCAGCAACGTTATAAACAATATGTAGAGCTCTATACATCACTCCATCGCTAGAGAGAAGCATGTGCTCATATTCCGGGAGTGAAACTGGTGTTTACTCAGTCTTCTTCGGTCAAAATCTCTTCCAGGTTTTCTAGGGCCAGTAGGTCCTCACATATTCCGGTGGTGAGGAAACTCGAACGACGCCGAGAATTGACATCGGCAATCGAACGACGACGATTCACGGCATTGGCGTTGGGTCGTTTTTCGCTTTGCACCGGCGCGGAACCTCCCGAGATGGAACGTCGGACCAGAGACAATCGGCGCATAGATTGCATCTTGTCGGCTTCGAGGAGACTCAAGCGACGGGCTCGGAGTGTTTGTGGTTTTACCGGTTCGTCCGGTTTGACCACAGCGCTGCTCTCGTACTCGGGTACGGGGAAGTCAGCCAACCACGCAGCGTCGCGCTCCTCATCGCGGTGTTTGATTTTCTGGACCAGTTCCTCGTAGGAAATGCCACCCAGACGGCTGAGGCTCGGGTCAATTCCAAAGGCATCGTCGATTTCATCCATTACCGTCACGTCCTTGGCAGTTACATCGATCACATTGAAGGGCGTATCGACATCTCGATTCGGTGGTTCAAAGGGTGGAAGATAGTCGTCTTGGTACCATTCTACAAAGGAATCAAAGTCAACAATGTGTTTTTTATGTTGCAGCTTAAAATAGGTCTCTAGGGAGCACCCGGCCTGATCAGCTTGGCGTTGGGAGCGCCGAAAGATGGATTTCATGTGGCTCTCCTGCTCGCATCGCAAAAATACCGTCAGTATGTCTTCAGCCCCCGCCTTTAGGAGGTGATCCTTCAAGGCGTTGCGCAATACGGAAAAATAGGAGGCATGGGTCACCACAATCCCCTCACAGGTTTCTTCGTTGGCGGTCCGTACACCCTCGAGGGTCAGGTTAGCTACGGCTTTCATGTAAGCCATCCACGCCGCAATCATCCGTCCAATGTCGTCTGAATCGGTGTAAGCCGCATCGAGCTCATCCTTAACAGCCTTATCTTCAGGGGAAGGGGGATTCTTAAAGATTTCATCGCCGTCGATGTGTTTCCATCCCCGAACGACTTCAAGGTAATCTCCAACATAAGTTTTTCCTACGCCAGATTGTGCCACAACGTACACGATAGGGATGTTTTGGAGCTTTTTCGTCAGATCATCACTGTTGCCATTGGTGGTAGAAGTTTCTGCCATGGTGATGAACAGTATGCAACACAAAGAGAATGCCGCGATCAAAGAAAGGATTACACAAAGAGAATGTTGTGATCGAAGAAAGGATTTTCCAAGGAGACCGAGAAATAAAGAAAATGAAAAATCTGGAGATCGACTTTTTCGCTTTTCTTTTATGACGGCACAAGTCAGGTTTTAAGGTCATTGATATCTGTGGTAAGGTTAGTGTTAAAAACCGTAAAGCAGGGCGGCTTCTGGGAGCAGGTTCTTATTCTAACATTAGGATCAACATTGTTCACCATTTCAAAGCAATTGTCATAGTTTTTAATTGTAAAAGATAGAAGATGCCATGTTAGTATGCAATTCAAAGATCATGATTGCCCCAGTGGAGATTGGTCTCCCCACACACTGGCACAGATTAGATTCTCCCCAAGAAGGCCCCTCCTGCCACTTGTGGCCATTGCCTGCTGTGTGGATTTGGGCTTTCTCTGATATAACAATTTTTTCATTTCCACAATCAAGCACCTGAATGCTCCTCAACAGTGCACATGTAGATAACGTGGTTTATATTATATTTTTACTATCAAAACCTCCATCTGAGTAAAACTGGTAGCTTTCTAGCTCAGATTCTGTCAGGAGGCATGCGTCTAATGCGGTCCTAAGGACATATTCCTTAAGACCAGTGCCAATGAAAACGATTTCTTGGCGCCTGTCACCATGGGGTTTTTCGAACTTGGATAGGGCATACTTTATATCGTCCTCCGACATCTGTGCCCAGTATGGAGCAGGGATCGTGGCGTACCACTGCATCGCTTCCCTGAGTTCACAAAGTCTCCCGCTCTGAGCATACGAATACAAAGTGGAATCTTCGCCAGCTATCCAACAGAAGCCTTTTGCCCGAAGAATCGTCCCATACTGATCTACCATAATTTTTTGCTTCTGATCGGATAGGGCTGAACGTTGTTCGATTGGCATCTTCAACCATGCACTCCGAAAATACATGATATCATTCATGAATGCCACAAGGCGACCAGGGTGAAATGGAATCCTGGCGCGATAGACAATGGAGCCTACGCCATACTCGTCAATTTCGCCTCCTGTATGGTTTCCTTCGGCTGATAGCAACCAATCTGGAGAATTCTTTGCCTCCTCTAAATCAAATAGACCTGTATTGAGAATCTCTGTGGGATCAACCTTGGCATACTGAGATTCAATCAGCTTGGCTTTTGGGTTCATAGTTTTGATGATTTTGGAAATTTTCGTAATGTCATCATTCGAGGAAAGATCTGTTTTGTTGAGCAGAATGACATTGGCGAATTCGACTTGATCCACGAGTAGATGGGCGATGTTCTTTGTCCCCTCCTTCAAACCGTCTTCGGTCGTGCGGTCCAGTCCATCGTCGAATTCATCCGAAAAGTGTTTCAGAGTCGATATATGCGACAGGAAAGAATGACAGTCGATGACAGTAACGCAATTGTCCAGACGACATTGCTCCCAAAGCATGAGAGATGTATCTTTGGCGATTGACGCAGTATCGGCGTCAAACATGAACCCCTCGGCGACCTGCTGTGGTTCTGCGATCCCGGTGGATTCTATCAAAATGCAGTCGTAATTTTCCCCGGAGGAACGAATGCCAGCAATAGCTCGAATCAAATCCACCCGCAACGTGCAGCAGATACAACCATTCTGTAATTCGATCATCTTGCGTTCTGCCTGGATGAGTTTGTTGGGATTGCCGTCATCCATCGATTCTTTCTTCTCCTCTTCATCGATAGCTAAATCTGTCTGTTTAATGAGAGATGCATCTATATTTAGCTCCGCCATGTCGTTGACAATGACAGCAATTTTAAGTCCGTGTTCGCTCGATTCTAGAATGTGTTTTAGAAGTGTCGTCTTTCCACTTCCAAGGAATCCCGACATCAATGTTACCGGTGTAGGAGCTCTTTTGGGTACTTTAGAATATTCATTGTTGTCGTCTCGCGTTGGAAGCGGTGTCACAAGGTCCCTAAGAATATCCAAAAAGGATGGGCTCTCCGGAACTGTGACAAAAAGATCATCCAAATTGTCTCTGGATGGAGGGATAGTGATGCGTTAGAGTGCTTTCGACAAAAACAACAAACAGGTCAAATTCTACGAGACTTACTCGTCTGTCGTCTTGGATGCCGAGGTTCCCATTTTCTTTGACTAGTCCTTTCTTTGATATGTAGGTCTATGGGTTGCAACGAAGTTGTCATTCTTTACGATTTTAAAATTTCTTGTGCTACGAATGAAATTGTGAAAAGGCCTTTTCGGAAGTTTCGTACGTAATTCTTGTACTGTACGTACAAGTAGCCTCATCTTTTTAGCCAGAAAACCTCAAATATTGGGATCAGGCTGTTCTCCGACTATCGTACAAAATCCAATTGAAGCCAATTCAATCACTCACCAAAACGAAAATTGGGATATTAAGGATTAACGTACAGATTTGTAGACAATGGCCACCCAGGGACGATAGCTCTGACACTCACTCTACATCGCAACAGGAATACGACAAAATCCATTAAATGCTCGTGCTTCATGCAAAAAGATATTTAAGCCGTCTGCAGTATTACGAAAAAATTGGTATTTCTAAGATGTACAAGAAGATCATGCATCATGATATGATATCTTGTACTGATGCATCGATACCGAATGTAACGCATATCTTATTGTTATTTTGAAAAGATTTTGTATAGATAATATAGATAGGAAACTAAAAGTGAAAGTCGCCTTTACTCTCTTTTATTCCAGTCCTTTTACAACATTCACTTATGGAAGGATGCACTAGCGATCGATCCGGGGTGGCGATAAAACAAAATGGCGAGATCGTGCATGTGCAGATTGTCACAAACGTCGAAGGTTCCCCCGGCATCGGCGAGAATCTGGGGGGCTAGGCCCGTAGCACGTCGAATGAGAATGCTCCCTCCGTCGCTCAGGGCCTTCTCCTTAAGGACCTTGATGCTTTCGGTGGCGACATCTTCCG
>Ga0209503_10001566_pt1 | contig 11672 bp, 10 predicted proteins | sample SouAtlMetagenome_2_FD_187448 | JGI IMG/M metagenome (GOLD analysis project Ga0209503, IMG submission 187448) | Marine eukaryotic phytoplankton communities from Atlantic Ocean - South Atlantic ANT15 Metagenome (SPAdes) (version 2) | ecosystem: Environmental > Aquatic > Marine > Oceanic | place...
GAAGATGGCTCGAAAGATCCCGAATTCATCCATCAAAAGGGTTCTCATCATTTTTTTATTGGCCGTTCAGCTGACGTGGTGAAAAAATAGTAACGGATCATTTCCTGCGATAAAATCTAAATTAGTATTAAATCCTTAACTCTAAGAAATATAGAAGCCCAACGGCAGGATGACTTAAAGAACCGCGACAAACCATCCAGTGCCTACCGTATGAGATACTTCCTGAAAGACAACTACATCGAGATCCTAAAAGTCCAAACCATATCCGAGACTTATCCAAAAACATGCCAGAATCAGAAAAAAAGAAATCCCAAAAGGACCATAGAAGGGGGGAAATGAGTGACGACGAGCCTGCTCTGGAGGGTTATGAACGGTGAGAGATCCTCCGAAGAAAATCGTACTGACCGTTGAGAATTTTGAACGCTGGAGGCTGAAATCTCAACTTAACTCATCAAATGCTCTTTCCTCGTACAAAATGCCTCTTTCTCTATCTTCCTTTCTTTGAATGTGTGTTTGTTTTGAATGAGTGCCTTAGGACGGACATGATTGGGCAGGGAGCTTATGGAATTGTTTACAAAGGGAAGAAGGAAGACACAGGCGATACTGTAGCAATCAAGAGGATCCCATTCGCCGATTCAACCCCCGAGGGCGGTGTTCCTTGCAATGTAATCCGCGAAATTTCGCTTCTGAGAGAATTGGATCATCCAAATGTTGTAAAGTTGCTTGATATTATACAAGCGCATCCTGGAGGGCTTTATTTGGTTTTTGAATATGTAGCTCATGATCTCAAAACCTACATGGATCAATATCAAACTTCCGACGACATTTCTGAGCGAGTGGGCCTTCCTCCGGCAACAGTAAAGAGTTTTTTGCGTCAAATCATAGCAGGTGTTGGATGCTGCCACACTTTCCGAATTCTTCATCGCGATTTAAAGCCACATAATTTGTTAATTACTGGCGACGGAAAACAGGTCAAACTTGCAGATTTCGGTCTCGCTAGATTATCTGCCATCCCAAATGGCCCTTACACATTTGAAGTTGTAACATTGTGGTATCGTGCTCCTGAACTGCTTCTTGGCGCAAATCGATACTCTACTTCGGTCGATGTCTGGTCTATTGGTTGTATCTATGCCGAAATGGCAACTGGTATGCCACTCTTTCCAGGTAGGTCCGACATTGACCAAATTTTTAAAATATTCCAACGAAAGGGCACACCCACGGCTGAAATGTGGCCAGCTGTGACCAGACTTCCACACTATAATGCAGACTTTCCTCAGTGGAGGGAAAGACCTATTACAGATCAAGTGCCATTGAGTGCACTTGGAAGCAATAATGCAGTGGACTTGCTCACCAAGCTATTAATGTACGATCCTGATCGACGCATAGCCTGCAAAACTGCTTTGCAGCACCCTTATTTCTTTGAATAATAATAGCGTTAGGTAAAAACTACAAAATCTGCAAGACTTCACATAAAGTTCCTACAACTTCTTGATTGTGGCTACCCTCTTTCTAGCTTGGACGATACTCTTAGAGTTGGTTAATAAACGTACGATTATAAGTTCCTTGCTACAAATTCTGAACAATCTATTGTTGCATTTGGAATATACTGTAGTAGTAACCCTAGCGTCAAGTGCCAGTGGCGTGAGTTTATAGATTCTTTTTAATGCTACCTCCAAGCTGCTTTGCCAGCGGAACAGGTCGTGTCGTGACTAGGACGCAGGGTATCAGAATAACCCAATGCGCTATCTGTAATATGAATGAAGAAGACGCTGTCGCTGGAAAAGTTAAAAATGCGTATTCCACACATGCGAGTAACAACAGTCGCACAATAACAGGGTATGCGGTCTCTCTCCATAGCAGAAACGGCAGAGAAGGAAAATACCATGAGTAAAACTGATAGTGCAATGTCCTCGCGCAGCAGATTCCAATAAAATTTGACACGAAGAGTGTAGACAATATTTGCTCTGAAGTAAGAACTCCGTTGTTGCCCGTTGAGCGACTGGATTTGTAGAGTCTATAATGATAAAGACAGAGCAGACTGATATGGAGACAAAGCAGGGCGATTGCCAATGTTTTTGAAAGGAAGACGTCCTCTGGAAGAAACTTCAAGTTTACGGTCCATTTGAAAAAGAATTCACGATCCAGTTCAAATGCTTTGCGAAGATATGATATTGGATGCCGAATCAAGAAAGGAGTACCGATTATTAGTTGTGTGAAGCCACATATCATAAGTCGTGGAACTGTCATCTTGGGACTCGAACGAATCAAAAGAAATAGAAGACCTGGAGCAAACAAGAGGACGTTCATCTTTATCGAAACTGCAAGGGAGAATATAAAACAGCCAAGGTTCCATTTTTTGTTCATAAAGCACCAGAATGATATGTAGGAAACTAGCATCGCGGGACCATCATTGAATAGACGAAGCAGGAAGATACTATGATATCTCTTTGATAGGCAAAGAATTCCCATTGCTATCCGAAACGACCAAACTTCATGGCAGAGCGACAAAGAAGCGTCATCAGGAGATGAATCGCTCTTTGGTTTTGAATCCTGCTTTCTTACTTCTCGAATCTGTCGCATGACCAAGAAGTAGAGACAAAATAAAGTAAACTGGGTAAAAATATAGAATCCTAGGAATATGACCTGGGCCTTCGGGATTTCTCGATTCGTGAGCCACTGCAAGAACCCGAATAGATATAAAAAGCCTGCAGGGTAGACCAACGGTCCTGTATCCCCATGGATTTTAAGATAGTCATATTCCCCATCCAACCAAAAATCTACTTCTTGCATGTAGGCAACCCAATCTATTTCCGTGTATGGAACCTTGAGAATAATCAATGCTCCCAAACAACATTCGGCGATGATTAGACAGCCGACGAAAAAATAATCGTATGGCTCCTTCGCGAGTCCGACATATAAGCTTTTCAATGTCATCATCCTGGTCGTTTAATATCGGAAGCAACCGGAAGACCTTTCGACAAAGGAAGTAAAAGGTGAGGGTCCTCGTTCAAATGATAGATTTCCCTGCTGCTTGCCTCCCATGAAAATGAGTCCGTTGTTTCTAGGTCGATCCATTCGACTCGACCGATACTTTTTACGAGATACGAGATAAATTTCCCAATTGGCGGAACAATGATAGAAACCAAAAGTAAAGGGCGAATTATGATCAGATTTTAATACTATTATCAATATTCAAACTCTTTTTTTCAAATACTAGTTTTCCTAGCCATAACTCGCTGGGGAGGAGGAGTTAGAATATTTCCCGCTTGCTGCCGATTCGGATGAAAATATTTTCCATTAATATTTTGGCGACCTCCATTTTGAGGCGTTCGGTTTGCCCCCTTTCGAAGCGCTGGACTCTTCCTAAGCGCTGGACTATTTCTAATACGCCCTGGCGACGACAATAACTTCCCTATTGGCGCGGCCTTCCCTGTCACCCAGGCATGATCAAGAGCCTGCTCTGCTGTGTACCGTCGAGCAGGATTTACGTCTAAAAGATGCGAAAGTAAGTCCTTCGCTGAAGGCGAGAGATTCTTAGCCCAACGGGGGAAGCGAAGAACAAATTTGGCACGAACTAAGTCATCACTTGGAACAGTTGCGGAATCGTCATCAAACGGTAAACACCCACAAAGCAGCACAAACACAATCACACCCAATGCCCAGGTATCGACGGCTTTCGTGTAGTCTCTGCGCTGCAACATTTCTGGTGCTAAGTACCCACGTGTACCAAGGAAGCTCTGAGCAACAGGCTCAGTCATACACTGATTAGGTCAAGAACAAAAAATACGAAAAATAATGCGAAACCTTTTATCAGTCTCGAACCCCTCGCCATTGATACAATCCAATACCTATTCGTTGTTGACAGGATTTCTCTAAACAAGCCACGACTACTCACCTTAGATAATCCAAAATCAATAATTTTAACATCGACGGAGTCTTGCGCAGAATGAGGTTTACGCCGCAGAAGTAGGCTGTTATACGAGGAGAGATAAATATTAAAAAAACATTAGTTGCCACACTAAAGATAGCCATCTCCAACATATGACACGGATAGTTCAGTCTCACTTTTCTGGCTTCAAATCTCTGTGGACAATATTTTTTGAATGCATGTATACCATTGCACTAGTTACTTTACGAACAATATTCGACGCTTCGTCCTCAGTGAGGGTTCCCTTTTGTACAACATAATCAAATAGCTCACCACCTTCCATCAGTTCCATGACAATAAATATCTTTTCTTCGCTAATGAAAACATCGAGAAGCTGAATGATACTAGGATGGTCGAGAGCACGAAGTGCTTCGATCTCTGTGTGAAACTGTTCCATCATTCCTTGAAATCGGTCTTCGATCATCTGCTTATCGATGATTTTGCACGCATAATGGACACCACTTTCCTTATGAACACAGCGGTGGCAAGTTGAGGTCGATCCCACGCCTAAAACTTCCATTAGTTGATACTTTTCATATAGTGCAGCCTCTGCATCCTATATTTCAAAACGATACAATTTTTTTGAGAAACAATTTGAGAAAGGATATCAGCACATTCAAATTCTAGGTTTGTTTGGCTACGTGGGATAGTTTCAAAATGATGAATCCTGGACAAATTCAAAAGAAGGTGTCACCGTCAACTTTCAAAAGATAACGTACCAATCCTTCATGGACATGAGCAGGTCGTGAATTATTAACATGTAAGCTCGACTGACTAGACCCATACACTTCTTTTTCAAGACCATCATATCGACTCGAAAAAGTTGGCCTTTTCCGTCTTGGTGTGTCAGGTAAAGGAGATCCTAAAGGGTCATTCGGCTTGGTGTGTCGCTTAAATGGAGCTGGGAATGCAAAACATGGATTGCAGTCGTCGTTTCCGCCGGAACTTTGTTGAGCTCCCATCCTCTATGACTTTCTGCGATTAAAATGCTCTGCGCTTTCCGGTAAGTCGACTTAACGACAGGTGTGAAGATATTCAAATTGGCTGATCAAATTTGTTACAGCATCGATGATGTTATGATTTTCCAAGAAATAAAGTCTTTTCTGAAATCTGATGTGCATCTTCTCCTTTGCAAAGCAGTGTCTCCACTGCAGGTCGCGCCGAAAGTGGCGAAAACACTACGTACGCGCAATATTGTCATGACAGACCGTGTTAAATCTCAAAATTCTGGAAGTAGAAATAATGAAATAATGCCAACCAAGGCTTCCCCATTGCAACACAAGAGCAACACCAACAGTAGCAACTCTCACGAGTGATTATTACACCGTATAACGAAAGAGCGGTCTAAACGCGGAGCTACGAAAGCAAAAATTGCTTGAAGGAAAACTATTAGAAGTACTCGAACGTTGGTCCATTGGCAACTGATGCAAAAGAGAGAATGGACCATCCGAGAAAATCAAATAAGTTAACAGATGGTCCATGCTCCGGAGCATTCGAGCTTTTGGAGCAATGTGCGATGAGAAAAAAGGTTGCTAGGCAAACCGAAAAAGACCGGATGCAAGCCTGTCCATCTGAAACAGACATATTGATCAAGTGCATACATCGGAATCCTTTGTTTTTTCAAGGTTCGTAGTACATTGAATTGGAAATAAAATTGAAACTTTTTAAAATAACTACTATTTTTTAAAACTATTTACACAAGTCCGCAGCAGATTCTAATATGGAGATCTCTTTTTCATTTAGTGACCATCCTAGACAGCCGATTAGTTCATCGGCCTGTGTCGGGCTATTCACTTCTGCTAATGGAACTGCTCCTTTCGAAACGACATAGTTGTACGCCACTTGAGTTGTAGTGATGTCGGTATTAATTTTTTTCTTCTGATTTTCGCATGATTTCATGATTAAGCATTTGTGAGATATAAGTTTGAACGGCAAAAACGGTCGAAAAGGTATCAATCATTGATCACAATTGCGGAGAGTAACTCTTACCTCAGGCCCTCTTCTCCTGTCCTTCATTTCACGCTGTTCCGAAATAAGTCGAGTTCTCACTCGCTCTGCAACACTTTCAAGGACACTATGCAAAGGTTGGTATTTCTCCAGGGTTTTGAAAGAAAATTTTGTTCCAGCTGATGCCATACCACCACTGGGATTGGTTGCGGTGTACTGCCCCGATGCCAACCCAGATCCAAGTGGATTTCGAATCAAAGGAATGATCCCCAAGTTTTTGCAAGCGTCAATCCATTTCTCTTTCTTCCTATCGGTCAACGAAAATTCGAACGAATTGGTGGTAATCGACAAATCAAGCTTTTCTAGTTTTTGATTCAAACGACGCATCCGGAGCGGTGAAACATTTTGAACACCTACATAGTTTGCTGATCCCTGATCTATAATAGCATTTTCCATACCCTTGATAATACCACCAGATGGCAACCACCCAATATTCTTTGTTTGATAAACATCCACAATGGGTTGTTGTAATGTTTCACAGGAATCCACCAATGCAGAGTTCAATGCGCCAGATGTGCGCTCCCATATCTTGTTGTCAAAGGTATCCACAAGCAAAGGGGGGGTAGCACTTCCTTCGTTCTCCCTTATGAATCTCGCTAGTAGATCTTCGGATGATAAATTTACTCTGGCCATGCTCTTTCCATATGCGGGCGACGTTTCGAAAAGTAAAACACCTTCCTCCAGAAGCTTGTTGTATGCCAATTGCAAATCTCCGGGAACGAACTTTCCTTCGCGTAGTTGTTTCTTCTTTAGTTTGCCCGATGAAACAAAACCTTCCTTGTCGTCACCCCAACAACGTGTCGATATCCCGAGACGGTTCGGTATGTGAAAACCATTTTCGTCATCGTAGTCGGCGAGATAGTCTATGTATTCTGGTGTACCATCGAAACTAGAAGAAGATTCGTCATCGTCTTTAATTTCTTCTATCTTCCGGGGTTGTCGTTCTGAGCGAGTTGTTTTAAATTCCGGCATACTTTCCATGTCGACTTCAGAGTCTTTTAAAGTCTGGTATACGGAATCCTCGCTAGGAAGTTCGTCCTTCTTCTTTCGTCGGATCGCACTTCTTTTGCCTATTAGTTTGAAGAGTTGATCGTCCTCATCGCTTGTAGTCTCATCGCTTGAAGAAAACAATCTAAAGTTCGACGAAGGCGAATGAACGGATGGCGACGATAGCGACGAAGGTGACTTGATGCTAAAGGCATCGGCGTTGGCGTTAAGGGCCAGAACCCACGCTAGAGACGAAATATACCGAATCATTTTCCGTCTTAGTGGACTATTGTTCAGTGTCGAAAAGAAAGAGTCTTTCACGTCTTCAACGATCGTTCCATAGGCGCTACTGTGATCTCGAGAGAGATATCCGATTGGGTGCTCTATCCGTTGCATCGTAACCATTCGGGTTACACAAGTTGACGTCAAAACTGATAGATGAACCTCCGCGTGGAAATTAATCGTCCTAATCGAATTTCTAATTTTAGAGTGCCAATTTTCATTTTTGTATCCCTCCTGAAGAAACTGCAACACAGACACATCTTGACTTCTCATCAAAAAAATACCTCGTTTTTCATCACTCGCATCTAGACCGAAGAGAAACATGATTATGAGGACGGCACGGTCTCAATTAACGCTAGCATTCGTTATCGTTGTCGCTTACAGCTGTCAAGTCGGCACGTCATCCGCGTTCACTACGACGTCGCGATGGACACTAGGATCAAATAGGCATGGCAAACATTATCAACGGCATAGTCATCTATCAATTCCTGGGTTGAGAATGTTGGATTCTTCTCCCGGCCCTGATATTCCTGATGATCAACCGGAAGGAAATACTGGTTCACCCGATGGCCCATCCATGTCTTTGCCAACGTCATCGTCTGGTTCACCCGATGGCCCATCTATGTCTCTGCCGACGTCATCGTCTGGTTCACCCGATGGCCCATCTATGTCTTTGCCAAAGTCGTCGTCTCCGCAACAACAACAACAACAACAATCAGAAACTCCTCCCACTTATGTCCCCCCGCCGCCTACACCGACGAGAAATTCCCCTCCTGCTGTGAGACAACAACGAATGGACCCTCTTATGGCTTCGCTCACCCGAGATACTTCTGGTTCATCCCCCGATCAACTGATGCAAAATATCCCCCTCTTTGGAGAGATTCCCGCTGACGGCACCCTCCTACTCCTTGCCCCTGCGGCCGTGTTTGCTGTTCTTGGTTTCATTTACAGTATTGTGATTGCATTTAACTCTTCGGATGCGATCGTTGATTCGGTACTTCAAGCTGGCGACTCAATTTCACAGACAGCTTCGACTAGAAACAACAGGGTTTACGACAAAAATGTGTGCCGTGGTCTCTGCAGTTCGCAACAGCAAGATTTGGATGGAATGAGAAATTTTATGGAATCCATCACGCGAAGTGCGAGAGAGGGCAACAAATAATGCCGTGAAAGCCTTTACGGAGTATCTAACACCTAAAACGATTAAATTTTCTAATTCTTTTTTTTTTTAATGGATTACTACTATTTTGTGTCGAAACTACTTAAAGTTCGTCATCTCCGAAGTCTCCCGCGTCTTCGTCTCCATCGCCACCTGCTCCAGCGTAAACATTTCGCATGATTGGGTTAGCGATTTGTTCGACTTCCTTCATCTTTTCGTCGTAGTCTTCTTTATCAGATTCGGGGTTTTCGTCCATCCAGTCAAGTGTCTCGTCGATCAAGTCTTGCAATTCCTTCTTGTCTTCAGCAGAGATGTTGTCTGCAACACCCTTTTCATCGTCATCGAGGGTATTCTTAAGGTTGTATAAGTAAGACTCCAATCCATTTCGGGCATCGATACGTTCTTTGATCTTCTTATCTTCTTCGGCGTATTCCTCGGCTTCCTTGACCATTCTTTCGATTTCATCATCGGAAAGTCGTCCCTTTTCGGCAGTGATCGTAATCTTTTCAGCCTTTCCGGTTCCCTTGTCTTCGGCAGATACCTGCAAAATTCCGTTGGCATCGACTTCAAATGTGACTTCGATTTGTGGAACTCCACGAGGGGCAGGAGGGATTCCAGTCAATTCGAATTTTCCAAGGTTGTGGCAATCCTTCGTCATGGATCGCTCTCCTTCGTAAACTTGGATCATGACAACGCTTTGGTTATCTTGGTGGGTGGAAAAGGTTTGGGATTTCTTGGTTGGGATGGTGGTACCACGGTTGATAAGTTTGGTCATGACTCCTCCAACGGTTTCAATACCTTGGGAAAGAGGGGTGACATCCAAAAGAAGAATTTCACTGGTAGCATCACCTCCTTCACCAGACAAAATACCTCCTTGAACAGCGGCACCGTAGGCAACAGCCTCATCGGGGTTGATACCCTTGGATGGATCCTTTCCACCGAAGAACTCAGAAATAAGTTGTTGAACCTTAGGAATACGAGTGGATCCACCGACCAACACAATTTCGTCGATTTCACTCTTACTCAAGTCAGCATCTTCCATGACACGAGAAACAGGTCCCATAGTCTTCTTGAACAAGTCATTGTTCAATTCTTCGAATCGTGCTCGTGTAAGAGTTTCACTCAGATCGTAACCATCAGCAAGTTCTTCAATTTCCAAACGAGCTTGTTGTTGAGAAGAAAGGGCACGCTTAACACGTTCGACTTCCTTTCGGAGCTTTTGAAGAGCACGCTTGTCTCCAGAAATATCGACATCCGACTTCTTCTTCATCATCTTGATAAAGTATTGCATGACACGTTGGTCGAAATCTTCTCCTCCCAAATGGGTATCTCCGTTGGTGGCCAAAACCTCGAAGACTCCGGAATCGATGGTCAACAAAGTGACATCGAACGTTCCTCCTCCAAGATCGAAAACGAGGACATTCGATTCACCTCCAGTCTTGTCCATACCGTACGCAATGGCGGCGGCAGTGGGTTCGTTGATAATACGCTCGACCTTCATACCAGAGATGGTACCGGCATCCTTGGTAGCTTGACGTTGGGCATCGTTGAAATAAGCAGGCACGGTGACGACAGCATTTTTGATGTCCTTACCCAAGAAAGTCTCGGCGGTGGTCTTCATCTTTGCAAGAATCATGGCAGAGACTTCTTCTGGAGCATATTTGGACTTCTTTCCGCCAACAGTGACCTCGATCATGGGCTTATCCTTGTCGGAAACAATGTCATATGGGACAAGTTTCTTGTCTGCCTGGACAGATTTATCAGAGAATTTACGTCCAATCAATCTCTTAACATCGAAAACGGTGTTTTCAGGGTTAATTGTGGCTTGATTCTTGGCAGCATCACCAACAAGACGCTCAGTATTGTCCAAGAAGGCAACGTAGGAAGGAGTGATACGGTTACCTTGGTCGTTGGCAATAATTTCAACACGTCCATTTTTGAAAACTCCAACACACGAGTATGTTGTTCCAAGATCAATACCAATGACAGTTCCCATTGACTCTTCTTCTTCGGCACGGGCCGTGTATGGCGCGGCCAGGAATGCCACTAAGAAGTTCAATTCGGTTCATACATTTCGAAAGATCGTCGTTGTCGGGGTCATACGGAAGCATTTTGTGTCGTTAGGTAGCATGGGACGGTTTGTCGACAGATTGCATGTAAACAGATGTTAGCAAATATGTTAGAAAGTTCTAGGCAACATTATGCCAATTTAGGCCGATATTATATTCCTTTCCGATTTATTCCGAACTTGGAAGGCGAATCGAAACGAGAAGACTGGAAGTGACCATGGTAAATCTTCTCCCATCCCACATGGCCGGCATAAAAAAAGAATAACTTACAGGCGGCGACAGCTAGCTTGGCGAAGTACATTTTAGAATATTTTATATATTTGCGGCTGACTTGCAGATTGGTTTCTATGCAATGCTCTCCACAACGGATTTGAGGGTAATAACAATTATGACTGACTATCGAAAATTGGGATTTTTTTTCTGTTCGGCCTTTCTCAACGTCGCGTGGTTCGTCGCCAATAAAAGGATGATGAAAGCGTTCTATGGAGTACGAACGATGTGGGGCCCAGAATTGTTCGAGAATGTGAGGCCCGGCCACTAGTTTTTTGTAACGTGGCATTTCGAAAACCTGAACCTTGTATGAATGCATAATATTGTTGTCGAACTCTGACGTTGGAAGACGATGAATCGTGCGAATCGAAAGCTTTGAGGGAGGAGCATAAGCCAAAACAAGGGGCCTCTGGCAACCAGAGACAGGCAATCATCCAACCCTTGATACCAAGAAGGGAGAGCTTCAGCAAACAAGCAATCCAGAGTAGGCTCCCAGGGTGTGGGGACGGGCCCAAGTGTGCAGCCAAGATCTGCAGCAGGGCCCCAGCGTGTGTGGCCAGGGAGTGACTCCTCCTGAGCGTGCCTGGGGCCCCCTGCCACCCACGCCCTGCACCCTTGCCCCCCCCCCCCTCTTGCGTGCTTGCGGGGTGTGGGGCTCCCCCTGACCCAACCCCTACTGCGCCCCCAGGGGTACCAATTGAGCCTTCTCTCGGTTTGGTTCGCACTCAAAACATTTCACCAAATCCCTCATGAGCAGGGTCACATGGGGCTCTGGCAACCACCCATCTACTGACCTGGGAAAGCCGGGCCGGTGTGCATTGGTTATAGGCCGCCCGAGCCAAAAAAGTCGCTGGGAGCGAAGCGTGAAGTTCTATTACAAGAAGTATTCGTTTTACAGACATTAAATTGGGCTCATTTTTATTATGACTTGTTACAATATGATCGTATACATAATGTTATTTACTTTTTT
>Ga0209503_10001567_pt1 | contig 11660 bp, 13 predicted proteins | sample SouAtlMetagenome_2_FD_187448 | JGI IMG/M metagenome (GOLD analysis project Ga0209503, IMG submission 187448) | Marine eukaryotic phytoplankton communities from Atlantic Ocean - South Atlantic ANT15 Metagenome (SPAdes) (version 2) | ecosystem: Environmental > Aquatic > Marine > Oceanic | place...
CTCCCTTTGACGAGTTCGGAACCGTCCTCCATCATCCCGACCCGCAGTTTTGGCCCCTGCATATCGGCCAGAAGCGCCGTGTGGGTGCCCAACTTAGCGTCGATTGCCCGCACCCGTTCGACCGTGGTGGCATGGGTCGCATGCTCGCCATGAGAGAAGTTGAGCCGGATGACGTTGACCCCTTCTAGGATGAGGCCTTCAAGCATCTCAGGCGAGGTGCTGGCCGGTCCGACGGTGGCCACGATTTTGGTGAATTTCTGCGACATCAACAGTGCGTTTGGTTCATTCATAATGCAGCACCTCATGGCCCTGAATGCTCGCCGACTCCACAGGGAAGCAAGCGGCCACACGGCGCATGGAGCGCAGGGAGCCCATCAACTGTTCTGCTTGCTCACCGATGATTGACTCGATGCGCAACAGATAGTCAAAGTGGACGAGGTTGGGGATCATTGCCCCCTCCGGCGACCGATTCCAGACGACATCGAAAGACCATCCTCCGAGTTCATCTTCGTGCCGCCAGACGCAATGTCTTGTCGGCGGCCGCTTCTTGTGGACCACCTCCAATTCACTGTGGAAGGTGAGCCGCGTGCCCAAATTTCGATTGAGGTTCCAACAGAAGCGATGACCCGCATCGGCACAACTCACCCCCAGAAAGTCGAAGGGAAAATCCTCTTCCTCGATATCGAGTCGAAGGGTCGTGGCCATGGAATGCGATTAAGACAACTGAATGGGCCTTCAATCTTCGCCGAAGATATGACCGCAGGCCACGCGCGCAGCGGCTTGCTCGGCCGTCTTTTTTGAAGGGCCATCTGCGGTTCCCATAACCTTGCCCCCAACCCGGACCTGCATCTGGTAGCGCTGTTCCCCATCGCGCTTGAACTCCCTCACCACCTTGAATTCCACACGGCGCTTTCTTTTCTGGCCCCATTCGTGAAGCTTGCTCTTGAAGTCAACCCGCGCTTGGATGCGCTCGTCGAGGTCAAAACGCTTCAGCAATTTCAAGACGCCTTTTTGGGTCTTGGTGAACCCCCTGTCGAGGTACACGGCCCCAACGAGTGCTTCCATTGCATTTCCTCTGAGAGACGCGTGTACCGCGCCCCGGCCAGTTTGGGCATCCAACAGGTGTTCCACCCCGATTTCCTGCCCGAGCAGATTCAGTGATTCACGGCTGACAAGGCGGGATTTCATGCGCGTCATCTCTCCCTCATCGCCCTGAGGAAACTTGGAAAACAGCATGTCCACCACAATCATGTCCAGCACAGCATCTCCCAGGAACTCCAGCCTTTCATTGCTCGGCAGTCCATCACGCTGGCAAGCAGCTGAACTCGAATGCCTCAGCGCTTCTTCATAGGGTGCCAATGATTGGGCGCGAACACCGAAATGGCGGCGAATGAATCTCCGGATGCGCGCATCCCGAGAGGTTCTGCCGAGAAAAATCATTGGAACTTGCGGACGATCACCGAAGCGTTGTGTCCACCAAAGCCAAACGTGTTAGACAGGGCTGCACGAACGCTGCGCTCGCGCTTCTCATTGAAGGTATAGTCCAGCTTCTGATTCAAGGCTGGATCTACATTGAAAGAGTTGATGGTCGGCGGAACCACATCCTGGGTCACCGCCATGATACAGGCGAGGGTCTCAATGGCCCCCGCAGCACCGAGAAGGTGACCGGTCATGGACTTGGTGCTGGAGATGCTCAGCGATTCAGCATGGGCCCCAAATACCTCTTCAATGGCCTTCACCTCAGCGAGGTCTCCCAGCGGAGTCGAAGTGCCATGAACATTGACATAATCAAGTTCGTCAGGCGCCATGTTTGCATCGGCCAGGGCAGCCCGCATCACATTTCTAGCGCCCAGCCCCTCGGGATGGGGTGCAGTGAGGTGGTGTGCGTCAGCAGAAGCGCCGCCGCCCATCACCTCGCAGATGATGTTTGCACCGCGGGCTTGAGCGTGTTCGAGAGACTCAAGAACAAGCGCACCGGCCCCCTCGCCAAGCACGAACCCGTCGCGGTCCACGTCAAAGGGCCGAGACGCCGTGGCGGGATCATCGTTTCGGGTGGACAATGCCTTCATGGCGCTGAAACCGCCAATTCCAGCCTCCACAACGGCAGCCTCCGCGCCGCCGGTGACCATTGCATCTGCCTTGCCATATCGGATGGCGTTGAAGGCATCAATGATGGCGTTGGTGGCGCTGGCACAGGCGGAGACACAGGCGTAGTTCGGTCCCCGGAATCCGTATTCCATGCTGATGTGACCGGCGGCGATGTCACCGATCATCTTCGGGATGAAAAAGGGATTAAACCTGGGGGTTCCGTCCCCCTGATAGAAATCCATAATCTCCTTTTGGAAGGTCAGGATTCCCCCAATTCCACTACCGAAAATGACACCGATTCTATCGGCATCCGTTTCAGCTTCGATTAAACCAGAATCTGCAACGGCCTGTCGGGCCGCCACGATTCCATACTGCGCATAGGGGTCCAGCTTTCTCGCCTCCTTGCGATCGAAATGATCGGCCACATCCCAACCCTTCACCTCACAGGCGAATTGGGTCTTGAATTTGGAGGCGTCGAAACGGGTAATGGGCCCTGCTCCGCTGACGCCTTTCTTCAGGGCATCAAAGAAGGAGGGAACGTCTTTGCCTAACGGGGTCAGGCAACCCATTCCCGTGATGACGACACGGTTCAGCTCCATGCGGGGCTTACTTCGCGTTCTCGATGTACTCGATGGCTTGGCCAACCGTGCCGATCTTCTCAGCTTGGTCGTCCGGGATGGCGATATTGAATTCCTTTTCGAATTCCATGATCAACTCAACGGTATCGAGGGAGTCTGCCCCAAGGTCGTTGGTGAAGCCAGCAGCGTCGTTCACTTCGGATGCATCTACGCCGAGCTTGTCGACGATGATGGCGGTCACTTTTTCGCGGATATCAGACATGATGAGTATTGTTGCGAATGCGGTGCAAAGTAAATGCGTCCTTTCCAAGTGACACCCCCTCTTGGGTATCCATTGGAAAACTTCCTCACGCCCCTTGTGTTGAGGAAGCACAAAACCCAAATAACCAGCGCCTTAGCCCCCTTCACCCCCGCCGTCATGACCGTAATGAAACAGGATTTCGTTTAACGGTTTGCGCAAAAGGTTCGGCACAGTGGCGTCGTTCGAGGGCCATCCTACGGGGATATTGAGGAAGGCGCGCTCATTTTCGGGCCGCGCCAACAATTCGGCGAGAAACCCCATTGGAGAAGGGGTATGTGTCAAGGCCACCAGCCCAACTTCGTGCAAGGCTGCGAGCAAGAAACCAACGGCGATGCCACAGCTTTCCTGAACGTAATAGTTTGGGTGCCGCTCGCCGCCGTCCTCCTCTTGCTCGTGGACCTTTTTGAATACGATGATCAGGGCCGGTGCTTCCTCGATAAATGGCTTGACGTGGTCGGTGCCTATCGGCTCCAAATCCGACAACCAGCGCTCTGACATGCGTCCATTGTAGCTCCGATGCTCCTCTTCCTCAACGGCCACCCGAATTCGCTTTCGAAGGTCCGGATCGGTCACGATGCAAAATGACCAGGGCTGTTTGTGCGCTCCACTGGGGGCCGTGCCGGCAATCTGAACCGCCCGCTCCAACAGATCGATCGGAACTGGATCCGTGCTGAAATGCCGAACGCTGCGCCTTTGGCCCATGTGGGCGTACATCTTGTCCAGCCGTGTCCGCATCTCCTCTTCCGTCAGACGCGGCAAGGAAAATGGAATGTGCCTGTCCTCGCTCATGATTCCCGCAACCGATTGCGGATGTCCTTCATCAAGTCCGAGGCGTAAACAAAGTCGTCCAAAGCGCTCACCCCACTGTCCAAAATGCCCTTGCGGTCTCCGTGCCAAGCGACGCGGCCCTCGTGCAGGAAATGGATGTTGTCTCCGATCTCAATCACACTGTTCATGTCATGGGAAATGACCACCGTGGTTGTGCCATACTCTTGTGTGAGGTCTCGAATCAAGTTGTCAATGACGATGGCCGTTTGCGGGTCCAGACCCGAATTGGGCTCGTCACAAAAAAGGTACCGGGGCCTTCCCACAATCGCCCTCGCAAGGGCCACGCGCTTTTGCATTCCTCCAGAAACCTCTGCAGGGAAGCGGTGTTCGGCCCCGGACAGCTGAACGCGGTCCAAACACTCCATGGCCCGGTCCCTCCGCTCTTGCGCCGACATGTCGCTGAACATCCGAAGTGGGAACTCCACGTTGTCCAGCACCGTCATCGAATCAAAGAGCGCACCGCCTTGGAAGAGCATTCCGATTTGGCGCCGGACCTCTTCGCGCTCCTTTCGGCCCAATGCCGAAAAGGCAATGTCTCCGTATTGCACACTCCCGGAATCGACCTCAAGCAGGCCCACAATACACTTGGTCAAGACTGACTTTCCCGAGCCACTCCTGCCGATGATGAAATTGACTTGACCCGGGTGCAAATCCGCATCAATTCCGTGAAGCACGCCCTTGTCGCCAAAGGCTTTCTGGACGCCCCTGACCCGGATCATGTCAGCAACAATTGGGTGATGACCAAGTTGGCCACCATCACGATGACCACGCTGTACACTACCGCTTTGGTGCTGGACCGGCCCACCTCGCGCGCGCCGCCAGCAGTGAAGTACCCGTGGTAAGCGCTCACACTCGTGATGATCAGCGCAAAGACGCATGTCTTAATTAGGGCATAAATGACATCAAACGTCTTGAAGTCCACCTGTATGCCATATTCATAATCCGCGTAGGTGCTCAACTCAGCAGTTTCACAGATGAAAGCACCAGCGCCAATGCCCAAGACCATGGCGATCACCACGAGAAAAGGGAAGATGAGCAGTGCCGCCAGCAGCTTGGGCAAGACGAGATAAGAGATGCTCCTGACTCCCATCACCTCGAGGGCATCAATTTGTTCCGTGACCTGCATCGTCCCAATCTGGGATGCAATGTTGGACCCCACCTTTCCCGAAAGGATCACCGGGATGATGGTCGGCGCGAACTCGAGAATCATCGTCTGACGCACTGTGAATCCAACGGTATATGCCGGGACCCAGCCCCCTACCTGGTGTGCAGTTTGAATGGCAATCACCGCCCCCATAAACAGGCTCAACAAGGCCACAATGCCCACGCTTTGAACTCCAATTGCTTCCAGCTCAACCACTGTAGACTGGGCAAAGACCCGACCCTTCTGTGGCGGGCGCAGGGCCGAAGCCATGAACGAGAAATAGCGACCGATGTGGAATAGGATGCCCATGCCGTCCCAACGAAGGTAAGCAGGCCATAGGTCGCGTGTGCGATTTAGCCTTTGCCAACGGCCAAAACCGAGGCTGATGGGTTACACCAAGGGCTCTCCCTTCTCCGCCTTGAGCCGAGAGACCATCTGCTTGACCCACTGTTCCTCGTTTCGCGGACAGATGAGCAAAGCGTCCGGAGTGTCAACTACGATGAAGTCCTCGAGGCCTTTTGCCACGATGAGCTTGCGGCCTTCCGCAGCCACCATCAGCCCCTTAGAATCCTCCGTAATCAGCGTTGCTCCAGAATTTGCGTGAGCATCCCCCTCCTTTTCGAGCGTGTCGTAAAGTGACCCCCAAGTGCCCAAGTCACTCCAACCATATTCGCCGAGAACGACCCCCACACTGGGCGCCTTCTCCATGATGCCATAGTCGATGCTGATGTTGTCAGCGGCGCCATAAATGGCGAGAATGGCATCCTCTTCTTCAGCGGTGCCAAAGTCGGATTTGCGCTCCTCGAACAGGGCGTGCAAATCTGGCATCTGCTCCTCGAATCGACTGAGGATGGTCTGAACTGACCAAACGAAAATGCCGGCATTCCAGCAGAAGTCCCCCGAATTCAGAAACTGCTCCGCCAACTCCCGGTTGGGCTTTTCGGTGAAGGTTCGAACCTGCCTGAGTCGGGCGTCGTCGGCATCCGGCAAGTCCTCAAATTGAATGTAACCGTAACCGGTGTCAGGACGGGTTGGGGTAATGCCAAGTGTGATGAGCTGATTGGTCTGGGACGCCCTGTTGACGGCAACAGAGAGGACCTCGCGAAACCCAGCCTCATCCTCAATCAAGTGGTCCGCTGGGGCCACGACCATGGTGGCTTCCGGGTCGCGCCGGACGATGCGCTGGGCGGCGTATGCCAGACAAGGCGCGGTGTTGCGCATGAACGGCTCGCACAAGACTTGGTCTTCAGGTATTCCTGGAATTTGTTCCAAAATGTCCGCCTTGTAGCGGGCGTTGGTGACAACGTAAATGCGGTCCTGGGGCACCATGGGCTCCAGGCGATCTGCCGTCATTTGAATCAGGGTCCGGCCGCGGTCTAAAATGTCCAAGAACTGCTTCGGTCGGCCCGAGCGGCTCATTGGCCAGAAGCGGGACCCGACACCGCCGGCCATGATGACGGCATAGGTGTGGTCGTGTTGCGCCATGTCGCAGTGCTATTGTGGTGTGGCTGCGGCAAAGGTAGTTCCCCATCGGAGGGCCTCCACTCCGAAAAGGTCGGACATGTCTTGCACTTTGGCCTCTTTTTGCGTTTCGTCCGGTGCACGTTGCGGTGGGGGGCGCAATCGGCAAGAAACAGGGCGCACAGAATAAATGCTGTGCTGCGCCAACCCATGCCAATCCCAGACCGGAGGGAGTGCCTCATCGATTTCCTGTCATTTGGCTCGGCACCACCCACTCGTCGTATTCGGCCTCCGTCAGGTAGCCGAGGGACAAGGCAGCTGACTTCAATGTGGTGCCCTCAACATGGGCCTTCTGCGCAATCTCGGCCGCCTTGTAGTAGCCAATGTGTGTGTTCAGGGCCGTCACCAGCATGAGGCTGTCGCCCACAAGCTGATCGATGCGGGCCCTGTTGGGCTGAATTCCATCCACGCAGCGCTCCGCAAAAGAGCCGCAGGCTTCGCCAAGCAATCGGGCTGACTCGAGGACATTCCTCGCCATCATAGGCTTGAAGACGTTGAGCTCAAAGTGCCCTTGGGTGCCACCAATGGTGATGGCCACATCATTACCCATCACTTGAGCACAAACCATCGTAAGTGCCTCTGCTTGGGTCGGGTTGACCTTGCCCGGCATGATGCTCGAACCCGGTTCGTTGGCCGGCAGGGAGAGTTCTCCAATGCCGCTGCGCGGACCACTGCCCATCATTCGGATGTCGTGGGCAATCTTGTTGCAACTCACCGCGAGTTGCTTGAGGGCGCCATGGGATTCAACCACCGCATCATGTGCGGCAAGTGCCTCGAATTTATTGGGTGCAGTGACAAAAGGGTGACCGGTCGATTCCGCCATGTGTGCCGCCACCCGCTCCGAATAGCCATCTGGTGTGTTGAGGCCCGTGCCGACCGCCGTGCCCCCGAGGGCAAGTTCAGCCAGGTGTTCAAGGGTCGAGCGCAATGCCCGCAAACCATGGTCAAGCTGGGCCACATACCCCCCAAACTCCTGTCCGAGGGTCAACGGTGTGGCGTCCATTAAATGGGTCCTGCCGATTTTGACCACTTCGGACATTTCATCGGCCTTTTTGGCCAGCGAGTCCCGAAGCCGCTCCACCCCGGGAATGGTGGTTCGAACGATGCGATCGTAGGCCGCGATGTGCATCGCTGTTGGGAAGGTGTCGTTGGAACTCTGAGACTTGTTGGCGTCATCGTTTGGGTGAACGGGGCGATCGCCCTCGCCCAGAGTGCCCCCAGCCAGCACATGGGCTCGGTTGGCGATGACCTCATTGACGTTCATGTTGGATTGTGTGCCCGACCCCGTCTGCCACACGACCAGAGGAAAACAGTGGTCAAGGTCTCCGCCGATGATTTCCCCGCACACCCGCACAATCAGGTCACGCTTGGCTTCGGTCAGAACTCCGGCTTCGCAATTGGCTTTGGCAGCGGCCATTTTGAGATGGCCGAAGGCGTGCACCACCTCGATGGGCATGCTGCCCACAGGCCCAATGGGGAAGTTGTGTCTGCTGCGCTCCGTCTGGGCTCCCCAGTATTGGTCTGCGGGCACCGCGACTTCTCCGAGTGTGTCCTTTTCAATTCGGGTGTTCATGTTGTCTGTGGATTGAACCTTCAAGCCTCACTGGCCGACCGCTCCGCTGCCGCATGCATCAAGTTGGCCTTGAGCATGGCGTCTAAATCGCCATTGAGGACAGCGTCGGTATTGGATGTCTCATAGCTCGAACGTAGGTCTTTAACCATTTTGTAAGGCTGAAGCACGTATGAGCGAATCTGGGACCCCCATTCGATTTTCTTCTTTCCTGCCTCGATTTCGGCTCGCGCCTCGTTTCTCTTGGCCATTTCCATTTCGTACAGCTGGGACTTCAGCAATTGGATGGCCTTCTCCTTGTTGCCCAGCTGCGAGCGGGTTTCAGTATTGTCAATGATGATGCCCGTGGGCTTGTGGCGAAGGCGAACGCCTGTCTCAACCTTGTTCACGTTTTGGCCACCCGCACCGCCAGACCGGAACGTGTCCCATGTGATATCCGCTGCATTGACCTCAATCTCAATGCTGTCATCCACCAATGGATAGACGTAAACCGACACAAAAGAGGTGTGGCGTCGCGCTTGTGAATCGTATGGGCTAATCCGCACCAAACGGTGGACACCGTTTTCTCCCTTAAGCATGCCGAAGGCATAGTCGCCATCGACCTCCATGGTGATCTGCTTGATGCCTGCTACATCTCCGTCCTGACGGTCGATCTCCTTTACCTTGAAACCGGCCTTGTCCGCATACATCGTGTACATGCGCAGCAGCATGCCTGCCCAATCACAGGACTCGGTACCTCCAGCTCCCGCCGTAATCTGAATCACGGCATTGAGGCCGTCGGCCTCGTCTGAGAGCATCTGCTTGAACTCGAGTGCCTCGATTTTCTCCAGCAGGTCGAGATGCTGAGATTGGACTTCCTCTTCCGTGCTCTCCCCCTCCTTGAAAAACTCGAACAGCACCTGAAGGTCCTCTACGGCCGTCTCCGCCGACTCGTACTGCTGAATCCAAGCCTTCTTGCCCCGCATCCGACGCATCACCTTTTCAGCCTCCTTGGCGTTGGTCCAAAACTCAGGATCCTGCGTCAACTTTTCATCTTCGAGGATGTCGATGCGCTTGCGCTCAATGGCGAGGTACCCCTTCAGGGCCTCAACACGGTCGCGGGAATTTTGGATTTGGTCTGCGTTGAGCATGGAGGGTCAAAGTTAGTCGGCATCCATCGCGTCCAATGCAAAACGGGCACAGTCCAATGAGAAGCCCTTTCGCAACAGGGCGGCAATGGCCTTCTCCGCCGGGGCACCTGGGCGAATTTTCTGCCACCCACTTAATGCCCGATGCGCTGCCGCGTTTATCTCATCTTCCCCCAACGCTTGCAAGCCCTCTCGGATAACCGCAGTATCAATGGCGTGAACTTGACGCAGCGCTGCCCACACCTTCGCTGGCCCCCAGTTTTTGAGCAGAACATGGTCGTGTATGAAGGCCGCGGCAAACCTTTCGGCGCTGACATACCCCTCGCGCTCGAGGGCCTTCAACTCCTCCTCGGCCTCAGGTCCAAAGTCCCATCCCGCCAACTTCCTCAACACCTGTGCGGGCGAGCGCTCAGCACGGGCGCACCAATTTCGTATCTTCGAGGGGACTTCCTTCATCTAATCAGACGTGCCAAGCTACGCACGGCAGAAGACTGCACATTGACCCACCCCTCGTCGGGAACGCCCGTCGAAGACCAAACAAACCGCCATGAAAGCCGAGATCAACCAGCGCATCGCCGCGTTGCTAGACAACCCGGAAATCGAAGCCGTTCGCGTTGAAGTGCGCACTGCATTCGAGGTGTACCGCGACGCGCGGGAAAAAGATGTAAAAGTCCAGCTTGAAGCTTGGGACAAGGAAGAGCGACCAGCGCCAGAACCGGGAGAAGACCCTGTCCGTTTCGAGTATACCCCTGACGAAGAAGACCAACGAAACGACGAGATGTACAAGGCCTTTCGCGAACGCGAAAAGGCTTGGAAGGAAAAGGTGGCGGCAGAACAACGCGCCAATCTTGAACTGAAGCAGGTCATTTTGGGCAAGCTGAAAGATTTGGTCGCCAACGAAGAGCACATCGGAAAAATGTTCGATGCCTTCAACACATTAACGGAGGAATGGAATGCCGTTGGCAACGTTCCCGGGGACCAGTACCGTGAACTCCATGACCATTGGCACAGGCTCCGCGACGAGTTTTTCTACAATGTCAATATCTACAAGCAACTCCAGGACCACGACCTCCTAGTCAACCTGAAGAAAAAGGAAGAGCTCATCGTCAAAGCCACCCAGCTTGAAGGGGTCACCGACCTCAAGGAAAAGGAGATGCTCGCTCGAAGCTACATGAAGGCGTGGTTCGACATTGGACCCAGCCCGAGGGAGACCTACCAAGAATTGGCGGACACCTTCTTCGGTCACACCCGATCTGCACTGGACGCGATCAAGGCACACTATGATTCGATCAGAGAAGGCTTCCAAAAGAACCTAGAGAGCAAGCAAGCACTCGTTGAAGAGGTGCGGACCTTGCTCGAAGAGGAGGTTGCTGATTCTTCGGAGTGGCCAGCCCGAGCCGAGAAAGTGAAAGACGTCCAGAAGCGATGGAAAATGGTCGGATTCGCTGGCCGCAAGGATGACCAAGAGGTTTGGGAGCAATTTCGGGGCGTTTGCGACCTCTTCTTCCAGAAGCGCGATGCGACGTTTGCCGACGTCCGCGCTGCTCAACAAAAGGTCAAAGCGCGCAAAGAAGAAATTGCCAAGGAGGCAGGAGAACTGGCTGAGAGCAAGGACTGGAAGCCGGCCTCAGACCGATTCATTGCCCTTCAAAAGGAATGGAAGGAGCTCGGGTCGGCAGGGCATCGTGACGAGAACCGACTTTGGAGAAAGTTCCGGGGCGCCTGTGACACCTTCTTCACGGCGAGAAAAGCCGTCTTTGCGGATCGGGACAAAGAGCACAAGGAGAACCTCAAAAAGAAGGAGGCCCTCATCGGTGAAATTGAGGCGTTCGAGTTGTCCGGAAAGCACGGTGACGATTTGCAGTCGCTTAAGGCCTTTTCGACACGCTGGGCCGAAAGCGGCCATGTTCCGCGCCGCTCCTTCGAGCAGATTGTGGAGCGCTACCGTTCAGCCATGGACACCAAGTATGACGCTTTGGGCGCCAAGCGAAGCGACCGGTCAGTGGAGGCATACAAGAACCGGGTGCAAAGCCTGGTGAAGGGAGAAGGTGCGGAGCACATGGCCCGCAAAGAGGAGCGCATGATGCGAGACAAGATGGACCGCCTGAGAAAACGGGTTGCCCAATACGAGAACAACATGGGCATCTTCACCGGAAAGGGGGCTGCTTCCATCATGGCCGACCTTCAGAAGAAGATTGAATCGGACAAGAGAGAAATGGACGAAATCCGACGAAAACTCACCATGCTGCGCGAGGCGCGCCAAGCGAATCAAGAAGGTTAAAGCTGTTGTAGAAACGGGCTGCGTTCAACTCGCGAAAGAAGGCTGCACGTGGCACAGGACATGGCCCCTTCAGTTTGATACCGAAACGGAAGGTGTCCGCATTGGCATCGCCTCGCTCCGCAACTCCCGGGCATCGAGGAAGTCCAACACACCCGGTAACACATGTGAGAGTCGCGGGCCTGCCATTGCACTCTCATGCATCACCGTTATGGACCCTGGCCG
>Ga0209503_10001568_pt1 | contig 11658 bp, 6 predicted proteins | sample SouAtlMetagenome_2_FD_187448 | JGI IMG/M metagenome (GOLD analysis project Ga0209503, IMG submission 187448) | Marine eukaryotic phytoplankton communities from Atlantic Ocean - South Atlantic ANT15 Metagenome (SPAdes) (version 2) | ecosystem: Environmental > Aquatic > Marine > Oceanic | place...
CAACATCGCTAGTTTTAATAGTAGGATTATCTTCACTTCTAACAACTCTATAAAGCTTTGGTCGGTTCTCTCTAACGTAATTTAAAACTTCTTCAGGTGTAGTATCTTTAGTAACTTGTATATTGTCTAAATCTATAAACTCTAATTCTTCTTTTTTAAATCCTTCTCTTTTAGGACTATTATCTTTATTTTTAGCTTTTAAAAAATTTAAAAATTGTTCGCCTGTTTTAAAGTTACTTACATTTTTTTCAGCAGTTTCTTCTATAGTAGATTTGTAACCAGCCATGTCTACTGTCACAGAATCATCTACAATATTAGTAGGTCCACTACCACCACCCATAGTATCGTCAAGTCTTCTAGCTTGTATATGTCTTAAACCTCTACTCCCAAATTTACCTATACCGCCAATAAAAGGAACAACTCCTGTAGCTTCTGCAACTGCTATACTAGCAGACATAGGGTCTTTAACTTTTATAGGAGTTTTTTGTAATATATTTTTTCTAGGATTTATAAAGTCTAATACAAATTCTTTAGTAGATTTAAAACTTGGCTGTGCTTTTTCTGCATATATTCCAGCTCCAGTAGCAGATAAAGGTACATTAGTAAAAGGATTCATATAACCTGCTAATTGTTCCCCAATAGGTAAAGTTTCAAAAGCTTCAAAACCTTTTCTAACATCTCCTTCTTTAGTAGCTGCTGCTATTTTTTTATGAGCTTCGTCTCTTCCTATTTCTCTTTCTTTTAAAAACTTATACGTTTCTTCTGGTGTATTTTTTAAATTACTATAGTATTCGTATTCATCAGCTATCCCACCTAGAAAAAATCCTTTTCTTTCTGATTCTTTTTCTTTTTGTTTTTCTTCTTCTAGTAAAGGCAGTTGACTGTATTCTAAATACTTAACTGTATAAGCGTCATAAAACTCTCTGAAGTTAATGTTTTCAAAATTTAAATCTTTATAAGCTTGATTTAATTTCTGGTCACTAATTTTTAAAGGTACATATTCGTTACTAGAATATAAAAAAGTACTCTTCTCATCTTTAGTATATTTTTTTAAGTTTTCTTTTACTAAAGATTCTATATCATAAGGGTCAATATCAAAATGTTTAATAGCATCTAACATTCTTTTACTCTTAACAAACTCTCTATAGTTTTTATTGTTTTCTTCTTCGTATCTACTTAAAACACTTTCCGCTTTCATACCCTTAGTTATAGAACTCTCTACATTATTTTCATATGTTATTCTAGCTCTATTTAAATCTCTTAACTTAAAAGAAAAATCATTTTTAATTTTATCTGGATTAATAGTAACTAATCTTTGACCAGTTAGTTTACCTAATAATTCTCTTTGTAAAGATGTTTTACCTTCTTCAATTCTAATAGCTTTTTTACCACGTGTTAAACTTGTAATGTCTGTTACTTCTCTAGGTAATATTTTTTCTAAAACATGTCCTATAGCAACATCTATATTATCTGAAATTTCTCTCATGGCACTATAATCGGTTCTCTCCTCCCAAACTAAAGGTTCTTTTGTAATAGGATTAATAATTTTGATATCAAACCCTTCTTTAGTTTTACCGCCTCTAACAGTAATATCTGTTATAGCTTCTGTTAATAATGCCTCTTCAACAAAAGGTCTTAAGAAAAATTCTAAACCTTCATACATCTGACCAAAAACATTTCTATTTACAGTCTCCATACTTTCTGTTGGGTCAGTTACTAAGTTTAAAATGTTTCTAAAGTTATCTGTAACAGGAGCAGAAGGGTCTGTGTACGTTAAATCTATATACTGTATGTTTCCTTTGTTATCTCTACTAAATAATAAAGCACTGTTCTTTGACCATGGAGCAAGATTTAAACTTCTAACAGCTTTTTCATCTTCATCTGAAATTCCAAAAGCTAACTTACTAAAATCTGTTAAGCCTTTTGAAAATAAATATGTTGTTGTAACTTGAGAAGCTAACCTATTCATTCCTCTATCTTGAATAACTTTGTTACCAGACCTTAACTCTTGTGCAGCTCTCATCATAGTATTGTAATTATTACGGAACTGTTCAGCAGTAAACGAGAAGAAATTACCTATAGGAAGTTTTCTTAGTTCTTGTAATCCGGGAGCTATTAAATCATAAGTAGGCATAGTAGCTCTAACTACATCTACAGCTTCTTGTTTCAAATCTTGTAAGTTTCTTCTTGCTAAATCAGGATAAGCTTTTTTAAGTGTGTTAAGTTCTTTATTGTAAGCTACAATTCTCCATAAATCATCTTCTGCTACGTATACAGAAGTAGCCTTACGACCTGCTTTTTTAAATATATTGTTAGTGTATGAATATAAATTAGTATTTTCATTTTTTAATAAATCATTTATCAAGTTTTTAAATTCACCAACTCTTACGTTTTGATTAACTAATCCTAGTCTTTGGTATTCTTCATATAAATCGGACAATGCTTTATTTTTTTTAGTAGCGTCCATAGTAAATAAATCATTACTTAAAACTTGAGCAGACTTAACAGTTTCATTTGTAAACGGATTAATACCATTCCTCATTAATATAATACTACCACCTATAGTATTTCTAACGTGAGTTAAACCGTTAAACACAGTTGCTGCAGCTTGTGAAGAACCTTTAGAAGCTAAAAAGAAACGATAAGCTTTGTCTAAATTACCTAACAGTTTACCTTGATTACGATTCATATTATTAAACAACTCTGCAATCTCTGGTGTTGTTCTTAAACCATCTAACTGTAAAAATTGTTTACCTTCAACTGTAGCAGCTTTTAAAGACTCGTCAGAAGCTTTAGAAAACTTTCCAGTTTCTTTAAAAAACCATTTGCCTAAACCTTTTTCATACAAATCATCATACAATTTATAATTAGTAATCTGTGTTCCAAGAGTATCTAAAGTTCTAAATACTGCTAATGAAGCATCTACTTCTTCAGCACCTAATAGTTTTTGTATAGCAGGAGCTATGTTTTTTCTTTGTTGAAAAACTACTTCATTTCTTTTAGTTCCAAACACTCCGTTTAAATGAGATATAATATTATTATAATCTTTATTATCTCTTTTAAGAATATCATTAACAACTCTTCTAGCTTGTGTTTGTTGAGCTGGAGTTATGTTTTTTGTGCCTTTAGCTTTTTGAATACTAGCTGCAATAGAATCTATAACCTCATCTATAACTTCTTGAGAAGGTCTCCAATTTTTATTCTCATAAAACTGATAAGTTTTTCTTAAGTAAGAACCCATGTTTTCCTCTATTACTTTTTTCATTTGAGGAGGAACATAATTTGATTTAAGAAACATTTTACTTAAATTAGTTATATCATCTTTAGCTTCTTTTGCCCAAGGTCTAACTTCTTTAGGTAAACTTGCAAGTGTTTTCTTACCTTTTAAGTATTGATTTAAAATATCATCTATTTCTTTTTTAGAAAATTTAGAAGTTTTAGCAGCTTTAGCAATGGATGTCACTAACTTAGCATGTATTTCTGAAGCTCTCTTAGACCATCCTATTTTATTATAGTCTGCACTCTTTAACATCTTAAACATTTCATCAGAATACATTCCGCTAGTTGTTAAAAAGTTTTGATAGAATCTTTGTATACCTCTATATCCTTTATTTAAACCTCTATAAGTTAAACTATCAGTACCAAATTTTAATATGTCTTCATTACTAATATCTCTAATAATTGGAACTTCAGATACATCTTTTTTTCTAGCTGATTTAGTTTTAGATGCACCTGTAATTAAAGATTTAAAACTTTCTTTTTGAGATTGACTAGAATTTTTTACAGACTGTAACATTTGTAAGATGCCTTCTTTTGTCACTTTTAAAGTTCCAACACCTGCGGATACAATTCCTGAAAATGCTAAACCATCTAATAACAAACTAAGTCTACGTGCTTCTTCAGGACTTTGCTCATCAACATCTAAGTAATTTAATATTTCACCTAATAAATTATTATCGTTACCTACATAGTTACTTAATGCTGATGCAACGTAAGTAAATTCAGGATTATCTGCAAAAGTAATTTGAGCAGCTAGTTCAGCTTTACCTAAAGTTTTACCAGCTCCTAATAATTTTTTAGTTCGTTCTTCTCTAGCTTCTTTAGCTAGTGCAGCTTTTGAAGGTCTTCCAACTTTTTTAATTATTTTTTCTGGTACTTTTTGTGCAGTCTTTGTAAATAAAGTAGTAGGATTTCTAGTAACAGCTAAAGCAGTTACATATTCTCCAAAAGGTTTTAATATTTTACCTGCTGTTGTTTCAGGTTCTTGAAGCTCGTAGTAAGCTTTACCTGTTTCTTTATCTTTTTTTTCATCCCAAATATCTCCTAAACCAACAGCTCTTCCAACATCTCTAAAAGCTTTATCAGTTCCTCTTCTTATTTCTTTTTCGTTAGGAGATAGTTTAGCTAAAGTACGTGTTAAATTACTAGGATATTTTTCTGCAATAAATCTTGTTGTAGCTAAAGAACCACCAATAGTTTCAGACAACCAAGGGACTGTAGTTTTTCTAAATTCTTTTAAAGGTTTATCTTTATCTGATTCTTGTATTAAATAATTCTCAATACTTTTATCTAACGAACTATTAGAGTTTTTTGTAGCATATTCAAGGAACTCATCAAAAGTATATTTATTATAAAAGTCTCCATAGGAATTATAAAGAGTTTGTAATTCTGTTAAATCAGACTGTAACTCTCTTTTTTGAGATTCATCTGTTTTATATTGTTCAAATCTAGATGGCATTAAAATGTCCTATTATCTAAAAGGAGTATCAATATTTATATTTTTTTTTCTAAAAGCTTCAGGAACTTTATTAGCTTCAGGTAAGACAGTTGTTTGGTTAAATGCATAAGTCATTAAACTTTCAAAAATATCTATACTTTTTTTTCTAAACTGTTGTTCTTGTAATAACCTTATTTCGTTAGCAATTTTACTATCATCTTTTGGATAAGTGTTATATTCATATTTATTTTCATTTAAGAAAGTTAAAGTATCTTGACTTATTTGACTACGTATTTCTTTAGGTAAAGTTAAAACAAAATCTCTAGTTATTGTTTCTCTATTAATTTCATTATCTAAGCTTTCAGAAGCTATTTGATTACTTAAATCTATTAGATAAGTTAATCTATACTCTTCTTGTAACTCATTTGGATTTCTAATACCAGCAATTCTATTTACTGTGCTTTCAGCAAATTCAGGCATTTTATTTTTAATGTAATTTTCTCTTTCTGTACCTTTTAAATTTCTAATATCAGCTACTATTTCTGCTAACTCTTGACTTGATTCTAATACATCAGCAGTTGTATCTGTAACACCAAGTTGCCTACGTATATAATTAAGTTCTTTAATATCTGTTATTTCAGGGTTAGTAGTAGCAATATCTTTATTTGCACGATATGTAGCACTAGCTTCTTTAATAGTGTTTGAAGCAGCAATTGAAAATTTATTATCTATTATAGATTGCGTAATAGTTTTATAATTATTATATGTTTTTATATCAGAATCTTTAAATCTTGTAATAACTTCATTACGTATTTCAGAACTTATATCTTCTCCGTAATCATCTACTAATAAATCTCTAATATTATCTTCGTTTATAGTTGTTTTATTTTTATCTAAAGCTTGTAATTCTGCCACGTTTAAAGTACCTATAGCATTAACTAAATTTGTACCTCTTTCTAAAGCTTTATTGTAAATTGCTTTAGCTTCTTGAGTTTTAATTTGTAGTTCTTTATCTCTTTCTTTAGCTCCGGGTAAAAATCCAAAAGCTTTATGTACAAGACTGACATTTCTAGGATTACTAATTTCTTCTTTTTTAGCTTTAAAATAATCGTTTATAGGTTTATTAAATGTTTCTTGAGTAGTAAGTCTTGGAGCATCAACATTGTAACTTTCTAAAAATTGATTATGTCTTTCATTTGACCAATCATTTTTCCATTCTTCTTTAGCAGATTGTCCTCTGTCTTCATCGTCAAAAAAACTTTTATCTTTTCTATGAGCTTCTACTTTATAAAAAGCTTTTTCTGCTTCGTCTTGATAATAATCGTATGCTCCTCTTTTTTGAACTTCATCATATTGGTTTTGTTTTTTCAAACCTTGCTCAAAAGCATATGCTCTATTTTGTAGTGCAAAAGTTTGTTGTTCATCATTTTCTTTTAAATTTTTTAAAACTTTAGATTGCATATTAGCTTCTTTAGCGTTAAAAAATAACGAAGCTAAGAAAAGATTTCTAGCTCTATTATCTTTTTTCCTACCACCAGATAAATAAGCACCTGCTATATCTCCCCAACTTGCACCAGAACTTCTACCTAATAAACTCGTTAATTTTTTATTATCGTCTGACATTTTATTCTCCTCTACCTAATAAACTTGTTGATTTTTCTTGCTCTACTCTTTCTAATAAACTAGGAGATAATTCAGTTTCTTCTATTATCTCTCTAACCTCTTTAGGTACTGATTGTGGGTTTACTCGTTGTGCAGATATTTTTCTCATTTTATCTAATTCACTTATACCGCCTTCAATAGTTTTTATTTGTTTTTCTGGTGACATTTCTACAGTATCTTGTTCATCATCACCAGCATCTAAGACATAATCTATCTCTGCTTTTTCAGCTAAAGCCATTAACATATACATAGTTGGCTCCATTAAAAGAGTCATTAAATCTGGATTCCACTTACCTTCTAAAAAACCTGAATATAAAACAATAGAAGCTATATCAATAATTCCAACACCGTTACTTATAGAAAGTAAAGTATTAGTTGTAGTTTCTGGAACTGTTAAACTTTCAAATATGTATAACATAGCTTCGTTAGGATTGCTATATTCTGCAGGTTTTTCCCAGTTGTAAGGTTGCTGCGGGTCATTAGTTAAACTTTGTCCCGGAATTGCTTTACCAGTTTCTAAGCCTCCTTGTATAAAATTAATTGCTTTTTCTGAAGTTGCCATAATATTATTATCCTGTTATATTTATCGGTGGAATAGTAGCTGCTAATTCCATTTCTCTAGCTTGTTGTGCTAAAAATTGTGGAGACAATGTTCCATAAAATAAAGACTGATTTAATCCTTCAAAATTTTTAACTTGAAAATTTGGCATGTCATTTCTAACTGCTTGAACATACTGAGCTTGAGGAGCTTCCATAGAACCTACATTAGGTATTATACCATAACCGCCTTTATCTACTGGCTTGCCTTCTAATTCAGATAAAATAGTTTGTTTTAATCCTGCTTCAGTAATATCAGCAACAGTCTCTCCCATTTTAAAATTTCCTGTAAAAGGTTTTTTAATTTTTTCTCCTATACTTTCACCTGCTGTTTTAAAACCTTTACCAACTTCAACTCCAACTTTAGCAAATTTTTGACCTATATTAAGAGGGTCATCTCCACCAAAAAATTTAGCATCATCTAATCTTGTTATAGCACCTTCAATATTATTATTTGCAAAAGGTTTTATGTTTTTTAACGTAGTATTTAAATTTTTAAACCAATCCATTTTACCAAACATTGCATTTGCTCCACCCCAAAACATCATAGACAATCCAATGCCTCCTAATATTTTACCAAATTTTCCACCTAAAAGTTTCTTTACACCTTTTTTTATTTTTCTTCCTACTTTTCTTAAAAATCCCATAACTTATATTTTCCTATTTTATAATCCGTTTTTATATGAACTACTTAAACTACTTAATAAAGATGTCATATAATCATCATACTTTTCACCAGCTTTACCTTCGTTAGCAATAGCTGTAGCTATAATTTGTGCCTTTCTATTTTCTTCGTTTTCAACAGCTCTAAAATCAAAGTCAGCTTGGTCTCTTAATTCTTGCCATAAAAATGATTGAGCTTGAGTACTCATGTTAAAAGCGTTCATAGCATTTTGCATGTTAATTGTATTTTGAGCAGCTGTATTAATTGTATTAGTTTGTCTTCTCCACTGCACATTAGAAGCTTCTACAGCTGCAGCATTTTGTGCGTTCCAACTATTTCTTGCAAAGTCTTGTTGACTATTAAACTGGTCAACTTGTGTAGTAAGCTGTGCGTTAAACTTTTCAACGTCAGCTTCTCTACCAGCTCGTCTAGCTTCAGCAGCATTTTCTTGTGTAGAATTAAATTGTGACATTGCATTAGTCTGTGAAGAGTTATATTGGCTCATCTGTGCATTTAAATTAGCCATAAATGTATCTGCTTGTTGTTGATTAGCAGCACCAAACTGTGCAGCAGCATTAGTTGCAGCTTGGTCAGACAATAATCTTTGTTGTTCTTGTTGAGCTTTCATCATGTTAGCTTGTTGATTATTATTAAGATTAGCCATGTCCATTGCTAAGAAGTTCTGAGCATTTTGTACAGCTATTCTTTCTCTTGTAGATAAGTTAGCTAAGTCCATTGAAGCCATTGCAGTTGCGTTTTGCATAATAGCTTGTTGTTCAGCATTCATATCTGTAAGAGCTACTGTTTGCATAAATTTACTGTTAGCTAACTCTACTTGTTGAGCAGCGTTAAACTTAGTTAAATCCATGTTTGCTTTTGTAGTAGCATTTTGGATAGCTGATTGCTGGTCAACATTAAGTTGAGCCAAATTCATTTGACTTGCTATTTGAGCTTGAAGCTGATTAGTTTGCATAGTCTTATTAAGATTTGCAAGTTCTGTTTTTTCAGCGTTACTCATTCTTTCGCTTTCTGCTAGATTACGAGAAGATAAATTAGCTAGTCTCATTTGTTGCTCATTACTTAAATTAGCAACTTCCATCTGTTGTTTAAATGCAGCATTTTTAGATAAGAAGTCTGCTGCAATTTGCATCTCTGCTAATCTTTCTTGGTTTACTGCGGCTTGATTAGCTCCTTCTTGAGCAGCTTCTACTTGTAAATTAGCTACAGCCATTTGCTGTTCATTGCCTAAATTTTGTACAGCTATTTGTTGCTCATTCTGTGCATTAATTACAGCAGCTTGTTGTTGATTTTGCAAGTTAGTCATAGCAGTTTGTTGCTGCTGGTCAGCACTTTTCATAACTGCTTGTTGATTAAACTGACTTTGCATTGTCTTCATTTGTTGAGACATCTGAGCAGTTTGACTTGCAGCGTCTTGACGATTTGCCAAGTTCTGCATTCTTATTTGTTGTGTTTGTTGAGATTGTTGTAAGTTTGCTTGTTGTTGATTACTTAAATTCTGAGCAGCTCTAGTTTGTAAAGCTTGTGCATTTCCTTGTGCCATTGGCATAGCACTTTGAATAATAGCGTTAAAAAGTGAGTCTCTACCTACAGTAGATACACTAAGACCTCTTGCAGCTAGACCTTGATTAACTGCAGCTACAGCAGGTTTTGCCCATAAAGGTATTTCACCATCTTCCATACCGCCTAATAAGCTTTCCATCTGTGCGGATACTAAAGCTTCTTGAGGTAAAGCAGCTATTGCTGCAGTAACTACAGGGTCTGGGTCTGTATCTAATTGAGCTGTCATTGTTGCAGGGTCTTCTACAATAGCAGCGGCTATATCTTCTGGAATTTCTGCAGTTTCTGCAATCATTGTTGCAGCAGCACCTTGAGCAGCTACACCTTTTACAGGTCTTTGTTTAGCTGCTTCATAACCTACAGTATCAGTAATTTGAGCAGCAACTCCATCTGGTGCAGCTTCTCCTAAAATAGTTTCACGTTCTTGTTTTTCAGCATCAGGAGTAGCAGCTACAGTTGTATCATATTCGTCACCACCAACTTCATCAACTAAATATGTTCCAGATAAAACATCTTCTACATTTTTAGCTTTTGCAGCTTCTGCTTTTATAGCATCAACAGTTGCAAATTTAACTTCGGCTGTTATTTCACCTTGTATATCTTCAATAGGTCCTTGACTAACAGTTCCTTTTGCAGCATCTACAGCTACATCTGTATCTGATATTGTGTCTGCTTCATAAAAAGCACCTTCTACAGTGTCTTTTACTTCGCCTTTTGCTATATCACTATCAGCTACTGTTGATACAGCTTCTGGTGTTACAGCTTGAGCTTTTTCTGCTTTAGCTTCAGTAGGCTCTGCCATTGTAGTAGTCTGTTGAGAAGGTATACGTATAGGATTACCAGCACTGTCAGTTTTTACTGTGCCATAAGAAGTCATTTCAAAACCTACTTTTTCAGCAGCAGGTATTTTTGTTTTTTCAGGCATTTGCCCTTGTGCTCTTCTTGTAGTTTCTTCAGCAGTTTCAGCTATACGGTCTGTTCTTTCTTGTGAAGCTGTAGTAGTTCCTGTCATCTGACCTTTTGCTGGAGGAGTATCATCAATTATGTCTCTATTTCCACCACCAGTACCTCCACCAGTACCTCCACCAGTACCTCCACCAGTACCTCCACCAGTACCTCCACTGTTATTATCATCAATATCAACAATAGCAGAGTTTGTAACAGCTTTTCCTACGTTATAAGAAACTCTTTTACCTGTACTATATCTTTTACGTTTTGATTGTTTCATAATCTTTATATACCTATTTTACTTTACCTCAAAAAGCTTATCTACTTTTTCATGGAGTTTTTCTAACCTATCTATTAATAGATTAAAATTTTCTTTTAATTCTGTTTTTGTAACATACTCACGTGCCATTTCTTCACGTGTTTTATTTAAGAGTATATCTATGCGTTTGGCTTCACTGGTATTATTTTTAATACTGTAAAGCACCGGAGCTAACACCAAAGTTATGAAGATGTTCCAGAACAAGTATGGTGTTAATTCCATAGTGTTTACCCGATTGTTTTAGTAACGGATGTTGGTGTGATAAGTAATGCGATTTGTGCATCTAGACCAGCTTTTAAAGCTGTAACATCATCACTACCCATAGCTGTTTCTACCCAACCCTGAACATCTGAAGCTGAAAGACTTGCAAAAGCCTTAAAGCTAGAAAGGTCTGCAGTATCTACACTTTGTGTACCATAAGAACTAGCTGTCCAGTTATTACCGTCACTATCTTTATTAGTATCGTCAGTAGCTGTTATTCTCCAATGAACATTGTAGACTACATCACTTTTACTATCTTTAGTTGGGTAAGTATCAACTGTTGACACGTCCCAAGTATATCCTATTGCCATTTTATTTCTCCTTTAAAAGTGCTACTTCAGCTTGTAGCGTTGTTATTAATTCTTGTTGTTCTTTCATGCCTTTTACAAGGTGTACCACTAATTTACTGTAATCCATTTGGTACATATCTTCTTCTGAACTTGATACAGCGTTAGGAACTATGTCTAATACCTCTTGTGCTATTAAACCTTCGTCTGCTTTACCATCGGCTTTCCAGTTATAAGCTACTGGGTTAAGTTCGTTAATTACTTCTAATCCTCTAGCTTCACCTGTAACGTCTTTGAGTCTTGCATCTGAGGATGTATTGTATGCTGTTGCTGAACCAGTTGTGGTAATAGAACCAACTAAGCCAGTAGTATTACTAAACACAGCAGCTGTACTTTGTGACGATGTAGATGTTGCAAGAGAAAGCGCAAATCTATTTCCATCATTGACAGCTACTATAGCCCCTGCTATAGATAAACCATTTGGCGTACTGTCAGTAGTACCCACCAACACGTTGCCTGAAGCATCAATACGCATTCTTTCATTATTACCACTCGTACCAAAGATAAGAGCATCAGAAGTTGCTGTATGCATAATAAATTCATTTGCTGTAGCATTTCTAAAAAT
>Ga0209503_10001571_pt1 | contig 11648 bp, 14 predicted proteins | sample SouAtlMetagenome_2_FD_187448 | JGI IMG/M metagenome (GOLD analysis project Ga0209503, IMG submission 187448) | Marine eukaryotic phytoplankton communities from Atlantic Ocean - South Atlantic ANT15 Metagenome (SPAdes) (version 2) | ecosystem: Environmental > Aquatic > Marine > Oceanic | place...
TGAGGATGATACGGTACGGACGGATGCGTCTAACAATGAAAACAGCCAGTTCGAGGAGCAAGGGCCCGTCATTGCCACACCCGTCATTGCCACACCTTATTACCCTGAAGATTAAAAAACACCACCCCTAAGACCACCATCACCCCTTCCTAGTAGGATTCCGCCCCCCTAGACTAAAATTACATTTTCATAAAACCTCAAAACATCACCCTTATCGCCCTTATCGCCCCGAGTGTCATTTGAAAGGTTGATCGGAATTTAAGCGTGGGGTGTCCACGTCTGTCTGGGGAGATTGACGTCGAAATTTATTTTCCTGATCTACCCCCTAGGAACGTCGACTTCGGCGATTTTTCGGGGAAGGTTCGGGTTTTGTTGGCCAAAAGGGGCACATGGTTATGACCCATTTTTATCAAAAAAATGTGTTTGAATCATGTCTGAAAATTTCCGCTCGCCTTAGAGCGGAAATCTTGCAGATTAGAGTAAAAACAGGTCATTTTGGTGTAAAAATGGGCATAACTATTTCATCATCTCGTGCCTTAAGCGCCGCGCGCGCTGAAAGACCGCGGTTCAGCGGTCTTCCAGGGCCCGAGAGCTGCCGCTCTCCGCGAGGCCCAAAGCCGGAGCGGCGCGAACGGCAAATATATCTCCAGGGTGCTGGTAGAGAAGGCACACCGGTTCGCCTCTAGTCTCCAGAAGCCCACACTGCCACCGGCCAGTTTTCCATCGGGGGACCATATTCGATCGGTAGGATCTGTTCTTGACAAATTCGATCGGTAGGACGTGCATATATGTTTCCCGTGGACGATAGAATGATCACAGTCTACACTCCCCGCCTGGTGTGCATCGGCGTCTAATACGCCGTTGGAACACCTCCGCCTCGTCTCAGAAGGCTCGCGTGCCCGAGGGGCCTCGGATGCCTTGGCGCGTCGCCGTGCCCGCGACACGGCCATGAGGCAGCGAAGATCATTATTGGCGCGTTGCAACCAATGACGCCTCAGCCTGAATGGGACTTTGAAGACCACTACGACGGGGCCGAGAGGCAGTCAGCTCGAAACCAGAGTGTCTACTAGGGCCCGGGGCTCGCCGCTAATTGATTTATATTTAGCCTTAATTTACTCTGTGACAAATGTGCTCGTCAGGTAAGCCCAAACTGTGTTTTCTTGTCACGTGGTTCGCCCACTAAGCTCACAACACGCGACACGCTCAAAGTTTGGCGGGGCGATGCACGAGGCCGGCGCGAGGAAGACTACTCGGAATCGCACAGCAGGACGGGGCCCAGGGTCTCGTCTCTATCTGGCTTTTTAGTCGGGTTTCGCGTTGTTCCGGTTTCCGGACTTTTGAGACTGCCAACATTGGTCTTGGATGTTTTTATTTTAAACTGAGCACTTAGGCTGCAAACTCTTAGGCTGCAAACTCGGGTTCCGACTGGTGCGGGCTGGCTGCCGACTTCTTCTTGTCCTGGCCGCACCGCGTGTCCGAATGCCACTACTTGGATCGCTGTGGGCTTTCCAGCGCACCGACCCGTGGCATTCGGACATGCGATGGCGCTGAGCTAGCCACGTATTCAGCCCCACTGCTGCGCCCTGAGCCTGCTAGTCGGAGGGGGCAGAATTCGGGTTGAGGACCTCCTGCGCGCGATTCCTGGCGTGCTTTGTAGGGGGGGGCTAGAGGGGCTAGGGTAAGAGCTTGGAGGGGGGGTTCGGTTTAAAAGCCCCTGGGACGCTCCGCCGCCCAAGATCTCGGTGCAGGCATGGCAGGCATTTCGATTGGACAACAATCGTGACCGTCACGACACGCAACAACAAAGACAGTGGAGCTCTTTTCGCAATCTGCAATCCGCATCTGGCTGTGGCAGTAGTATGGAGGACGCGTTAGTTGCCACATCTTGCCGCGGAGACCTGCTAATTGTGACGCAGAATAATGCATTGGGCTACAGCCACCATGCATTTCAGAAGCTCTACCCGGTGTGCATCCCCCACAAGAGGTTGGAGCACACTTCGCTTTGCATTGTACGCTTTAATCATAAAGCTGATGCAGTTATCCTTGCGGGGCGCCATTTTTTGGGTGTTGCGAGCGATCAGAGAACACACAACAACGTCTTTTTATGCGAGTTTCTAGGTGTTGCCTCCACCACGCGACCAAAATGGCGCGCTGTGCCCTTCAGATGAGTGGAGACTGGAGATATTCCTCAATGATCCCAGCAACTCTAGTTCCACTCAAATCTTGGATGCAACTTTTCCGCAACAATTTGATAACCACATCTGCACAATCGATGCCTCAGGTGTTATTACGTTTTGGGATATTTATGGGGGAGACACAACATCTCTCATAACTGGTGTTCCTCATGTACAAATGCTCTGCTTTGGATCAGAGCAGCACAGCCAGTGTAACAGGATCTTGGCCTGTCAACTGCATGTGCCTTAGGCACAGCCGCTTTGGGGTTTTTCTTCTTGCACCTAATCAGCTCGTCACTCTATTTCCCGTGGCACCACGGCAAAGCTGTGCTTCACAGAGTGAAGTTTTTGCTCTTAGAGATGCGTGTGTTGATGGCTGGAATTATGCAAATAGCAATGAAACTCAAGGAAAATGGGAAAATCCATTGCGATGGCTCTATGCTACCTTTCCATACCTCATAAACATTTCAAGTGTGGATAGTAGTGAGGCTACAAAGAGCAGTTTCTCTTGGATTGAAGGAGAAGAGCAAAGAAACTTTGATCATGAACCGCCTTTGATCCAATCATTTACATTGAACTTACGTGGCAGTTCTCCGCTGCAAATGGTTGCACGTGACAGAGACGCACTAACGATCCTTCTCATAGCCACTGATGATGGCCATGTCGACGTGATTCTCTGTGGAGTTGATATTTTCATGCCTGCATGGCGTACTCAGGAAAGCTTTATGATGCATCATATTGAGTCTCTGTTTGTTGCTGATGCGGTGGAGGAGGCTGCTTTGCGCTTGGAAACTTCAGGCTGTGGTATACACTATGTTGTCAGGCATGATGTGACCACTATCCATTTACTTAGCTTGATTGAGATCATTATGAAACAAAAGGATGCCTTTTTAGACATCAAGTCCGCAATCTCAAAAAGTCCAGCCCGCTGTAGTCACACCTTCATTTCTTCAGACCCACACCTAAAGGTTGTGAGCAGTTGTCTCCTTGGAGGCAGTGCAAGCCATTCCGCGACAATGCTGTGTTTGTCCCTGCGTCACTGCGCCATATTGCTAAGATATCACTCCGCTCTAACCCTTGTGCATAGGCTGGTTTGATGATTGCTCGTGCTGTGCTATTGATGTATCTGCAAATCATTATGTACCTTCAGAGCTTGTGTGTAGCGAAATCCCGCACAGCAGCAGTGACATGCTACATTTTGTAGCTGAAGTGATCACTGTGGTCGACGATGTTAACAACGCTTTTGGGCGTCTCGCAATTTTTACCTCCCGCAGGAAAACATTAATCTGGCTTAATGATATTCGTGAATATTTAGAAGGTTATGTCACCGTGCCAATTCTGGACTACGCCAGGCGATCAATGGCAGTTGCCAATGCCCTTTGCTTGATTTGCAGCAGACGCTTCCCACAACTTACATTAGCAAACAAAACATTGAATGTGGAACCAGTGAAGATGCCAGATTTAATTTGGAGTGGGTAGTTGACCTTGTATAGGTCTTGAATAACAGTCCACTCAAAGTGGCAGTGCATATGGCCATCGCTCGACAAGAGGGCGTTAATAGCCGCGCGGCCTTGCTCAATAGTGCTGGTGCTGAATTAACTCCACATCTGTCACTGTGTGAACGCGGCTACTTCCATGATCTCGGAATTCTCACCGCCCAATTGTCGCGTATCCCTGAACTGGTAAGCCGTGAAAAGCACCGCGTCTGTGTTTCTGCCGATGCCACACGTGACAGCGTGAGAAGTGCGGGCGCATCATGTCAAGTACTATTTGCGGGGAAAAGTCCACTGGATCTTCTGGGAAATCTACTTCTGCAGCAAACTCATTTCCTTGACGCTAGTTTTGCCGGGTTGCATGCGTTGCAGGCAAAAGTATGTGGCACCCAAAAGAACAGCCACCGAAGTTTCATTGCGTAATTACACAAACATGCCTGACCTTGTGACGCCGCGATGTTGACCGTGGGTGAGTTGATGACAATCTCGGCCGAGAAAGTGTTCGGGCCTACGGCTAATTCCACATGGAAATGGGCGTATGACGTCCTACGTGTCGACCGGGGAGCCACGTGCGAATGCACCGCGGTAAGATAAACGCAGTCCCGGGCCGTCATTTGCTGGTAGAGCTGCCCCATGCCGGTACAGCTTGCTGCGGGCCGCGCAGGCGCCTAATGTGCGCTCCCGCCGCGTATTTAGCGCGCAAAGCGCCGAGAGTGTATCATCAGAGAGTGTCGCCAAATTTACCAAACTGCCCGGGCCAGATTAGCTTTGAACCAGCGGGAATTAGCTGCTAGGACTTCTAGTGGGACTCACCTTGACGCTTTCTGTCAAGATTCCTGCGGTCACGGTGCAAACTCATTGCGACGCACGGTACCTCCACTCCCCTAAAAGTCCCCTAACAACAGTATCATGATAACTTGAATACTAGTAGTCACTGTGCCCGGGCCAGTAACTTGAAGTCTGCCAGCTTAGCATGCGAAATTGAAAAAAAAATAAAAATAAGGTCTTAAAACACAGTGGGTCCGAGTCTTGGAGGGGTCACGGTGTTACATTTATTGGGGTGACGGTGGTCCACTTCAATCCTGATTAATCCAGTGTATTAATCCACACAAATTTATTTCAAAATTATGCCCGGGCCCGTGACTGGCATAAGTTATTCAAGTTTAAGTTTAGATCACTGGCCGCAACTTTCAAGTTGAAATCTACTGCTACTACCTTTTAGTATTCTAATAATCTATTTCGAGTTTAAGACTGTTTTTCCACGCTCAGGCTGGCGTTTCGGTCGCCTCCGGAAAAGCGCCCCACACTATTGATTGCTCCGAGTCATCTATTTCAAGTTCTTGATGTCACGGTCACGGTGACGAACCGAGCCTGAGTCATCATCATCTGATATATTAATATTATATCATTTTTACTAGTAGAGGCAAACCACCCCTGAACTATTTCTAGTTGGGCTTTTTGCGCCTATTTTGAGCTTACATGTCGTGATGACCCTCCGGAATAGCTGGCAGCTATTTTATCGTCTGGTTGGCCATTGTTGTTGCGCGGTGTGCGGTCTCGAATATAAGAGTGGAGGTATCTAGAGCGGGTTATCTTCCCGTCAATCGCACTTGCCAAGAACTCTAACTGGGGTTTGTCCCTGGGCCTACTGGGCTCGTCATTTACGCTCGGAGAACACACCATGTGACTGCATGCCCTGGCCCAGCTCAAAGTAACCGCGCGGCATTCTGACTGCGGAGGCCAGAGCACTCAAGCTGCGCTCCTATGGACTCGCGCTACAGCAATTGCGTTTGACATGCAAATGAAGCCGCAGGTGGAGTTAAGACAATCGGCAGGGGCAAGCATTGAATGAATTGGACCATTATGTGGTTGTCATTTAAGACAAGGGGACTTGGAAACTGTTCATAGCGCTCGTGTTGTGCCTGCATGAATTTTGCGGGACTTATCTGCGCCTATCTCAAGATAATGGTGCTGCTAGTATTCCTACCTGACTGGCCGCGGGTAGGTTATATAATGAATCGTTGGTGGATGGACAGCGAGTGAGGCTTTCTTGTTTGGGGTGTTGTTGTTATTTACGTCGGGGCAGTTTTGCCATTAGAAGCGGACTCTTCCTTGTTCGGTGATTCGAATGGGCCACTGAGGATTCATCACAACCGCGAGTTCTAGAAGGTAGAATTGCTGCAAACCCTCGCAATCTAATCTTGCCATTGTGCCTTTGGCTTGATGGGGTTGGTTGTGCTGTTGGCGGATGACCTGGGAAATGTTTGTCTGCACCAGCAAGTTGAGCTGCCGCCTCTCTGGAGAGGAACATAGTGACAAGGGCTTCATTGTCCACTCCATTGCTATGTGTTGAGCCCAAAAATTGCTTTTCCATTCTCAAGTTGGGGTTCATCTGGCCATAAACATCCTGTCCCTCTTTGTCAACTTTCGCTGTAAGTGGATCTTCGCCGCCTGGGGGCATGCGAAATGATTCAAAGAAGAAGCCCTCGGCGCTATCAGACTCTTTGCCTGAGTGTGAAAATGAGGCATCATTGATATGTGGTGGACTCTGGCATCTAACTCAAGATTCCAATTGCCTGACATGCCAAAGTATGGTCTGCAGCGTCCTCGATGGTGCTGACCTGATTTGGCATGGCAGCCCGCATGCTTCGCGCAAGTGGTGTACTCCGCAGCGCCGCTCGACTTTCGGCTGCATTTGCCTCTGCTGCTGCACCATTTGCAACAACAAAAGGGTATCTGAGTAAGTCATTGGCTGCTGGACGTCTATTTGTGTCGCGAGAGAATGTGGCGAGGAGCAAGTTATTGAGCTCAATGGACAACATTGACCTATAGTTGAAGTAAAAATGATACTCTCAACCCTATCCCAACCCGCTCTCTCCCCATAGACAAAGGCATACAGAGACCACTGAATCTCACGGCATAGGGGGAGGAGATTGAGCATTTGCTATATGAAACATGAGTGCAGCGGGCGTTCCGAGGCGAAGGTTTTTCCACGGAGGCTGCCCAGTGACCATCTGCAAGATTGTGCACCCTACACTCCAGATATCAGCCTTTTGCCCATGCCCTATTTGCATGATAACTTCGGGCGCCATAAAGTACGGCGTCCCTCTGAGTGAAAGGTTACCATTGTTTATCATGCCCATTGAGTCCAGTCTTTTTGAGCTGCCAAAGTCTGCGAGCTTAATTGTACCTCGATCATCAACTAAAATGTTTGCAGCTTTTATGTCGCGATGAATCACTCGTTGTTCGTGCAAATATTTAAGACCGACAAGTAGCTGAGCAACGTATTTGCGCACAATTGCCTCTGATAAGCGACCAAATTTTGTAATCAGTGCCTGAGACTATAGAATTAATTGGCCGTGAATCGCGCCAGGTATATTCTACACTGCGTTTGCGCTTGGATCGATCCGCCAGGAACCCACTCTGTGAAAATATAAAGCAATTTATTTTCATCACAGATGTCTGTGCCAAGGTAGGTCACGATGTTAGGATGCTGCAAGGATCGAAGCAACTCTATTTCCTCTTGCATTTGGGCCAGTTCCTCCAGTTCTTGCCTGCGTGTGCATTCTCTATATTCTTGAGCAGGACGCTGGAATGTTGCTCGTTGCTGAATGCCATCTCTTTGACTGCAATAATTGCACCACTATCTTCTTCGAGTCCAAGGTATACCCGTCCATTCGCTCCGGTGCCAATCAGATCACCTCTTCGCCAAGATACATGCGAATTTCTGGAATCATCCCCGCCCCCACGAAGCACGTGGGATTCTCGCGGAGCAGGCAATAGCCCTAGGGTCAAGGTTGATGACTGGTCTGCGGTCTGAGGGCCCCTTGTAGACGTCGACTCGACTTTGCTGGAAATACCACAACCCATTAATTTCAGGTCTCACAGCAAGACTGGTAATCCGAACTGAGAGGCATACGCTGGGGGTGCTAGCTGAGGCAATTAAACGTCGCTGGATCCTGGCGTAAATATTATCCCACTTCAGGAACAAAAATCGATGTCGTCATATAATTTATACTCGTACGCCTACCGTACCTACGGTACCGTAGGTAGGTACTGGTACCTACGGTACCTACGGTACCTACGGTACCGTACCGTAGGTACCGTAGGTAGGTACCTAGCAAGAGTACCTACGGTATGTCGCAGCGTTATGTAAGGTAGCAGGGTCCTAGCTCACCAGCCGAAGGCTGGGCAAACCTAACTACGAGAGTGTTTTATAGCAAATTGGTTTACACCGTGGTGCAATGTACACCCGATGTATAGACTCAAATTTAGAGCCTGAGAGTGGGGGATACATATCTAGGGTACCGTAGGTACCGCAGTACCCGGGGCCGTGGCCCGGGTAGTACGGTGGTACGGTACCGCAGTCCTGCTATGATATGTGCGTATACCTTGAATTCCTGGATAAAGTAGGTCTAGTGAACTTGAAAACGGTACCTAAGGTACATTACCTACGAAGACAGAACAAATCGAGGACAGAAAGCACGACGAAGGGGTCAAATATCTCACGCTTAGCCCCAACCGCGCCCCCAATGTCAGCCTGAGCCTGAGCCTGAGTGCCCGGGCCAGTGAGCACTCAGACTGGCATGACTCGGAGCCGTCGCCCGGGCCAGGGCCGCCCAACCGTGACTTGCCAGTGAAGCCTGAGTGCTGTGCTGTGGGAGAGCTGTGGGAAGGGTCCGAATCGGCGTGAGCCTGAGCTTACACACCGTGACTCAGTGACTGCCAGTGGCCCGGGCCCGGGCCCACCGGACACTGGCGAACTTTTGAAGACTGCCACTTCAAGTTAGAACTGCCACTGGCACTGCCTCTATCCGAAAAGGACCCTCTATCCGAGTCCTGTCCGGCCGGCCGGCCCCGAGCCTGAGGCATCTATACTACCGCGAGTCCTTCTTTCTAATGCGGAGGAATTTCGCTGGAGAGACTTACTAACTTATTGAAGTATACCCTGCCAGTCACGGTGCCACTAATTAGGAGCGAGCTTGCCGTGAAGTAGATCCCGCATCGCATCCATCTCCCCTAGCTCGTTCTGCTTTATTTGTTTCTGAGAGGTTGTTCATGATTCAGTTGATGGTCTTATTGACTTGGATGGTATCATGACGGACTAAGCACAGACTCAGACTCCCGAGTCCGAGTTCTTGGATAGAACCTTATTCAAGTTCAAGTTGTTTTTGAGTCCAGGTTCAGGCGACACGTTCCATCATTTTCTCAAAGCATCTTTTTTTCGATCCTTTGTGTCTTGTCAAGCACGGCTGATTATTTTCACTGGCATTTGTCAAGTTCTGAGAATTGGCTACTTGCTATAAGTCAATACGGGTACTAAGCAAATACCAAGGTCACCATCAGGGTAGTCAAACAAAGGACATCCTGCCTCTCAGGGGACAATCCTTAGAGCGTAAATCTCGATGCATCTGCATGCGCTTTGGTCATATATTCTTGCAAGGACATTCCAGTTCTTTTGCGGGGGCGTGGGCTTATGCTCTCGTCCAGGGCACAGTTTGCGGTTTCTGTCTCTTCAATAGCTGCTCCAGAGTCGCCGGCCCCTTGGGTATTTGAATCAGTATTGAGCTTGGCTCTGTTGCACATTGGCTGCGTCAGTTTATGTGTTCGCTGACAAAACCCTGTGTCCGTAGTCCACAGCATCGTCGGTTTCGTTGCACGACGTTGAAATACAGCACGTTCTGCATCATCATCGTCATGTTGCCTAGTAGCCAGTGATATTATCACGTTGAAAAAATATAGCACGCTGAAGTTGACTCGTCTTGCAGTTTTCTTTCCCCGTGAGTCATATCAGCAAGGGAATTTTCTCGCCGCTTTGCCTCGTTCACAAAATACAGGGTAGATGTGCGCGAAGGCACTTCGGTGTCACGCAGTTTACGCACATCAAGGGCATTCTTACGGAAATCCTTGAGTTTTTCACAGGCTTGACCTACACAAACAAAGCAGATTGATGGTATCCATGCTGTCAAAGAAAATCACACTGCATTTGACTAAGCAGGTTGCGTGTAGCGCGGCATTCCGCCAGCGCCTCCTCCACCGCACTTGCATGGAGCTGCGTCTGTTGTGCTCGCATAAGGCTTGACGCGAGAGTATCAAGGTTGCGCTCAAAAGAATTATCATCAAGTTTAACGCATGCATCATGATCATCCACCTACGATATTACTTATTTGTTGGCATGAATAAGAGCTTGTGTACTTCTCGCTGATCATGTAGACCTTTTTTACAGCAGTCTGAATTTCCGGGGTTGTGCGGACTTTTGTACTTTGCGCAATCAAAAGCGCTAGGTATGCCTGGCGTGCAGCGCATACCTCGTGCTCGTACCGAGTTCGAATTTGACCATGGTTAAGGCGAGATACTGTTGTGGTTTGGCGCTCCCGGAATCGTGCCTAGCACTAGGATTTTTGTGTCTTCCAAGAAAATTTAACTCGGGAGGACCACAGCCTCGCTGCGCTTCCGTCTTGAGTTAACAAGCCTTGCAACATCACCTTCTGAGTATCTTTCGCTGGCCTTGCTGAATATGTTGGTGTCTGTTATATTCTGAGTAGGATGACTAGAAGCACCAAATACTGTTTCTCGCATGCGTGCTTTGCGTTTGCTGATCTCCTCTGCCGATGGTATCTTTTGACGCGCAGCAAACATGGTACTTTGCCACCTATCACCAACAATGCATAATCAAGAATTTCATCGGCACAGTTCATACTCATTTAGCTCATCGGGTGTGAACCTACAGTGGGGAAGGGAGAAGTCAAACACAAACTACCTAAATTTCACGCTGTCCCAGGACCGATGATTAGAGATAACATTCATGCGCCAGAGGCGTGTATTACGACCGATGCGAAGCAAGAGCGCTTTTTTGGTCTGGAATTCCCCCAGTGCATAGGAATGTTTATATTCCCCCACGCCAATAATTTCGCAAACCTTGTATTGGGGTTCACCATGCAAACCAGGTGCTTTACCTGCAGGCAAGATGCCCATTGAACCAGTAAGGAGCACAAATCGAACGCACCCACACCAAGACGAACAAAGCAGCCGACAACTGCCGTATCAAAAAAAGGTTCTTCCACCCACTTCTCGAGCAATTTGCGTGGCAGACGCAATTTGTTGATGGCCATAATTTTATTTTCCGGCAAATTTTCGCTGGAATGTGGCAATTCATCGTTATATAACCGGGATCCAAACTTCACGTCCTATGTGCCACAGATCTTGAAAAACTATAAAAAATAAGATGGGAAATAGAGACGGGCTAGGGTGAGGGAACGGTGGGGAATAGTTTTCTTCGAGCATGCGCTGGACACGACAGCTTTCTCTGGCATTGGACAGGAGGCAGCCAATTTGTCTTCGTATTCATCACACCCATGCCGATCCAATTGATGGTTTTTCTGTGAATCATATGGAGGCGAAGCGTCATGATGCACAGGAGCAAGAAGTCTACCACAAATCATCTGATTATTAATATTCACAAATATCTAGCCCACCTGGTTTTCTCCTTATCTAGAGACTCAAGCTTGAGTTGTTGTAATCCTATGTTCTTGAAATGAGGTATTTACTTAAACAGTGGCGCCGCCAAGCAAACGGCGCTGCTCCGCCTCTTTTCGTCGTTCGTACTCTTCAGCTTCTTCCATTGCTAGTTCTATTGCAGTTTTGGGGGGCGGCACACCAACTTCATCTTGCCCATCTGTGTCAGCGCGACAACGCTTCTGGACGGCCGATGCACACCTATTCCCTTCGTCAAAAGCTCTCTTGCCAAACATCAGTCTGCAATTATTAATAGGTTATTGTCGACAGATTACTAGAGAGTTTTGTTTTGATACAAAGCAAGGGGGCTCGTCGTGCGGGGCAGTGGCGTGAATTGAGGGCGCTCGTTCGCGGCCCCTTGGAAAGTTATATGCGCAAAAATCGGCGTGCGGCCAGAGCACCCCCCGGACCCCAACATCCCAACTTTTTGGGCTGGAAAAAGGGCGACGCCGGCGCGCAGTGCAAG
>Ga0209503_10001574_pt1 | contig 11645 bp, 5 predicted proteins | sample SouAtlMetagenome_2_FD_187448 | JGI IMG/M metagenome (GOLD analysis project Ga0209503, IMG submission 187448) | Marine eukaryotic phytoplankton communities from Atlantic Ocean - South Atlantic ANT15 Metagenome (SPAdes) (version 2) | ecosystem: Environmental > Aquatic > Marine > Oceanic | place...
CGAGGAGACCGCCGCGCCACGGCACAGCAGCGACGAGGACCGTAGGCCACGCAAGCCCAAGCGCCACATCGGGGAGGCGAGCGCGCAGCGCGCACGACAGCCGCCAGCTCCGCGCGTGTGGGTGCAAGCACGGACTGTAAAAGCAATAGACAAAACACAGAGGGTGACAAATGCGGAGAGGAAGCCCGAACCTTGCGATCGCAGAGGCTTCTCCTCACGTCGCGCCCGATCGATCCTGCCTGGATTCGATCGCACGATCGATCGCGATTTCGCGATCGCGGCCGGCCGCGGCGGCCGTCGCCGGCCGGCCCGGCCGTCCGGCCGGGCGGCCGGGCCGACCGACCGCCAGCCTCCGCCCCTGCAGGCTGGCCGGGCCAGCTGGCCATTTGCGAAGCCTTTTGCGGCACTCATCGCCGTCACGCCTTCGACGCGCTTCGGCTTGCCAAAATTGTGGCGGCGCGCGGCGGCTCGTCCGGCACCCCAACGCAACCCCCTCTTGGTCGTCCGACGCACGTGAGGATGGAGAGAGAACGCAGCTCAGAGACCATGCAGCCCGGATCAAAGGTGGCGAAGGTGGAGTGCAGCGAGTCTTCGTCTGGTGGCTCGTCTCCTAGCAACTCGCCTCCAGCCGGTGAGCGTTGTCATTTGGCGCCCGGCTTGTTGCAGGAGGCCCGATGTCCCGCCCCTTCCTCGAAGCCCGGACTGCGCAGCTGCGGTGCATGCTCTAAGCCGGTAGGCTGCTCTCAGAGCTCAATTTACATGGCCTTTGATCGGCCATTTTGCTCGACCAGCTGCCGGGAAAAGGCCGTGCTCGAGCACTTCACCCGGTCGCTGCCAGCATTCGACCTTCCGCCGAGCAGCAACCAGCATTTTTCTGCTGTTCTCGCTGGTTGATCTCGCAGCTATGGTTCGGTAGGGTGGGGCGGTTGAAGAGTGCTGCGCCTCGGCTGTGTGTTTAGTATAGCAATTTAGAATTTTGGCAAGGTTAGTTTGTATTTTGTATTTAGTGCGCGTCTCGTCGTCGTTGCGAGAGTTTTGCGTGGCACAGGGTAATCGTAGAGCTCAGAGAGAGTCTCTTCTAAAATTATATCTCTGCCAAAAATGCCGAACACGATTTAAATCGCTTTTTTTCAGATTTCAAGCTCTACACAGCTCACAGGTTCCCTTAATTTCAGTTCACACACCCGCGCATTAACCATTATATAAAATATATTTTGACTCACGCACGACTAGCGGCTGCATACCGCTCCTACCGCTACACGAACACCGTGGCACCCCCACCCGATCACCGGGCCGCCGCACGAGCCGGCAGCCGCTGTGCCGCCCTGCCGGCTCTGCGTGGCCGATGTGCGGAGGTGGGGGGAATTAATGGGGGAATGTGGCCCACAAAGCGTCAGCGTCAGGCCGCTGAGGCGGTGGGCTCTTCCCGCTGGTACTGGGCCAGCGCTTCTCTGATCTCGGCGGGGGGCGCGGCGAGGTCGTCGCAAGGGATGCCCAGCTCGCGGAAGAGCTGCGTCCACAGTGACCAGACGTTGTCCTGGATGCAGCGCTGCAGGTCCGAGCCGCTTCGGATGACGAGCGCGAGCGTCAGTGCGGTCTCTGGGGGGGCGTCTATGTCTGGCTGCTCTGCGCCGATGCGCGCAGGCAGCAGCGCCAATGGGCCGTAGCTGTGCGGGTCGGCATGCTGGCGGAAGAGCAGCAAGCCACAGCCGTCGTGGCAGTTGAGCCGGTGCGTGGCCACTGCGGCGAGATGAATGCGGAACGGCAGGACCAGCGGGCCGTGGCGCGGGCTGCTGAAACTCAGGCCACTCGCGTACAGCCGCACCTCGCCGCGCACCACGGGGAGCCACGGCGAGCCGAGGAGGAGCGCGGCGTTCGGCAGCGGCGGCGCGCACATCACTTGCAGCACGTGATGCTCGCCGGCACGCAGCCGGTCGACCACCCTGAACGGCGCAGGGCAGACGCTGTTCGACTCGAGCGCCCCCTGCACGCTCCGTGCCTCGGACTCCTCAGCCTGCGTCCCCGGCCACGCGCACAAGCGCGGGACGGCCGAGGTGAGGACCACGGCCCCGCCTCGCCCGTCGAGCACGAAGGAGTCTTCAAAGCGCAACGCGCCTTCGACGGTGTCGGGCTCCCCGACACGGGGCAGCCCCATCAGTGCGAGGCTGACACTGTGCACCTGCCAGTGCAGCGGCGCCTCCGCCGCAGCCGTCGCCGCCGCGTCAACACCGCAGCCGGCCGCGAGCGCGGGGTCGAGCGGCGAGCTGCACAGCGCGTGCCCAAGACGCACACGAGCGTTCGCAGCGACGTCGTAACGGGCGGGGAGCAGGCCCGCCTCTTTGGCCGCGGAAATGCGACGCTGGAGGATCGAGGCGGCCTCGTGCTCGGCCAGCGTGTCCGGGGCACGGGCCGCGACGGCGGCCACCACGTCCGCCGCCGCCGCGATGAGCTCACAATAGAGCCGCATGGCGCGCTGCACGCCCGCGGCGCCGTCGACCTCGGGGACCTCGTCCTCCACCAGCGGCTCGAGCACGTCGCCATCGGGGAAGACGCGGTGCTGCCAGTGGTGGCACACTCGGCCGTTGGACAAGAAGAAGGTGCGCGTGGCCGCCAGCCCGCCGCCGTCGGACAGCCGAGCAATCATGTGGCGGCCGGCGCGGCTGTGCGGTCCGCTCGCGCGCACAGGCAGCTTCTTGCCGCCGGGCTGCTCGAGGCTCAGCTCGGTGCGCGCTCCGAGCCACACGCCGCAGGGCAGGTCCTCTGGCGGAGGCGTGCTGCCCGCGGGAGGCGCCTCGAACAGCGCGTCGGCACCGCGCAGCGCCGCGTCCAGCCGCTTCTCGGTCAGCTCTCGCATCTCGTGCGTCGACTCCACGCGGTCCATGAGCTTGACGAGGCGGGAGAACCCGGACGACACGCGAAGAGCCCGCGATCCCACGCCGCCCTCGCAGTGCAGTGCGTCCTGGCCGACCGAGCGGAGCAGCACGTGCAGCGCGGCCGCGGCCTTCTGCGTGGAGCCCGCAGCGGGCCGCTCCATCGCCGCGTCGCCAAGGCTCGCCGCACGGAGCAGCGGCCAGCGCGTCGCCGCCTCGGCGAGAGGCGACAGACCTGCGAGCAAGCTCGGCGCCTCCTCACGCGCGCCGTGCAGCATGCGCCGAGTGGCCTCCAGCTTGAAGTCGAGGACTGCGTCTGAATCGAGGCTCAGCTGCGGGCCGGGGCAGAAGACGTCGACGGGCACCGGCGAGCCAGAGGCGACGAGCAGCGCGCGCGCGCCATCCAAGGCGCTCGCGCTGCAGTGAAGCTGCACCCGGTGCGGCGTGACCACCAGCACCAGCTCCGGCCGGCTCCCCAGGTCCTCGACGTCGCCGAAGATGAAGCGCAGCAGTGCGGTCGCGGCGGGGTCTTCGAAGCTATCCTCATCCGCGACGGCTACGACGGCGCACGCGTGCCGCTTCGACCAGGCATGAAGGCGGCAGAGCGAGGAGTCGCTCATCGGCGCGCCGACGCCGCCGTTGGCTGCTGCCCGGTGAAAGAGCGGACGGTCGCCTTCGCTTCTCACCGGCGGCACCGCGCGAGCAGGCCGCCACACCCACAATTTTTGCCAGGCGCGACCGCTCACGCTGCGGCGCAGCATCCAAGAAGCTCGAGTGAAGCCCTTCTCTAGAAAGAAGGATCTCAGAACGGACACCAAGTGGCGTTCAGTGCGTGGGGTGGCTCCGACTCTTCCCGCTCACGGGGCGCACATTTATACACGCCCCTAAATAGGCATCCTTTGGCGACAAAATGCGCCGCTGGCTGGCGCTGCTCGTGCTGCCGCTGGCGAGCGGTGTGCCGCTCGGAGACAAGCCGGCCGGCTCGCTGCAGGCCCTGGCCGACCAGACGGTCGAATCGTTCGTGCGCGATACGCAGGCTGCCTTGCGCGCGTTGACGACCGCTCAGGGGGCAGCCCGATGGGCCAAAGACAAACACTCCTTTCAGGTGCGTGCGGCGAATGCGACGCACGTGCTCGACACCATGAACGAGATCATTTCACTCGTTCGGAGCCATACCAACGTGTCGGTTGACGTCGAAAAGACGGGTCCCCTGAAGAAACCGCGGGACTCTGCTGACCCACAGACGACGACAATCAAATTCGTGCAAAAGCAAATGGAGCTGGCGCGCTTCAACGCGCGCCAGGGGCTGAAGAAGCTGAGGGCTTGGAGCACGAACATCCCTGAGGCCCTTGCGGGACAAGACGAGCTGCTGAGCAATCTCTCGACGCTGGAGAAGAAGGCTATCTCAGACCTCGTGAAGGTCGAGGCCCAACTCAAGAAGACGCTCGTCACTAGGTTGGAGAAGGTCGTGCAGAGCCAGAAGAAGACGCTCGTGAAAAAGCTCGAGAAGGTTGCTCAGAACGAGAAGAATAAGAAGGCTGCCAAGCGGAGGAGCGCGCCGGCGGTCGCGCCGGGAACGACGACGACGACGACGACGACGACGACTGCCGGAGGGCCTCCGGCCGTGGCGGCCGCGAAGGACAAGCGTCGCCCGTCGAAGAGGGATGCGAAGAAGACCAAGGCGGACAAGCGGCGCCCATCGAAGGCGGCGAGGAAGGGGATGCAGGCCAAGACCAAGGCAGAGGATCGGCAACGGAAGGCGAAGGCTACCAAAGCGAAGGCTGCCAAAGAGAAGCAGAAGAAGAGAAAGGAAGCAAGCTTGAAGAAGCAGAAGCAGAAGAGGAGGGCCGCTAGGGTGAGCCGTCGCAACCAGACCAGCGCTGGCAGTTCGGGCAGTGGGGCGGTGAACACGACGCAGCCTGCGCAGCAGCTCGCGGACACGAAGCCTGCCGCCGAGGAACGGAAAGCAGCTCAACAGGGGGTGTCGGAGACCAACCCCAGCACTGTTCAGAACGACGCTGCGGCTGTCGACGACGTTGCCGTTGCCGCCAACGTTGCGGTTGCCGACGACGTTGCCGCTGCCGATAAGGTGGCCGTTGCCGCCGACGCTGCTGTTGCCGTCGACGCCGCTGTTGCCGATGCTGCTGTTGCTGACGTTGCCGCTGTTGCCGGCGGCGCCTCTACGCCAGAACAGCCCGCAAATGCACACGCTGTGAGCCTAATGGCCCAGCCTACCTACACCGCTGCTCGCGTCATCCGCCACCCGGTTTCCGAGACGGCAACAGTAGGGCGGTAGCTGCAGCCGGTCGCCGGGCCGGGGACGGCGTTGACTTTGCCTCTCGTTTGCGTCACACGCCATCCGCAACAATGGGGAACCCACATGTGCGTGGGGCTGGCAGCGGTTTCGACGCCCATCTTCGATGCCCTATCCCACCTATCGTCATCTATCTACATGCACAGATCGATCGACACACAGATCTCAGATGCCACCAATATTGGATCTCTACTGGTAACTCAGCGCTGCATACGGCTGGCCTGCGAGCTGCGATCCATCGCGCCAGTTGCCTCGTACCAGTTGCCCAGTTAGAGTGACTGAGTGTGGCGCTGGTGGGAGAGGTATCTAAGGTTTTCTTTTTGGCAAAAGTGTTTATTCTTTTCTGAGAAAACACGTCGGCACACACTCACGACTCACACAGACCCCGGACTGCGGGGTCTGCGGCTGCGGCGCCGATCGCGACGCGCGCGGCGCGGCGACCCGCCCCGCGGCCCGCGCCGCGCGGGGGGCCGCGCGCGACCCGCGCGCGTCCCTGCACAGCGCCTGCACCCTGGGCGAAAAACTCTGGGCATTATTTCTAAGGCCGTAATGCGTAAAATGAGTCTGAGGGGCATATACATTTTGTATGCATTGTGTGCGGCCTCACACTCTGCTCTCAAACTCACACTCACTCACACGTCACACTCACAGCTCACACACACACACACCGCACACGGACGTGTCCCCGGACCATGCGTCCCTCCGTGGCTCCGTCCGACCGTCCGCGTCCGCCCGCTCACAGCTCGAGCAGCCAGACGTCGTCGCTCACAGCCCTGTTATCCGGCCCGTGGCCGCCGTACAGGAGCACATGGCCACCACCGTCCGGCCCGCCGCCGTCCCCACCGATGAAGACGGCCGTGTGGCCAGACCGTCGGGGAGGCGCGACCAGCCGGCTCGCGAGGCTGTCGTGCGGCGGCACGGCACCGGTCGTGGCGGCAGCAGGAGCCGCAGGGGCGACGGAGGCGGCGGCGGCGGCGGCGGCGGCGGCGGTGGCGGCGGCGGGCGCAGCATCTGAGAGGAAGAGCGCGGGTGGCTGCGCCCAGCGGAGTGTGGACGCGTGCAGCAGGTACGTGGCGCCGGAGACGGCTTGCGAGGGAGCGGCGTCGTAGACTTCGCCTCCGTGCACGAGCACGAGGGCGTTGCCCACTGCCACGGTGGCGTGGTGCTTGCGCGCGGGGGGGCGCTCCATGCGCGGCGCGCGCGACGCGGCGGCGGCGCTCTCGCCCGGCGCCGCCTTGCGGTCGGGCACGTGCGAGTAGAAGACCGCGGTGGCGTGCGCGCGCGCGTCGGTACCGTGGCACGGAAAGTGGCGGAGCAGCGGTCGCCATAGCTCGTCGAGGCTCGGGCGGCACAGGGGCGGCGGCTCGGCGGGCGCGGGGCCGAGGCGCATGCAGCCGAGCGGCGCCTCCAGGCCTGACCAGAGCGGCGCGGACTCAGCGGACTCGGCGGGCGGCGGCTCGCAGCCGTTTGGCAGCTTGAGCCCCTCGACCATCGCGGAGCGCCGACCCCCGAGCACGAGCAGTCGGCCCGGCCGCAGCACCACGCTGTGCCCCGTGCGCGCCTCGAGGCGGCTGCCCGCGCGCGTCTCCCGCGTCCAATGCGCGACCGCGCGTGGCGCGCCGCCGTCCGCCGCCGCCCCGCCGCCGTCCCCCTCCGCCTCGAGCCTCAGCTCCCACCGGTCGGTCCACGAGGTCCCGTCGTTGCCCGCCGCGCGCCCCACCAGCAGGAAGGCGTCGCCCGCCCCGGGCAGCGGCACGCACGCGTGGGCCGAGAGACCAGGCGGCGGCTCGCCTGCGCTCGGCAGCGCCGCCCATCGCCACTGCGCCGTGTGCAGCAGCAGCACGTGCGACGTGCGGTGGAACCCGTCCCAGCCGCCCGCCACGAGCACATCCCCGCGCGAGGTGAGGGCAGCGGTGTGGTGCGAGCGGCGTGGCGCGTGCCCCGTCACCACGGGCCGCCACCATTCCCAGCCGCCGCCCCGGCCTCCGTCGCGGCCGCCGCCCCGGAGGACGCGTGCCGCCGCATCCGCCGCCGCCGCGGGCCGCAGCACGTGCGTGTCGGCGAGCACGCCGTGGTGCAACGCCTCCGCCTCGCCGCTCACGTCCGACCAGCCGCCGTGCACGACCATCGCCCCAGCTAACGCCACCGCAACGTGGTGGGCGCGCGCACACGGACGCCCGCCACCTTGCACACCGCCACCTTGCACGCCGCCGGCCGCCGCGCCGCCGCTGGCGATCGTGGGTCGCACACGTTCCCACAGGAGGCACAAGGCGGCGGCGGCGTAGTTGTGCTGCTGCTGCTGCGATGAGGCCGTGGGCGAGAGCAGTGGCAGCGGCGTCCGCAGCCGCCACCGCCGGTGCCAGTGTGCCGCCCACAGCTGATCGTGGCCGGCGGCGGAGCGCAGCAGCCGGCACGTGGCGGTGCAGCGCGCCAGATCAGCCGGATCGTGGATGGCAGCGAGCACTGCCATGAGGACCTCGGTCGGCAGCAGTAACAGCGAGGCTGGAGCGCCCTCCGGGACGGCGGCGGCCGCCGCTGCAGCCAGGCGCTCGAGATCACGCCAGACAAAGGTCTCCGTCGCGCAGGGCGGAAGGTCCGGCAGACGGCCGGAGCTGGGCCGAGGAAAGACGGCGCGGGAAGCCTTGGGCTTGGACGGCAGCTGACTTGGACTGGAGCTGGGTCGCGGTACCCGGGCGCCCACATGCACCGGCGATCCGCTGAGCTCGGCAGGCGCGGCCGCAGAACTCCAGGCCGCACGGCCCGTGCATCGGGATGCCTTAGCGGCGTTGCCAGCGTTGTTAGCGCTGAGGATCCCGATGTTGAGTTCAGGCCGCAGCGCGAGCCTCTCGGCATTCTGGCGCCGCTGCGCGGCGGCGTGGTGCGAGGACGGCTGCGGCCCAAACGACATGCCACTTTTTGTGGTCGCACGTGCGTTGCTTTTGAGAGTTGGGAGCGCCGAGTTGGCGCGTGACCGCGGGCTGCGATGCTACGCGTTGCACTCTGTTGTCTCCTGTTTCCTTGGGGTTGCGTGGCGACAACGGGGAGCTGTGCGGCGACGCAGAGCCTGGACTCACCGGTCGTGCATGACGTCCGCCAGTGCCAGTTCACTGACACTACAGGCGGCGTCTGCTGCCACGCCAACACCACTGGGCTGTCCAGCAGCTTTCTCACGAGCTGTCGGGCGCAGCAGGACTACCTCGACTGCAGCAACGCGTGCGACCCCGGAGCCTCCACCTGGTCGCTCCAACATCAGAGCGCCGACCTCGGCAGTGGAGACCTTGGCAGATACCTCGGCAGCCCCCGAGCCGGCATCAGAATGTGCCGCGAGATGTGCCTTTCGTATTGGCACGAGTGCTTCTCCAACTTTGCGTCCTCCGAGGCCGGAGACGATGCGGCGTATTGCGACGGGGTTGCCGCGCCCGAGGGCGACACAGACTGCCTCCAGATGCCGGAGGCCCACTGCCCGAACCAGTGCCAGGGATTCGGGTGGTGCGACATGTCGAAGGACCTTGCCGCGCCCAACGAGCGGCCCGCGGGTTGCGAGTGTCACTCCGGCTACCTCGGGTATGACTGCTCGTTCAAGGTCGTGGTGGCTGAGTGGCCCTTTGACATTGAGGTGCCCGGCGTCGAACTCACGGGCGATGTGGTTGGCTACTGCTCTATCCTCAACTCCACGTGCATCTGCACGCCCCTCTGGTTTGGCCACCGCTGCCAGGCGCGCACTTCATACGGCCTCACATACACACACACCAACCCATTCACACCTGCTACTCTCGGCCCTCAGCCTTCCCATCTCCCTACATCCCACACCGCCCGCCTCGTCGCCCATGGCCAACCGCCCGTCTCGCCGCGGCGACAGATCTCGCTGATCCGGTACATTGTGGTGCCGGCCATCACCCTGCTGCTGCTCGCCACGTGCTGCAACCTGACCTTCACCAAGCGCAAGATGAAGTCGCGCACCGACAGGCTCATGCAGGCCGTCTCCGAGAACGAGCCGGTCATCCAGGCGGCCATCGCGCGGGGCTTCGACCAGCACGAGGTGCACGTGTGCGTGCGCCACTTTTACACGAAGAACCCCTCGTTCGTGCCGCTCTCCGAGGCGAGGTTGCTCCAGCTGGTCAAGGAGCGACACGAGAGACACAAGAAGCACCCCGGCGAGAAAGGGTTGCTGCACCGTTCGTCCACCGGCTGGCGCAAGGGCAAGGTCAGCCATGAGCGCCGCGGCTCGATGGCAAACCTGTTGGGGATGGAGACGAGACGCGAACGGAAGGGCCACACGCAGGAAGAGATCGAAGACCTCGTCGAGAAGGTCAAGCACGACCCGCACGATTACTTCAGCGCGGCGGACCGCAGGCTCATGCTACAGGTGCTGCGCTTCCGCAAGCAGAACCCGGAGATTGTAGATGGCGCGCCGGTCCTGCAAGGCACCTACCCCACCGCCGCCGGCGCGGGCAACCGGGCCACTCTCGACCAGAGCGCAACGGTCCCATTCCAAGGCAGCGGTGGTGACACGTGGATGGCTACCCACTACCAAGTGACACAAGCCAACAAGCACCACATTGCCGAGGCGGTCGCGCAGGGCTACGCCATCTCCTTCGTGCAGGAGGTCATGCAAGACTTCTACGAGAAGAACGAGGCACGGGTGCACACGGAGATCTCGCTGCACGAGCTGGAGATTGCGATCTTGGACGCGCTCAAGCCGCTGCCGCTGAAGCTCAACGAGCGCGCGGTCGACTTTCTGATCAAGAAGAAGCACCTGCCCGAGGCGGCGGTGCTCAGCTGCCTGAAGCACTACTACCAGGAGCACCCCGACGAGCTCAAGGGCTGCAGAGCCGTCCCCAAGAGCACGCTGCAGCATCTGGCCTCGCTCGCGGCCCAGGGCTCGCTGCCCGCCGTGGCCGAGGTGCCGTGGTGGGAGCAGGCGGTCGAGGCGGACGACGGGATCATCGGCCCCAACCCGTTTGGGATGTTCGCTCTGTCAAGGGAGAGCACCGCCGGCGAACTTGACCTTGTCGCCGGCCCGCACGGCACGCCACGCGCCGCCCCCGCCGGCACAGGCCGGCGGCCGGCGGCGCCTCTCTCTCCGGTGAAGGAGGGGCAGGTGAAGCCTGCCCACGGCTCCGCCGAGCCGGCCAAGCCGCCTGCCACCGCCGCCCCCACGCCTAACCTCTCGGGCCGCCGCGTGCGCATCAGCGGCCTCCAGGCGCGGCCTGAGCTCAACGGGCGGTGCGGCGTGGCGGTACGCTTCGATGCGGCCAAGGGGCGGTACGAGGTGGTGGTGGAGGGCGAGGCGGAGGCCGTGCTGCTCAAGCCGGCGAGCGTGCACGATGCGGGAGAGGCGGCAGCAGCGCCAACAGTAGCGGCGGCGAAGCCCGAGCCCGAGCGCGAGCCCGAGCCCGAGCTCTTGGCGCCGAGAGGGCGGGAGGCGGAAGTGGGGAGTACAGGCGGGGACGCGGGACGCTCCGAGCCGGAGCCCAAGGAGGCGAGCTTCCGGAAGGACGGCTCTCTCGGCAAGCGGGGCTCGTCACGCGAGGGTCTGCCGCAGGACGGCACTGGGGTGTCGATCATCTTCAGCCGCGTGCATGCCGACAACCTGGCCAACGTGGACGAGGACAAGGGTGGGCGGAAAGGTGCGTCAGACCCGTACGTGGTCTTCTCCGAGCGCGGCGTGCGGCTCGCGAAGACGGAAGTGCTGAGAGACACGATGGGCCATTCGGGCACAGCCAAGCCCGTGTGGCTCGGCGAGTACGCGGCGCGCCTTGCGGGCGCGGCGCCGGGTGCGCGGCTGGACGTCGAGATCTTTGACTACGATCGCAAGGGCATTCATGTCTCGCTGGGCAAGGCGAGCTTCAGCGTGGGCGTGGGCGTGGGCGACGAGGAAGGGTACACGGAGGAGTACGCTCTCAAGCTGCGCGAGGTGCCTGGCGGCCGCGCCTCGGAGGTTGGCTTCAGGCTCCGGCTCAGCCTGCGCGCGGCAGAGGGCGAGGCGCAGCAGCAGAGGCGCTCGTGCGAGGGCGGGAAGCGCGCGACGTGGCCCTTGAGTGAGGGGGCTGGCGAGGCGCAAGGAAGGCGGCGAGGCAGCGGCGGCGACGCGCCTCGGCGCGGCAGCAGCGGCGACGTGCCTCGCGAGCCGCCCAAGGGCGAGAAGCCACGCACCAGGCAGTCGAAGAGGGAGCCCGGCGCGGAGACAGAAGGAGGGGCGGCGTTGCGGCAGAAGTCCAAGAAGGGCCGCACCAGGCGCAGCTCGGCGAGCCCACAGCCAGACAAGCCTGCTCCACCGAGAAACAGCTCAGGCCGACGGTCAAGTGGAGCGGTGGGCCCTGGCGCGGCCAGCCCTGCTGGCGAGGCCGGAGTGGCCGGGGACGGGCCGAACGACGACCTGTACGCGGCGTGATGGGCCCTCTTTTCGCACGGTGCGGTCGCAAGTAAGGGGTAGTGCTACTGGAGAGTCGCGGGGGCGA
>Ga0209503_10001575_pt1 | contig 11642 bp, 13 predicted proteins | sample SouAtlMetagenome_2_FD_187448 | JGI IMG/M metagenome (GOLD analysis project Ga0209503, IMG submission 187448) | Marine eukaryotic phytoplankton communities from Atlantic Ocean - South Atlantic ANT15 Metagenome (SPAdes) (version 2) | ecosystem: Environmental > Aquatic > Marine > Oceanic | place...
TATAAAGTTGGAGGGAATTTGTTTTATAATACAAAATCGAATAAAACCTTCTTTTTGTAACTTCTTGATTAACAACCAAGAAAAAAATGAATATTTTAGAAGGATTTTCTTATTTGTGTTTTTTTTTTATGAGAAATTTTTGAAAGTAGCTTTTCTAAATATTGAATCGTTATTTTATATTATACTATGCCTTAATAAAATGCTTATTGGGATTTGAACCCAAATCAATAATTTCGTAGATTATCATTTTATCCGTTAAACTATAAGCGAGAGTTTTTAACTCTACAATTAATGAAATAAACAAGCCTCTAAAAAAATAAAAGACTTAAAATCTTTTAAACCATTAGAAAATTTAAAACCTTTAAGGGAAGCCCCTAAAGCATTGCCTAAAGAAAAATAGCCAATATAATCGCTATCGATAAAAAAAGCCTCCGGATTTAATTTAGTACTTACATATAAATCTAATGGAACGTTTTCGGAAACTGAGACAGATGAAAAAGTTTGAGCCGCACTTTGAAGCTTTAGCTTACGACTTCTTACTTTTAAAGTTGTGGAAATAGATGGAATCAAATAATAGATGAAGCTTAAATATAAAATGATAAAAAAAAATAAAGCCCAAAAAATTTGAGCAGAAAAGGTAAATAAATCAAATTGAGGCATCGTAAAAATGTTAATAAGCTTGAAAGGAATTGAACCTTTAATTTTAAAGTTATGAGCTTCATGTTTTAACCAATTAAACTACAAACCTATCAATCAAGTGCACCTTTTTGCCACTCGTAAACAAAACCAACCGTTAAAATAAATAGAAAGAAAAACATGGAGTAAAGACCTACAATATTTATACAATGAAAAGAAGCAATAAAAGGAAATAGAAAACTGATCTCTAAGTCAAAGATAAGAAATAATATAGCAACGAGATAAAACCTTACATCGAACTCATTTCTCGAATCTTCAAAAGGATTAAAACCGCACTCGTAAGCCGTTAGTTTTTCACGGTCATCAGCTTTTTGGGAGATTAAAAAAGAAAGAACAAAAATAATCAGAGATAAGATAACGCTTGCACTTAAAAAAATTAAAATAGAGGAATAATTTTTCAGAAACATCTTAGACAAAATATAAGCTAAATAATGGAATTGAACCATTAACTTTAGATTACAAAACTAATACTTTACCTTTAAGCTAATTTAGCCCGTAAAATTTTTACTTAAAAATCAAGCTTTTTACTTGGAAAATTTTCAAATTAAAAAATTAAATTTTTTGTGTGATTTTTCTCAATCTTTTGCTTAAGAAAAAAGCCGGTTTTTTACCACGAAAAAAATCAAGCTTTTTCCTTATAAAATTTTCAAATTAAAAAATTAAATTTTTTGTGTGATTTTTCTCAATCTTTTGCTTAAGAAAAAAGCCGGTTTTTTACCACAAAAAAATCAAGCTTTTTCCTTATAAAATTTTCAAATTAAAAAATTAAAAATTTTTGTGTGTTTTCTTAGTGATTTAGCTAATAAATAAAAAACGAAAAAATTAAGCTTTCTACTTGAAAACTTTTTTTAATTGAAAAATATCAAAAACAAAGTATTGTAACTAAATCGGCTTAAAATTGTAAAGAAAGGATTCGAACCTTTATGAGTTAACTGATGAGATTAAAAAGCAACCAAATGCTAAACTTTACCAACAAGGTTTAAATAGAGTAAACTAAATTCTTTTCTAATCTTCCCAAAATTGGAACCAATAATATAAAAAAACCAAAGTAGTAAATTGTAGCAATTTGACCTACTTCGATATAAGGTGATTCAGCTGGAGCTTGACCCAAATAACTCAATAGAAAAAAATCCGCTACCAAAAACCAAAAAAATTTCTGGTAAAGAGGTCTATAAAGAGAAGATCTTACAGCCGAAGTATTAATTAAAGGTAATAAAAGTAAAACAAGAAGAGACGCAAATAAAGCCAAAACGCCCATTAGTTTGTTAGGAATTGACCTAAGAATAGCATAAGCGAAAAGAAAGTATCATTCAGGCACTATATGCTCGGGAGTTGACATCGGATTGGCTGGGATGTAATTATCGCTATGACCTAAACTATTCGGGGAATAATAAACGAAAAACGAAAAAAAAATTAAACCACCAACCAAACCCAAAGTATCTTTGATGAAAAAATAAGGAAAAAAGGATATTTTATCGGCATGAGAAGAAATTCCTAACGGATTATTTGAACCGTCATTATGAACGGCAGCCATATGTACAACAACAACTCCGGCAATTAAAAACGGAAGCAAGTAGTGTAGGCTGAAAAATCTATTTAAAGTAGCATTATCCACAGAAAAACCTCCTCAAAGTAAGGTAACTATCTTGTCTCCAATAATTGGAAAAGCTGTGAAAAAATTTGTTATCACAGTTGCAGCCCAAAAACTCATTTGACCCCAAACAAGAACGTAACCCATAAAAGCCGTAGCCATCATTAGTATCAAAATTATAACCCCTAAAGTTCAAACTAAACCTCTTGGTTGCATGTAAGAACCATAATATAAGCCTCGAGCTATATGAATATAAACGGTAATAAAAAACATTGATGCTCCATTTGCGTGGATGTACCTAATAAGCCATCCACCATTAACATCCCTCATTATATGCTCAACACTCAAGAAAGCCAAATCAACATGAGGCGTAAAATGCATAGCTAAAGCAATACCAGATAAAAGTTGAGTAACTAGACACATAGCCGCAAGAAAACCATAGTTTCAAAAAAGCGTAAGGTTTGACGGCGTTGGATACTCAATCAAATGAGAATTAATAAGCTGAAATAAAGAATGTTGTTTCATTGATAAAACCATCTCAGACTAAAATTAAAAAATAAATAACAAAGTAACATAAGAAAATAGATTATTTAAGCTTTCTGGTTTTATCAAGAAAAAAATAGTAAAAAATAAAGATACAACTAAAGGAAATTCGAAATATTTTGAGCTGATTCTATTAAAAAAAATATTGTTAGCGAAAAGATTAAAAAATAACACTTTGATTAGACGAATGTAAAAGAAGCAGGAAACACAGCTCAAAACTACAAGCAACAAAGCTAAAACTATTCGCTCCTCTGAAACCAGCAACATCAAAACATTGAATTTACTATAAAATCCTGCTAAAGGAGGAATACCAGCAGCCGAAAATAGAAGAATGGCTAAAGATAAAGAAATTATAATATTTCATTTTTTGATAAAAGATCAAGTAACCAAATACTTGAATAAAAACCCATGTGAACTAAAACCAACAAGTAGCGAAAATATACCTAAGCTCGTTATCATATAAATAACGATATAAATAAGCGCAGACTTTACAGAATCAAGATTACCGTAACTAAAAGCTAATAAAATAAATCCAACATGACCTATAGCCGAATAAGCTAAAAGTCTTTTAGTTTTCTTTTGGTATAAAGCAGCAATTGAGGAAATAAAAACTGAAAACATTCCGGAAAACGTTATTAAAATAGAAGAAATCGAGCTGTGACTTAAAAACGCTAATGAAACAAACTTAAAAAGTAGGCAAAAAATTACTGCTTTGGGAATAATCGAAAAAAACGCGGTAATATTTATTAAAGCCCCCTCATAAACGTCACAAACCCAAAAATGTGAAGGAGCAGCCCCAAGTTTAAAAAACAAAGCGATTAAAAATAAACATATACCAAAAGACGACAAATGAAATCTGATAAAAACTTCGGAGTTTATTGTGGATATAATATCAAACGAAGTAGAACCTAACGAAAGATAAATAAACGAAAAAGAAAGTATCAATAAACAAGAAGAAAAAGCACCAATAACAAAATACCTTAAACCCGACTCATTACAATATTCCGAACTCTTTCAAAAACCAGCTAAGATATAGAAAGCTAAACTCTGAAGCTCTAATACAACATAAACCGTAAGAAAATCATTTGAAAAGCATAAAGCAGAGAGCGCTAAAAATGAAAATATTACTATAATATCAAACTCATACTGAAATAGCAAACGAGTAGAATAATAGCTTCGATTTAAGAAAAGAATAAAACAACCAAATATAAGTAATAAAGCCTGAAAAAAAATATTAAAAGTAGAATATAACGATAACCCATTCAACAAAACGAAACTACTATCTGAAATATCTACAAGTTGAAAAATCAACAAAAGAAATACAAAAATTGAGGATGAGGTAATTATAGAAAGTAGCGATGGAAAAGAATAAGACCTAAAGCTAGAGAAAACAACGGAAAAAATGACTGCCAATGAAATATAAATTGCCAGAGAAAATTCAACAAAACATAAAAACAAACAATTCATCTATTTTGATAAGTTCTTTCTTAGGGATTCGAACCCTAAACTCTAAAGAGATGAGTTTTTAAAACTCAAGCGTTTACCTATTCCGCCAAAAAAGAGCTATAGTACTATTATTGATGATCTTAAAAAATTTACAAGTATATCTGGATATAATCCAAAAAGGAAAGTTAATAAAAGAAAAGGAAACAAAGTATAAAACTCACGCCTATTCAAATCCCTAAACTCTAAAATAGAAAACTGCTTACTATTACCAAAAGCTATACGATTACACAACCATAAGCTATAACCAATACCTAAAACCATTCCCAAACCAGCAAACAAAGTAGCTCAACTGTTGGCTTCAAAACAACCAACAAGAATTAGAATTTCACCAACAAAACTACTTGTTGCAGGTAAACCGATATTACCTAAAGTAAAAACGACGAAACAAACAGTAAAAAGAGGCATCGAATGAATAAGGCCGCTGTAATATTTGACGATCCTAGTTTGGTGCCTCTCATATAAAACACCTATACAAAGAAACAAAGCCCCAGAAACAATTCCATGACTTATCATCAGAAGAATGCTTCCTAGAATCCCTTGAAAATTATTTGAAAAAATTCCTATCGTAACCAACCCCATATGAGCGACGGAAGAATAGGCTATAATTTTTTTTAGATCTATCTGCTGAATTGTAGTTAACGAAGCATAAACAACCCCAAAAATACTAATTGAAAAAATCAAGGGAGCAAAAAATGCTGAAGCTTCAGGAAATAGGCCAACAGAATACCGAATAAAACCAAAACCACCTAATTTCAGAAGAATTCCTGCTAGAATTACGGATCCTGAAGTCGGAGCTTCACTATGAGCTTCAGGCAATCACACGTGGAAAGGCACTAGAGGCATTTTAACGGCAAAAGATAGAAAAAAAGCAATTCAAACAAATCTAACCATTAAATAGTCAAACTGTATAGTTTGAAGTTTTTGGTAATCGGTCGTACCGCATCAAAAATATAAGGCTAAAATTGCAACAAGCATAAAAACCGAGCTAATAAGAGTATACAAAAAAAGCAAATAAGAAGCCCTAATTTTTCGATCCCTCGATCCATAAACGCCAACAATAAAAAACATCGGAATTAGGACAGCCTCGAAAAGCAAATAAAATGCTAAAAGATCTAAGCTGCAAAAAACACCAAATAAAATAGATTCCAGCACAAAAAATGCTATATTATACTCTTTAACATTAGCTTTTACGGTAGGACTTCACGAAAGCAGAATACAAACAGGAACTAAAAAGGATGTTAAAATAATCATGAATAAGGCAACACCATCAACACCTAAAACAATACTCGAATTAGCTAAAACAAGCCAATCCACGCTGCAAAAAAGCTGAAAACCAGAAAAAGTAGAATCAAAAACAAACAATAATAGAATAGAAAGATTGAAGACTAATAAAGATCAAAATAGTGCAAAATTACGATGAAATCAAAGATTTGTTTTTTCAATAAATAAAAGAACTGAAACGGCAAAAAGAGGCGATAAAATAAGAAGCAATAACATCAAAAGAATTTTCTGAAAAAATGAGATTTGAACTCATACCTCAAGCTCGACAAGCTAACGTTCTAACCAATTAAACTATAATTCGATTTCTTTAATCGGAGTTGAACCGATACTATCAAAATATGAGTTTGATACACTAACCATTATGCTATAAAGAAAAATTAGTGTAAACTAATAGCGTCATTCAAATAAATACAAAGAAGCACCGAGAAAACGTAAGCTTGCAGAAAGGCTATACTAAGCTCAAGACCAACAATGGCAAAAATTACAACTAAAGGAAGAAGATGAACAACAGATAAAATACCTCCAGCTGAAAGCATAGTCCAAGCAAAACCTGCAAGAATTTTAAGCAAGCAATGCCCACTCATCATATTAGCGAACAAACGCAATGCTAAACTAACAACCCTAAAACTATAACTTACGAGCTCAATCGGAATTAAAAGAGGCGCTAAAGCCAAAGGAGCACCGCCAGGAAGAAATAAGCTAAAGAAATGAAACCCATGAATACTCAAACCAATAATATTGATACCAGTAAAAGCGACAATAGCTAAACCAAGTGTTATAACTATGTGGCTTGTAACGGTAAAACTATAGGGAATCATACCAATAAGATTACACGAAAGAATATATATAAAGATCGTTAAAATTATAGGAAAATAAGCGCTACCACCTTTCTTTATATTCTCCGATAGAACATTATAAAATACAAACTCGAAAAGTGATTCTGCTATACCTTGCCATAAACTTGGAACTAACCTAGCATTGGAACAAATAAAATTAAAAAAAATGAAAGATAAAAAGCAAGAAATACCAGCAAATAAAGTTGAGTTTGTTACAGAAAGATCTAAACCAAAAAATGAGATCGGAATTAATTTGAAAATTGAAAATTGCTCAAGCGGAGAAAAAAGCATCAAAAAGTTTTTTGTAAAGTTTTAATGAGAATCGAACTCATATATTTCAAATTTGCAATTTGACGCATTGGCATTATGCTATAAAACCAAAAATATAAAATTTAAAACGTAAATAAAATTAAAAATGCCATCATTAAAGCAAATAAAGCAATAGCTTCTGTTAGAGCAAAACCAAGAATAGCATAACCAAAAAGTTGCTTCATTAAATGAGGGTTTCTCGCTACGCTCGTAATTAAAGCAGCGAAAACAGTTCCAATACCAGCACCAACCCCAGCAAGAGCAATTGTAGATAAACCAGCACCTATAAGCTTAGCAGCCATTAAAACCATCAATATTAAAAATTAAAAAACCAAAGGGAAAAAACTGTTAAGCCAAAAAAGAATCGAACTCTTATTTTTAGCTTATCAAGCTAACACTTTAACCTTTAAGTTATTGGCTTGAATTAAAAAAATATTAAGAATAAAGTAAAAGAAACGATTGCATCGTTTTAAAGGATTCGAACCTTTATAAATGACATAGAAAATCAAAGCTTTATCCTTTAAGCTAAAAACGATTATCAACAATATTGTACGAAATCGATACTTTTACACTGCAAACACCAAATTTTGTGTTGATTGTTGAAATATGAGAATCAACGAAATAGCTAAACGATTGAGCGTTCAATCGGCCTAAGTCCAGTAAGATTTTTTGGCTTCTTCCCGAGCTTGTTTTAGATCATTTGCCTCTACAAACAACTTTAATACCTGAAACGAAATTTTTTGTCCTATTATTATAATAATATGAAAGGATTGATTTAATACCGTAAAAAAGACCATACTTAAAAATCTTACTTCGCCGTTTGGGTGAAAGCTTTATTTGTAAAGAAATGAATTCAGAAAAAAATCTAGCTGGAACATTGGAAAATAAGACTTTACTTTTTCAAAGGTTAAAATTAAGACCTAACTTCAAACATAAAAAAGACCGAGTATTTAGAATAAAAGATTCCAAAAAACTTAACGATCGAGGAAGTTTATCGAGAGCGTTACCCGAAACGTTTTTTATCTCTATATTTAAAGCCCCATTTTGAGGTTTTATTAAAGCCTGATAGAATTTAATAGCTAACCGACCCGATAATATCTTCATAAATTTTTTTATTTCTAAATCTTTAAAAAGGAAAATAGAATGTGTTTTGTTATCTTCACTCCATACAGAATTTCAAGCTGTTTTACTTGAAACTCTTAAAGAAGTTGCGAATATTTTTTGCCCCATCTTTTAATCAACCACAGTATTGGATAACGAGATTCGAACTCGTAACTATCAGCTTGGAAGGCTGAGAATCTACCAATTGATATACACCCAAAAATTAGGCAAAATTACAGTCTTTAGTTCAAGGGTTGAAAGAAACTCTTTGATTAGCTGTTAAAGTATTATAAACAACGTAAACGAAAAAAGCGCTAGAAACCATAGTTATACAACTTCCTAAACTTGCAATATTGTTCCAAGCGTTATAGCTATCAGGAAAATCCGGAACTCTTCGAGGCATCCCAGCCAAACCTAAAAAATGCATAGGAAAAAAACATAAATTTACTCCTATAAAAGTTGTTCAAAAATGAACTTTACCGAAAATTTCGTTGTAATTAAGCCCTCATATTTTACTAACTCAATAGTATCAACCAGCAAAAATTGCAAAAACAGCCCCCATACTTAAAACATAATGAAAGTGAGCTACAACGTAATAAGTATCATGCAATGCTATGTCTATACCAGAGTTTGATAAAACTATACCAGTTAATCCACCAAAAGTAAACAGAAAGATAAAACCGTTAGCAAATAACATAGGAGTATTTAATACAATACTACCACCAAACATTGTAGCAATCCAACTAAAAATTTTGATTCCTGTAGGAACAGCTATTATCATAGTAGCGCTGGTAAAATAAGCTCTCGTATCTACGTCTAAACCTACAGTATACATGTGGTGGGCCCATACGATGAAACCTAAAAAACCAATGGAAAGCATGGCGTAAATCATACCCAAATTACCGAAAACAGCCTTTGAGCTAAAATTTGAAACTATATGAGAAACAATACCAAAAGCCGGTAAAATTAATATATAAACTTCGGGGTGCCCAAAGAATCAAAATAAGTGTTGGTACAAAACTGGGTCACCGCCACCGCTGGGATCGAAAAAGGAAGTATTAAAATTCCTATCTGTTAGTAGCATAGTGATAGCACCAGCTAAAACAGGAAGAGAGAGTAAAAGCAGAAAAGCCGTGATAAAAACAGCTCAAACAAATAAAGGCGTTCTGTGAGCAGTCATTCCAGGACAACGCATATTTAATATCGTTACAATAAAATTGATAGCGCCTAAAATTGAAGAAATACCGGCTAAATGTAAGCTAAAAATAGCTAAATCTACCGCACCCCCAGAATGAGCTAAAATTCCAGACAAAGGAGGATAAACAGTTCAACCTGTTCCAACACCAGCTTCAACAAGCGAAGAAGTAAGTAGTAAAATTAAAGCAGGTGGAAGCAACCAAAAACTAATGTTATTTAAACGAGGAAAAGCCATGTCGCACGCACCGATCATAATTGGAACAAACCAATTACCGAAACCACCAATAGCTGTAGGCATAACAAAAAAGAAAATCATTAGAAAAGCGTGCGCTGTGACTAAAACATTATAAAGTTGATAATTGCCAGCTAGATAGGCGTCACCAGACTGAGATAGTTCAAAACGCATCACCATTGAAACAACAAACCCAAGAATTCCAGATATAGCACCAAAAACAAAATACAAAGACCCAATATTTTTATGGTTCGTCGAAAAAAGTCATCTGTTAACCCACAAATTAAGAAAGAAAGGCATCAAAGAATCAGTTGAAAGGAAAAGTTAAAAAGATTTAAGTGATAGGATTCGAACCTACGAAATCACTAGATTTAATAGATTAGCAATCTAACGCTATAAACCGCTCAGCCACACAAAATAAACATATAAGGAATCGAACCTTAATTAATCGATTAAAAGTCGAATGCTTTAACCATTAAGCTATATATTTGGAGATGATTGGATTCGAACCAATAACCTTTTGCTTGCAAAGCAAACACTCAACCTTTGAGAAACACCCCCAAGATAAAAAATTATTTCTACCAAAACCCTTAGAATTTTCCTACCTAAAGAATAATAAGATTCGAACTTATAATCTTTAGCTCCCAAAGCTAACGCGATACCCTTTCGCCATATCCTTTTTTCAAAACATTAACTATTATTTTCTAAAGGATTTGAACCTTTATTTGAGTAATGAAAAAACCCTGTCCTAACCGTTAGACGAAGAAAAACATAATTATCCTCGCATCAGATTAATTGAATCAATTGAAACAGATCCTTGCATTCTATAATAAACAACTAAAAGACCTAATCCTATAGAAGATTCAGCAGCAGCGACAGTTAAAATCAATAACGCAAAAATTTGACCTATTCTATCATCTAAATAGATCGAACTAGTTAAAAAAACAAAATTAATTGCTAGCAGCATTAATTCAACAGAAATTAAAATGAGAATAGCATTTTTTTTGTTAAATATGATGCCAGAAACACCTATAAAAAAAGAAACTGCTGGGACAATAATAAAAATCAGAAGATTCATCATAGAAAAAATTGTTTTAGTTTTTAGGTTATAAAAATCGATTAACAGTAAGAAGAATTTTAATAGATAACTTATATCTGATCTGTTGCGTCACTTTTTTTATTTGATTCCAGGAACAACCTGTAATTTCTAAAATAACAACTCCTTTCGAAACGGACCCATACCAAAATTTTACGTTACCCTTACCTTTACCCATTCTTACACCTTCGGATTTTTTTGTTATGTTTTTATTAGGGTATATGTTTAACCAAAACTTTCCCTGAAATTTTAATAAACGCCTTAAAGTTTTACGTAATAATTCAATTTGCTTGTTGTTAAGTTTTCCAGCCTCCAAAGAAACAATAGCAAAATCCTTAAAATTTGGGCTAAAAATGCGATTATTCAAAAATTTAGTTCTTTTTCTATTAAATAAGTTTTTAAATTTAGTTTTTCTTGGGTAAAGCAACATCTTACAAAGTTGATAACGAAAGGATTTGAACCTTCACTAAATAAATAACTTGTTTCTAAAACAAGCATGTCTTCCGATTCCATCACGTTATCATAGAGATAGCTGGATTTGAACCAACGAATAACAGTATCAAAAACCGTCGCCTTAACCAATTTTAGCTATATCTCTTTGCTATACTTAATAATAACATGATTCGAATCTCTTAGAATTTGATTATAAACATCCTGTGATTTAGTTATAAAATTTTTTTTGAGAGTCAGCGTAATAGCCCCCATCATTGCTAAAAGAAGCACAAAACCTAAGGCAACAAAAAGGTAAGCAAAAGATGTAAAAAAGAGCTCACCTAAATAAAGAATGTTAGAATGTTTAAAGCATCATGTGGAAAAATCAAAACAAAACCCAAAAGATAACAACGAATCTTGCGCTTTTTTTAGAGGTAAGCCTAATAAATTTAGTGCCGAGAAATTAATATTAAACACTAATAAAGTTTCGACTAAAAAGATAATTCCAAAAATTAAAGCTATAAAAAAATATTGTTTTGAGCCTTCCTTTAATTCTGACAGTTTTATGTTTAACATTATTAAAACGAACAAAAAAAGAACAGCTATAGCCCCAACGTAAACTATTAAAAAAAGAAGAGGTAAAAATTCTACATTTAAAATAAATAATAAACAGGATAAATTAAAGAATGTTAGTATTAAAAATAAAACTGAATGTATTGGGTTTTTAGCGCTTACAACCATTAGCGAACAAATAACCGAAAAACCAGAAAAAAAATGAAATATAAAATAGCTAGCTGTCAAAAACATCGAAAATAAAAGTTA
>Ga0209503_10001578_pt1 | contig 11625 bp, 10 predicted proteins | sample SouAtlMetagenome_2_FD_187448 | JGI IMG/M metagenome (GOLD analysis project Ga0209503, IMG submission 187448) | Marine eukaryotic phytoplankton communities from Atlantic Ocean - South Atlantic ANT15 Metagenome (SPAdes) (version 2) | ecosystem: Environmental > Aquatic > Marine > Oceanic | place...
TCAATATTTAATCGGAGAGGGCAATGTTGATTCGGCGGCCTTTCTTGTCGAAGAAAACGTTGCCGTCTTTCAGCGCGAAGAGAGTGTGATCCTTGCCCATGCCGACATTGGCACCTGGATGCCACTTGGTGCCACGTTGGCGAATGAGGATGTTTCCTGCGATGACAACCTCGCCACCGAACTTTTTCACGCCGAGGCGCTTGCTGTTTGAGTCGCGTCCGTTCTTAACGGAACCCTGTCCTTTTTTATGAGCCATGACTATTAAGTGAGAAGGGGATTGTGTTTAGCCTTTGATCCCGGTTATCTTCAGTTTGGTAAGATGGTGGCGGAATCCGATCGTTTTGTGGAATCCCTTGCGGCGCTTGAATTTGAAAGCGACGCCTTTCTTGCCTCGGTGTTGTTCGACGACCTGAGCGGTGACTCCGGCCCCGTCTACAATAGGAGTTCCCACCTTGGTGTTGGATCCGTCGTTCACGAGGAGGACATCGCTGAGCTTGATCTCGTCACCAGCAGCCACGGGAAGTTTATCGACACTAACGGTGTCACCTTCTTGCACGCGGTACTGCTTACCGCCGGATTTGAAAATTGCGTAGGCCATGAATAGAGATCGTGGTTAGTCGGACGTCACCGGAGCGACGCGGGGCGGGAATTCACCACAGAGCAGCGCCACGGTAAAGGTTTTTTTCAAAAAGAAGACAAAGAAATTGCCCTTGGGCGCGGGCCACGATTGGTTGGTGGCGGCCTGTTACTACTATGTTGGAATTTTCGCCCACCCATCTTGCCGATCCTGCCGCGACCGATCTCTTGGGAGAATCGCTGGGAAAAGCGGCTCTTATCGGTGAAGTGATTGCTTTGGTGGGAGATCTTGGATCCGGAAAAACAACTCTGACTCAGGGGGTTGTCCGTTCCCTCGGTTATCAGAACGAGGTGACAAGCCCGACCTTTTCCTTGGTTCAGGAATATCGCGGAGGAAGGCTGGATGTGTTCCATTTCGACTTTTATCGTGTGGAATCAGATCACGAGCTCGTGGATTTGGGATGGGATGATTATTTAGAACAAGGAGGCTTGGTGATTGTCGAATGGCCTGCTTTGTTTCCGCATCTTCTCCCCGAAGGGACAATTTGGATTCAGTTGACTCATGAAAATGACGGTCGCTTGGTCGAAATCATTCCCGCTCCTTGCGGATAAGAAGGCTTCTTTTTAGGAAATTTTCTTCTTTGGTCAGGCCGATTGAAAAATTCTAAAGCTCCGGGGTCCCTAGAATCTCAAAGATGTTTCCGACTCGTTCCGCAAGTTTGAGGTCGTGGGTCACCACGATGAGGGTTACGCCCTGCTCTTTTTGAAGCTCGAGTAAAAGTTCTACGACTTTGTCGCCAGTCTCGCCATCGAGTGCTCCGGTTGGTTCGTCGGCGAGGACAAGTTTGGGTTTATTGATGAGCGCGCGGGCGACGGCCGTCCGCTGTTTTTCTCCGCCGGAAAGTTCGCCGGGCCGATGATTCAAGCGATGGCCTAGGCCGACTCGCTCCAATAATTTTTTGGCTCGTTGGCGTGTTTCTTCTTCGCTTTCACTCCACCCATCGGCGAGTCGCGGCACGAGAACATTCTCGAGGACGGTGAGTTGAGGAAGGAGTTGGTGTTGTTGAAAAATGAATCCCAGCTCGCGATTTCGAAATTGCGCAGCCTGTTTTTCGTCGAGTTGGGCAATGTCCTGATCGCCGATGACGACTTCTCCGCTCGTCGCCGGAAGCATCGCCCCGAGGACATTGAGGAAGGTCGTCTTGCCGCTTCCTGAAGGTCCTACCACTGCAGAAGACTTTCCGTCAGCGAGTTCGAAATAAAGATCGCTTAGAACTTTGACTGTTTCTCCGGGAGTTTCGAATTCGACACACAAGTTCCGCACCTGAATCATGGGCATACCTTACGGAATATCGCCTCGCCTCAAAGCGATCTTTGTGCGAAAAACTGAAAATGATGTCGAATTGCCATCTACACGAACGTCGTGAGTTTTTAAAACGAGCGACATTTGGTTCTGTTGCTTTTTTTACTGTGCCCGGAGCTTTTGCTGAAGCGCTTACCGAAACTCCGCCGATGACGGAAGGACCTTTTTATCCGGACAAGCTTCCTCTGGATACGGATAATGATCTTCTGCGAATCAACGACGGGATCACGCCAGCCGTGGGAGCGATTACCCATCTTCATGGCAAGGTGACGGATTTGAAAGGCAATCCGGTTTCCAACGCGCGGGTTGAGATTTGGCAGGTAGATCATAAAGGCGCGTATATTCATTCTAAAGACGGAGGGCTCACCGGACCGAAGCGTGATGCCAATTTCCAGGGCTTTGGGCGCTTTATGACCGGGCGCGACGGACGTTATTATTTTCGAACGATCAAGCCGGTTCCCTATGGACCGCGGACTCCGCATATCCATCTCGCCGTCTATCGTGGCAACAAACGCGCGCTGACGACCCAGTGTTTTATCGATGGGGACAAAGGAAATGCCAAAGACGGATTAATCAAACGTCTCGGTGATCCGGCGAAACATCTCATGGTGAAATTCACTCCCATTCCAAATTCAAAAGCGGGGGAGTTGAGTGGCGAGTTTAATATTGTGTTGGGAGTGACCCCTGACGATGGACATGAATAGGATGCTTAAATATTTCTTTTGGAGCTGGCTTGTTTCCTTCTCTTGTCAGGGACAGGAAAAGGAGAAAGTTACCCTGACTCGCGACAAATTAACGCTCGATAAAGCGCGGGTCGCTCTTGCGGAAAGCAAGAAGAGACCCGGAGAGATTTTTGTTCCGCTGTTTGATCTGCCGAATAATATCCACCCTGAAATTATCGATACCAAACTCACTTACCGAAAGGCTCTTGGGGCTCTCAAGCGCGAAGATGGAGAGATCAAAAAGCTCGCCGCCCTGGTCCGAGAGAAACAAAGCCTTCTAGCGAAGATGATTGGAAATACCTTTCGCGAAGATGACGATGGGAAGATGCGCCTCGTTCCCAATCCTCCCTATACGGAGAAACAATACGATGAGGTAAAAGCTGTTTTCGAAAGGGCTCAAGAGGAGCTCTGGAGAGCTAAGGCGTCAGGTGACAAACGTGTGCTCTTCAACAAGTCTCCGAAGAAGTGATTTGCTATATCAAGCCTACAGCTTTGCGCACGCGGTCAATGACCTTACTGGCTTCTTCCCGTGCTTTCTCGGCGCCGGCAGCGAGGACGGAATCGACCTCGTCGGGATTGGCGATGAGCTCTTCGCGTCTGGCGCGCATGGGAGAGAAGTAATCCCAGTAAGCTTCTGCCAAGCGTTTTTTAAAGTCGCCGTATCCGCATCCACCATTCTCGTAATCGGAAATCATTTGTTGGTATTCCGATTCGCCGGCGAAGAGTTGGTAGAGCGCTAAGATGACGGAATTCTCCGTGGGCTTGGGATCCTCGACGGCGGCGGAATCGGTTTGAATCCGCATGATGAGTTTCTTGTTCGGCTTCTCGTCGCCAAAGATGGGGAGAGTATTATCGTAGCTTTTGCTCATCTTCTCGCCATCGAGTCCGGGGACTTTGGCAACGCCTTCGCGAATGCGAGCCTTCGGCATGACGAGAGTGCCTTCGCCATACTGGTCGTTGATCTTGCCGACAAGATCGCGGGTCACCTCAAGGTGTTGTTTTTGGTCGTCTCCGACGGGCACGATGTTGGAATCGTAGAGCAAAATGTCCGCCGCCATGAGCGCGGGATAAGCGAAAAGCGCGTGATTGGCCGAGATGCCCTTGGCGATTTTGTCCTTATAAGAGTGGCAACGTTCGAGAAGTCCCATGGGACAAACCGTCGAGAGAATCCAAGCTAGTTCGTTGACCTCAGGAACCGCGCTTTGCTTGAAAAAGACGCCTTTCGACGGGTCGAAACCGCAGGCGAGGAAATCGATAGCCACGCCGCGGACGTTTTCCCGAAGCTCGGCGGGATTGTGGGTTGTCGTCATCGCGTGATAGTCCGCGATGAAATAATAACCGTCGCCTTCGCCTTGGGCATCGATGGCTGGTTTGATCGCGCCAAAGTAATTTCCCACGTGAAGACGTCCGCTTGGTTGCAGGCCGGTCAAAATTCTCATAGGCGGGACTTACGCCTTTTCCGCGAAAAGCGGAAGAGTAAACGCGTGCGATCCAACCAATCCGTGACGCTTTTTTGGATGGTGTTAAGGCGTCACCGTGCCATCTTCCAGCCATCTTCTGAAAATATCGTGGAAGAAAGCGACGGCTTGGTCCCTCCAACGGCAAATCAATACCCAGCAATGATAAAACGATCACTGATTCTCCTCCTCACCTTTTTCCATTCATCCCTGGCTAATGCGCAGTTTGGTGGTGGTGATAAGTCCACCTTCAAAGCGGTCTCAGAAGTGACTGGGATTGCTCCGGGCGAGACTTTCAAAATTGCTCTGCAGCTCAACCATCCCGATCACTGGCATTCTTATTACGTAAACCCCGGAATTCTTGGGACTTCGATGAGGGTTGATTGGGCGCTCCCCGATGGGTTTACGGCGAGTGAAACGATTTTCGCTATTCCTCGGGCGATCGAAACGAAGTCAGGCGGGCTGGATACCGTGCTCTACGGATACGAGGGAGAAGTTGTATTTTATTACGAGATCACCGCTCCCAAAGAACTGGCTCTCGGAAAAGATCTCACAATTAGCGGAAAGGCAGGTTGGCAGATTTGTGATGAAGGCAGCTGTGTTCAGGAATCCGGAGAGATTTCCCTCGTAATCAAAACTGCGGCCACGACCGCTCCTGATGCCGATGGTGCCGCGGTTTTTGAAAACCCCCCGATTGCAAAACCAGCGGATGGCTGGACTTTTGAAGTGGTCGAGGAAGAGGGTTCGTTCACTCTCACTGCGACCGCTCCAGACGGAATTTCGATTCAAGAAGATGGGATCTATTTCTTCTCTTCCGACCAGCAAGTGGACAGCCAGTCATTGCAGGACGCCGAAGTTGATGGGCAAATGATCATTGCGTATTTTGACCGTAATTTCGGAAATGAAGATCTCTTCATCGATAAAGGACCAACTCTGGAGACCATGTCGGGAATGTTAGCTTACCAAACGGAAACTGGCAGAGCGGCTGTGAATGTGTCGATTCCGCTTTCGGCAAATCCCGATGCTGCCGACCCTCCAGGAGTGGACAAGGCTCCAGCTCCGGTAGTTCATCTGGAAACGGTGAAAGCCACGGCAGAAGACATCGCGGCGGGAGCAGAACTTTACGATGTCGATGCCAAGCTTGAGATCGTCCTGCCGGGTGGAATTGAGGAAAAGAAAGTGACTTTTGGATCCTCTCTTTTCTTCGTCTTCATCGGCGGTCTGCTTTTAAATTTGATGCCCTGTGTGTTTCCGGTTCTTGGCTTGAAGGTCATGGGCTTTGTGGCCCAAGCTGGAGAAGACGAAAAGAAGATCAAAATTCATGGTCTGGTATTTGGTCTGGGTCTTTTGGTGACGATGTGGATTTTGTCTGCGGTTATTATATCCCTCAATTTGAACTGGGGAGAACAGCTGAGTAATCCGATTTTCCTTGGCGCAATTATTGTTCTCCTTTTTGCGATGGGCCTGAACCTCTTTGGTTTGTTTGAAATTGGGACGAGTCTCACCGGGGTTGGTGGTGAATTGCAGGGCAAGAAAGGCTACTCCGGATCATTCTTTTCCGGGGTGCTTACGACTCTCATTGCTACGCCGTGCTCTGGACCATTCCTCGGAGCAGTGATGGGCTTTGCGCTCTCGCAACCCAAGCCAATTGCCTTTGCTGTTTTCACTGTTTTTGCACTTGGTATTGCCAGCCCCTACATCGTCCTCTCGTTCTTCCCCGCATTGATCAAAAAGCTTCCTCGCCCGGGAGCCTGGATGGAGAGCTTCAAGCAAATCATGGCCTTCCTGGTCTTTGCGACGGTGGTCTTTTTCCTTAAGAGTTATCTTACCCTCGTGGGTGAGGAACACTTCAACTACTTCCTTTTTGCTCTGACCTTGATCGGGCTTGGGGCCTATCTCTACGGACGTTGGGGAACTCCAATCACCTCAAAAACCAAACGGATGGTGACGGGGTATGCGCTCTCCGGTTTGATGATTTTAGGTGGATTGACCTGGGCCTATTCGGTGTCGAAAAAACCGAAGGACGGGCTCGCCTGGCAGGAATGGTATCCCGGAGTGATTGAGCTGTCTCGAACCAAAAAACGAATTGTCTGGGTCGATTACACCGCTGATTGGTGACTAACCTGTAAAGCAAATGAGGGCCGTGTGTTCTCAAGCAAAAAAGTTTTGGAGCGCCTTGAGGAACTCGATGTTCTTCTCGTAAAGGCGGATAATACCCATGGCGACCCGGCCATCAACGCTGATCTTGAACGCTACGGGGAAAATGGACGGTCTAATTTGCCTGTGAACATCATCGTTCCTGCGGATCCCGATCAGAAACTGATTATTATGCCTGAATTCTTCGGTGCCGAGGAAGCACTTGAAGCGCTCGAGCAAGCCACCAAGTAAGAGAATGCAACGATGGCGATTCCTTGTCCGGAGTGGCTCGGAGCAAATCCCGCCCTTTGGTGAATTTATCTGAATTATTGGATCTCGAGGAGTTCCGAAATGCTCTTCGTTCAGTTACTGCAAACTAAAGTAGGCTTCCTGTGCCTTGTGGGATCTTTGAGGGGCCGCTATACTTCAGGCACATGAGAGGCATTTCATTCATCTTGAAAGGTATTCGGCATTATCGGGCGGCTTATGTGGGCGTGGTCGCTGGGGCGGCGGTGGGGGCGATGGTTCTTTTGGGGGCCTTGATGGCGGGGGACTCGGTGAAGGAGAGTCTCGCCAAGGCGGCAGAATTGCGGGCGGGGAAGGTGACGCAGATCTTTTCAGGCGGAGAGCGCTTTTTCCGGGCGGATCTGGCGGAGCGAACTGGAGGGTCTTCGATGATCTACTTGAAGGGGCAGGTCAATGTCGGCGAACGAGGGGAAGGACAGGTTCAGATTCTTGGGGTGAATGAGAGCTTCTGGAAATTTGCTCCTGAGGAAACGTCGATTTCCCTCAGTGGGCGTGAGTTCGCCATTAGCGCCCAGTTGGCCTCCGCACTCGATATGAAGGTGGGAGACGAGATGGTGGCGCGGGCGCAAAAGCCGGGGCTACTGTCTCGCGATGCGCCGCTTTCGGGCGAAGGAGAAACGATCGAGTCTCTTCGTGGCACGGTGGCGCATATTGTGACGGACAAACAATTCGGGCGTTTCAGCCTGGAGCGATCACAGGTCGCGCCTTCGACAGTTTTTCTTCCGCTTTCCCGGTTGCAGGAAGAACTGGAACTCAAGGAAAAGAGCAATCTTCTCTTGATCGGTGAAAAGTCCTTCGATCCCGAATCGCTGACGATGGAGGATTATGGCATTTCCATTGTCGATGTTCCGAGTGCGGTGGAAGTGCGGTCCGAACGTATCTTTTTTGAGCCACGCATCGCAGAAAAAATCGCGGGAGAACCGATCCTCACCTATCTCATCAACACGCTTGCAACCGAAGTAGGAGAAACGCCGTACTCCATGGTGACAGGCGTAAGTGGGGATTCGGCTTCGTTTCTTCCGAAGGTGCCCGGCAAGGATGAGGTCGTCATCAACGAATGGCTCTCGGAAGATCTGAGCGCGGGTGTGGGCGACGAATTGACGATGGACTATTTCGCCATCGAAGGGGGGAGTAAATTAGTCGAGCGGAAGGACGTGTTCACGGTGGTGGGTGTCATCCCGATGGAAGGCCCGGCGGCGGATAAGAACTGGATGCCCGATTTTCCCGGCGTGGCTAACGTCAAGAGCGCGCGGGATTGGGATCCCGGCTTGCCTCTTGATTTGAAACGTATTCGTGACAAGGACGACGACTATTGGGAAAAATACAAGGGAACGCCAAAAGCTTTTGTTTCGGTGGAAACTGCGGAGTCGCTATGGTCAAACCGTTGGGGAAAGTCCACCGGTATTCGGGTGCCTGGAGGCGACAAGGAAAAGGTAGCGGCGCAAGTTGAGGAGATCCTCGCGCCGGACTTGGCAGGGATGCACCTGCAGGATTTTTCGGCGCAAGCGAAAGAGGCCGCCAAGTCGCCAGTGGATTTTGCGATGCTCTTTCTCTCGATGAGTTTCTTTCTTATTCTCTCCGCGATTGCCCTGGTGACGATGCTCTTTCGTTTCAATGTCGAGCAACGTGCGGAAGAAGGTGCACTGCTCGCGGCGGTGGGAATCAAGGCGAAGAAGATTTCAAATTGGCGCTTGGGCGAGGCCTTTTTTGTAGTGCTGATTGGCGCCATCTTGGGAGCGGTTCTGGCGATTGGATTTTGTGCCCTTGTTCTGAAAGTGATTGGTTCAATTTGGGGCGCGGGAGGAACGGTCTTCGACATACACTTGAGTTCGGGAACGGTGGTAAGCGGATTGTTGATTATCGTGTTTTTGTCTTTGCTTTCGGTTTGGTTGACGACGCGAAAGCAGGCGAAGCAAAGTGCGAGTTTCCGCTTGAATTCGGGTGTTGAAGAACAGGTTGGGACGAAGAGCAAATTTTCCATGGTCCTGATCGTTCTTGGTGTTCTGATGGTGGGCGGGGGAATTGCGATGAATTACGCGGTCGGTCCGCAAGGCGCGTTTTTCTTGATTGGCTTTGGTGTGTTGTTGGGTGGATTGGGGGTCTTTCGAAAAAAGTTGGGGAGCATCAATTCTTTGGGTGGACTCAGCACAGAGGGTCTGGCAAGGGTGAATTTGAGCCGACGAGCGTCCCGTAGTTTGACCGTGGTGGGCGTGCTTGCAGCGGGAGTTTTCCTGGTGCTTTCCGTGGCGTCGTTTCGCAAAGGTGGAGGCGATGATTGGAAGGATCTCAAGAGCGGGGCGGGAGGCTTTGCCTGGTGGGTAGAAACCAGTGCGCCGGTGAATCGTCCGGCAGACGCCGAAGGGGAGGTAGAGTGGTTCGGGTTGAAGTCGGATAGTGTGGCGCCGTTTCGAATTGGGGCGGGGGACGATGTGGATTGCTTTAACCTTAATGCTTCAAACCGACCGCGACTTCTTGGAGTGAATGTGGACCAGCTAGAGGGTCGTTTCAAAACAGATGCCGATTGGTCGAAGCTGAAAGGGGGAGCCAAAGCCTTCGTTGATGAAACGACGATGATGTGGGTGCTGAAAAAGAAGGTGGGCGATGAGTTGATTTACGAAGACGAGTGGGGGAACGAATTCCCCATCGTGATCGCGGGTGTGATCAAGGATTCCATTTTTCAGGGAAGTCTGGTGGTCAATGAAGAAATGTTGGTGAAGAAATTTCCTTCGATGGGCGGCTACGAATTGTTCCTCGTGACGGACGAAGAAGCCCGCGAAGATCTGCAAATCGCCACGGCAGATTTGGGTGGAAAAGTCACTGCCACGAAAGATCGGCTCGCCGCATTTCACGAAGTGGAAAATACCTATATCGCAATCTTCAACGTGCTGGGAGCGCTCGGGATGATTCTCGGAAGTGTGGGTGTGGGTGTGGTCACGGCGAGGAATTTAGTGGAGCGAAAAGAGGAGTTTAAAACTCTTGAGGTGTTGGGAATCTCGAAAGCCTCACGCAAGGAAATCATGAAGAAGGAAGTAAGTTCGATGGTGATCTGGGGGCTGGGAATCGGCTTGGTCTCGGCGCTTGTTTCCGTGATCCCGGTTTTGGGCGCAACGGTGGGAGTTTTGGACCTCTTGTGGATGTTGGGCTTGGTGACCTTGATGGCTGTTATCGCGATGTTTGTTGGGACCCGGCCGTTTCGAAGCGCAATAGCCTAGCTTGCCGCGCTCATCTTTAGCCTACCCTTAACTCATTGGATTGGTTGGGTTTAGGGAGATTATTTGGCGGGAAATTCCAACGAAAAATATCTCAATTTCACCCCGATGATGGGATGATTTCGACGCAGGTGTGATGACGAAGTGAGAGAGCATCTCGAGGTGGAAGTCCTGGGAAAATTGAAAGGTCAGTTCGCCAAAAAGGCTCCTGTGACAACGGGTTGAATGTTTGGCTCTTCATAGAGGACGCGGAGGGACAAGTTCGGGCGAATATTGGCGAGTTTAGCCGGGTCGTCGATCAGACAGGCCGCGGTGGCGAGAGGGTCAGAGAGCTGTGCGAAGGGGGCTATGACGGAGGCAGCGCGGCGGGAAGTCATTCCCAATCCGGTTTTAGGATCGATGAGGTGGGAGTATTTATTCTCTCCAATTTGGACGTTTTGGTAGAGGTCGCCGGAGGTGGAAATGGCGCAGTTTTTGAGAAACATTGGCTCGGAAGGAGTGAGGCGAAACGTGCGAAGGGCGATGCCCCAACCTTCTTTGTCCGGAGGGGCGTCTCCGAGGCGAATGTCCCCGGCAGCAGCGACCAAGGTTTGGTTGTATCCGGCTTTTTTTAAATGTTCGAAGATGAGGTCCGCAGCGTAGCCTTTGGCGATGCCGCCGAGATCGAGTTGCATTCCGTTGAGAGCGAGAGTGGCGGTTTGATTGTCAGGATTAAGGGAAAGATGTTGGTATCCGCTGACACTTTTGGCGGCTTTGAGCATCTCTTCATCGGGCAGGATGCCCGAGTTTTTTGACTCGCGCCAGAGCTGGGTGAGTGGTCCCAAAGTAGGGTCATAGATTCCTTCGGTGTCGATCGCAAGTTGGCGGGCGAGAGCAAGAACTCCGAAGAGATTTTCGCTTAACTTTACCGGTTTTCCGGCGGCGGATTTACAGAAGAGGTTGAGTTCCGAGTCGGCTTCGTAGTCAGTGGCTGCTGTCGCAAATTCTGTGGCAATCTCGAAGGCTTCGTCCATGGCCTTGTGGCCGGCTTCATCATCGTCGACATAGGTGATAACCCGGAAGAGGGTTCCCATTAGCGGACGCTGGCTTTCCTTACGCCGCGAAACGGAGGCTTCCGCTTCCTTTTTTTCTCCGCAGCTGGTCAGAAAGATGAGTGAGGCAAGAGCGATCCACTTCATAGCGCAGCAGTAAATTCGGTCATGGTGGCAAACTGGAACTCGGCCTCGTCAAAATCGATACAAGCCGTGATTCGATTCGGGATGGCGACCACTGGACATCCGGCGAGATGTGCGGATTTCATGCCGTTGAGGGAGTCTTCGATGACGAGACAATCTGAGGCGGGAAGATTCATCCGTTGGACCGCCTCGAGGTAAAGGTCGGGAGCGGGTTTGATTTTTGGGGCGTCGCCTTTGCAAACGATGGTTTGGAAATAGGAAGTGAGCCCGAGGTGTTCGAGCCAGCCATCGACCCAATTGTGGTCGGAGCTGGAGACGACGGCGCAGGGGATATTTTGTTGTTGGAAATGGGCCAAGGACTCGCGAATTCCGGGAACCGCATCGAGCTTGCCGACTTCCTCTCGGATGGTGACGTTGCGAGCCGGGTTGATAGTTTTCCAATCGAAATTCAGCCCGGTGAGAGATTCGAGGTAGGTTTCGGGAGACCAAGTGTCGAAGTCCGACCCGATGCATTGCACGTAGGTTTCGAGGGTGAGTTCCTGCCCGTGTTCTAGGAAAAGGTCGCGCCAGGTTTCGTAAATGGGCCACTCGGTATCGAGAATCACTCCGTCGAAATCGAAGAGAACGGCGCGGGGGTTGAAGGAGTGCGACATTATTGAGCGGCTTGGTAATCGGACTTTC
>Ga0209503_10001580_pt1 | contig 11610 bp, 14 predicted proteins | sample SouAtlMetagenome_2_FD_187448 | JGI IMG/M metagenome (GOLD analysis project Ga0209503, IMG submission 187448) | Marine eukaryotic phytoplankton communities from Atlantic Ocean - South Atlantic ANT15 Metagenome (SPAdes) (version 2) | ecosystem: Environmental > Aquatic > Marine > Oceanic | place...
CTGTGACTGCACCTGTTGCTGGATTATCAACTATTACTGTAGCAGGATGGGAAGTTAGAGACACCTGGTTATATGGTGGCGGTTAATTTACTAAATAACTAAAAAGAGAAGTCATGGCACTGGAAAGAGGAAAACTTAGTGATGTCGTTCAGGTTGCTGCAGGCACAACTGTGGGCATTGTCACCTGTGCCTCTTCTAAGAAAGTTTATATTAAATCAATCATTGCACATGCTGCAGGAATTGGCATTAATACTGCAACTGCACAGGTTTACTTCTGTCCTGTTGGTGTCAATAGTTCATCAACAAATAAAATTTTTGATGTAGATATACAAGCAGGAGAGACAGTATTGTTAGAACCGTCATATCCCCTTGTGTTGGACACAACTGGCGAAAGTCTACAAGTTGGAACAGGAAATTTTGTTGGTGTAGCAGCAACTCACGTCAATTTCTTAATTACTGGTGACAAGGAGGCTTGATACATGGCACCATTTAAGTCATCACTCTCAAGGAGTGCGGCGAAACTCCTTGGTATTAGTAGAGAAAGAGATTTATCATTAAGAGGTGCTACTCAGAGCATTAGAGTTCCACCACCACCCCCTCTCACTGCAACTGGTGGGACCAAAATTCCTTCCACAGATTCTGGAAACGAATATACTTATCATGTATTTTTACAGGGAACCAGTGACAACTTTGTCGTTGACACGTCAACGGGAAATGTAGAGGTATTGATTATTGGTGGTGGCGGCGGTGGTGGATATTCATATTATGCCGGTGGCGGTGGTGCTGGAGGAGTTGTTCATGGGACCACCATACCAGTTTCTCCAGGAACATATCCGATCACGGTTGGCGATAAAGGGACTATGCCGGGAGCCATCACCACCAGAGCAACTAGTGGAGGCAACTCCTCATTTAATAGTGTGACTGCACTAGGTGGTAGCGGTGGATGGGGTGGTACTATAGTATATCCCGATCCTGCCACTGCAGCTGGTGGTAGTGGTGGTGGATCACACGGATATACCGCAGCACCTTATAATTTTTCTAGCACGCAGATAGCGGCTGCTCCACAACCAGTTCCAGGTGATTTCACTGCATATGGAAATCCTGGTGGTGAAGGCACTCCTTATGCTGGTGGTGGTGGAGGTGGTGCTACTGCTGCTGGTGGAAATGCAGCTCCTCGCGGACCTAACTCACCTGATAATTATCACTTTGGTGGACTTGGTGGTGCTGGTAAAGCATTCCCTGGATTTCCAGGACCAATTGTTGCTCCCGCAATTCCTACAACTAATATCACAGATGTTCCCGTTGCAGCGGGTGGTCCTGGACCCGCCACTGAAAGAGCAGCGTTTACTACGGCAGTAGGACCTACAGGATTATATGGTGGTGGTGGAGGTGGTGGTCTTTACTATGTTATTGGACCTGACCCAGCAGCAAGTGGCAAACCAGCAGGTGGAACAGGTGGTGGTGCTGATGGTGGTGGATCACATCCATCAGCACCCCAACCATGGGATATTGGACCAGCAAGAAAAGCTGTAATGCACACTGGAGGTGGAGGAGGAGGAGGTAACTACGGTGCTAATTCTTTTGGTTCTGATGGCGCAACAGGAATAGTTCTGGTAAGATATCTGGGATAATAATCAATTGCTTTATTATGTTTAATAAAAAATATTATTTTTTGTCTGGTCTTCCCAGATGTGGAAATACTTTGCTGTCTTCTATCTTAGGACAAAATCCTAAAATAAAAGTATCTCCAAATAGTTTTTTATCGACTATTTTTTGTCAGATATTAGATCAAGACGATAATATAGCATTTCATAATTTTCCTGATTATCAATCTCTGCAAGATTGTGCTTCAATATTATTTAAAACTTATTATAAATCCTGGAGTGGTGATATTATTATTGATAGGGCACCATGGGGAACGGAGGGTAATTTAAAGATACTTAAGGATTATTGTCCCAATAAACCTAAGTTCATTTGCCCATATAGACCATTAGTCGAAATATTGGCATCATTTATTAACCTTTATCATAAAAATAAAATAATTGACATTTCAGATAAAAGAAGAGTTGAAGACATATGCTATGGTTTAATGGGTAAGGGTAGTCTTTTATATAAAAGTATTCAGTCAATTAATAACTTACACCAAAGTGAACATGATGTTTATTATTTAAATTATCATTCACTTTGTGAAAATCCTCAAAATGAAGTACGAAATATCTACAAATTTTTAGGTCTTAAGCAGCACAAACATAATTTTAAAAATATAGATCAATTTGAAGTAAATGGAGTTAAGTATCATGATGAAATTAATGACAGTTATAAGAATCTACATGATGTCAGACCAATCATAAAAGAGCAAGAAATAAATGTGGATGAATTAATACCGCCTTCAATTATAAAAGAATACAAACATTTAAATTTTGAATATTTGACATCCTCAGACAACTGATATATAATAGACCTGAATACATTATAGGTATATGGCATTTCAATCAGTTTGGTATTATACCGACCTGCCCGAAGATATTGTAGAATCTATCGAGCGAGACGTAGCAGAAACATTTGATCCTCAGATGCAGGACTCCAAATTGCATGGGGATGCTCTGAACAAAGAGAAAAGGAACTCTCAAAATGCTTGGATTCCAACGACTCACTGGGTCGGTGGTTTCTTGTGGCACTATATTCAACGTGCAAATCGTGAAAACTTCTTGTATGACTTGAGGTGTATTGATGGAGAATCAATGCAATACACCCGATATGGTGAAGGTCAGTTTTATGGATGGCATAATGATGCTGGACTTGCAACACAATATAAACCTGTAAGTGTTGGTAATCGTAATGATGGACTGGCACAAGACTTTGTGAATGAAAAAATTGAGATGGTTCGCAAACTATCCTTTGCGATGCAACTTTCTGATCCTGATGATTATGAAGGTGGTAATGTTCAGTTGATTGATGAGGCAGGCAATAACTATGTTGTTCCTCGTAAACGTGGCACGATTGTATTGTTTGACTCCCGCACACAACACCGAGTTCTGAAAGTTACTAAAGGTATGCGTAAGTCTATCGTTGGATGGACTGTTGGCCCACGTTGGAAGTGAGGTAGAAAATGGCAGAACAAATGAACGAACTCCAGTTGATGTTCCAAGAGAGGATGAATACTGGAACAACCTGGACCCGTAATGAAAAATTTGATAAGGATGGATATCTTGTAATCAAAGATTTGTGGGATGTTGATGAACTTTATCATCCTGCACCTGAACTGAAAGGTCAATATAACTACTGGGATAATAATCCCGAACACTTTAATCATATGCCACTTGAAAATCAAGTGGAAGGATCAACTGCTAGGTATTGGCATCCACAGTATCGCAAAATTCACTCTGGTATTCGCACGAAACTAGAAAAAGCAATTGGTCGTAAACTGTACAATACATATTACTACGATAGATTTTATAATCCTGGACAAGAACTGACAAAACATGCTGACCGTGATGCATGTGAAATCTCCGTAACTATTCATGTCAGCACCAATCTTCAGGGTGAAGATGCTGATTGGCCTGTGTGGATCAAAACTCCTGATACTTATACAGATAAAAAGAAAAAGGATACTATTCTTATTCCTGGAGAAAACCGTTCACTGGTTCTAAAACCTGGTGATGGTATGGTATATAAAGGATGTGAACGTCCACACTGGCGTGATGCCATGCCAGGGACACAAAAAAAGAAGAGTAAGAAATTGTTTGGCAAAACACAACAGCAAGAATATTACTACCATCAAATCTTCTTCCATTATGTTCTTCAGGATGGACAAAGAGCACACTGTGCATGGGATAGAGCACGATGAAAGCACCGCTTTTTGAATACCCTACCTATCAATATCAGATTAAAGACTGGGAGTTCAAGAAGAAAGGACTGCTTAAAAGGTTAAAGGAGGAGAAGTTTGTAAGAACTAACCTCCAAACTTTTGAGACTGATAGGCAGACCAATAACAAATCATATCTACATTACTTCCAAGATTTAATTAAAGATGAGATGTGGGAGTTTGTGCAAGAGGCACAAGTCACTTGTAGTATGACTGATGCATGGGCAGTTCGTTATCAAAGAGGAGATCAACAAACTATTCATAACCATAGAAGTTGGGGTTTTACTGGTATTCTTTATGTTGATTTTGACCCTAAAGTTCATACTCCCACTTGCTTTGTAGCACCATGGCAAGATCCAAGAAGTGATACTACATCCCTTGCGTATCCACAAAATGTAAAAGAGGGAACAATCTTCATCTCTCCGTCTTATACATTACACTTTGTTCATCCCAATCAAGTAAGAAAACATAGAACAATCATATCTTTTGACTTACTTCCTCAACTCCCAGACCATCAGTCAGTAGACTAGATGGTCTTTTTCATGTCTATAAATAGAAAAAAAGTCTTGGCATAATGACCAGAGCAGTAACTATTGCCGAACTAGGCGATCAGAATACATTTGTAGTTGATGGCACTAACCAAAGAGTTGGTATTGCAAGTGCCAATCCAACAGTAACTCTTGATGTTGGTGGTGTAGTTGTTGCAACTGCATTTACTGGTGATGGTTCTGGATTAACTTCATTAAATGTAGGTGCCGGTGGAACATGGAATAGTTATGATAGTAATACCGGTATTACAACCACAAAGAAAGTTAAGATTGAAAATGATTTAGAAGTTACTGGTATTGTTACTGCAAGAGGTGGATTTGAAATTGGTGCATCTGGTGTTGGTGGAACTATTACATCTGTAGGAAATGCGGAATTTGTCGGATTTGTAACCGCAAAATCTGGTTTAAGAATTCCTGGAGGAACTTTCTCAAATACTCGACTTGAATTAGGAAATAGTCAAGAGTTTAGTTTCCAATATAATACAGCATCAACCAAAGGAATAGTTAGAGTCTCTTCTCAAGATCTTGAGATTGAGGCAAAAACTGTTGGTTTATATCCTAATAATGGTGAGAATGGTGTAATTGCAAATCAAAATGGATCTGTTGATCTTTATCATGATAACGTTAAGAAACTTGAAACCACTGCTGGTGGTGTTGAGGTTACTGGTATTGTTACGGCAACTTCCTTCTCTGGTTCTGGAGAAAACCTCACCGACCTTAACATTCCATCAGGTTTTAATGAACTTGATGCGGCCCTGTTTAACTAAATAACTAAAAAGATATACCGATGGGACTTAAAAGAACTAAACTGCTAGGAGTGCAATCAATAACTGGCATTAGCACTGTCGGTATCTTGACTGTTGGAACCACTCAAACGACAGGTGGAGTTGGAATTGCATCCACCTCATATATTCGTGGTGTAATCATGCACAACACGGGGTTAGGAACTGCGACCTCTTCACTGTATGTTTATCCTGCAGGAAATAATTATAACCATGCAGTTGGTGTTGGAACAACCGCATTTAGATTAGCAAGAGTAGATATTGCAGCAAACGAAACGTTCTTCTTTGAACCTAATTATCCAATTGTCATGGCTCATGATGAGTCACTTGTTGTAGAGGTTACGGCACCAGCATCTGGAGGAACAGGTATTGGTACAATAATGAACTATCAAGTTCTTGGCGACACTGATATCAACTAGGGTGATTAGACATGGGAGCAAGATCTTCACAAAATAGAGGTCCAGGATTTAATAGAACGGACGGACATCTTATAGAATATTTTAGAAATAATTTCATATCAGGTGGTGGTGGTTCAGCTGCTGCTGTAGGTGCATTACAAGCAACTGGTGGGTTAGTTAGTGATTACACTGATCCAGGATCTGGTAATATTTACAGAGCACATATCTTTACATCAACAGGTACTTTTGAGATAAATTCTCTCAGTAATTCATTTGGATTTCCAAATGCTGTTGAGTATCTTGTAGTTGCTGGTGGAGGTGCTGGTGGTGCTAACCCCGGTACTACCCGTGGTGGTGGTGGCGGCGCTGGTGGTTTGAGATCAAACTTTCCAACAGTGCCAGGGGGAATGAAGACACCTGACAATAGTTTTACAGTGGAGGCACAATCCTATACCATCACAGTTGGTGGTGGTGGCGCTGCCATGATTGCTGGCACTCCAAACTCATCAACAAATCCAGGAAGTGGATCATCTATAGGACCAGTAGGAGGTTCGGCTATAGTTTTTGCATCAGGTGGTGCTGGAGGTGGAGGTCGATTACAAGGTGCTTCTCCAGGAACTGCTCCAGCCAACCCACTTATGTCAGGTGGTTCTGGTGGTGGCGGAGGATCAGGTCCTGGTTCTGGTTCTGGTGGAAGCACAGTCAATGCTACAGATCCATTATCACCAAAAGTGCAAGGTACTGATGGTGGTGATGGTAATGGAAGCTCACCTAACTATGGTGCTGGTGGTGGAGGTGGTGCGGGTGCTGCTGGTGCCGATGGAACTACTTCTGTTGGCGGTAATGGTGGTTCAGGACTACAAGTATTCATTGGAGGTCCTTCGGCATCAGTTCAACCAGTTGGAACACCAGGATCAAATCCTGGTGGTGGATACTTTGCTGGTGGCGGTGGTGGTGGAGTATATACAGGTGCTAATGCTGGATCTGGTGGAGATGGTGGAGGTGGTGATGGTGGTGAAACCTCAGATTCAACTGCTGGAGCACAATCCACAGGTGGTGGCGGAGGAGGAAATAGCGGCAAGGCTGGTGGTTCAGGAGTTGTGGTGCTTCGCTATAAAGTTGGTGAAATTACAGGAACTGCAAAAGCAACTGGTGGTTCTGTTAGTTTCTATAATGGTAAGACTATTCATACGTTTATTAATTCGGGCACATTTGCCACTACTACAGATTGGTCAAGTGCGGACGTAGAATATCTTGTAGTTGGCGGCGGTGGTGGCGGTGGTTCAATTATTGGTGGTGGAGGTGGTGCTGGTGGATATAGGACTGGTACAACACCTATTGGAGCACATCCAGTATCAACTTCTATTCAAATTGGTGCTGGTGGTAATGGTGATGGTGGTGGTCCTGGTACTACTCACGCAAATGATGCAACTAATGGAACACCATCATATTTTGGAACACCAATCACCTCTGCAGGTGGAGCAAAAGGTGCTAATATATACGTTGCTGGTGCAGATGGTGCATCTGGTGGTGGTGGTGGATACGGTGCAGCTGGTGGCGCTGGAAATACTCCACCAGTTTCACCTCCTCAAGGTAATGCAGGTGGAACATCTGCCGGTAATCCAAACACATGGTATGGTCCTGCTTATGTAACTGGTGGCGGTGGTGGAGCCGGAATTGCTGGTGGCAGGGGTGTCGGTGGTCATGGAGTAATTATTCCAACAACATTTAGAGATCCAGTGGTTGCACCTGGACCCACTGGTGCTGGTATAGGAATGTCTGGTCCAGATACTACATCAGTTACTATTACTAACGGTGGCACTGGTTACCCAGCATCAGGAAGTGGTGTACTCGTCAATATCGCTCCTTCCGTTGGTTTTGGCACTGGAATGACTGTTAATTACACTAGTGTAGGTGGTGTAATCAACGCTGTGACAGTTGCTACTCCAGGCACTGGTTATGCAAGTGGCATTGGAATTACAGTTAATGGTGGTAATAATAACGCAACATTTACAGTCGGTTCTCAGGATTATTATCTTGCTGGTGGCGGTGGCGGGGTTTCAGGTCCTGATTCTTTAGAATTTCCAGGTGGTGCAGGAGGAGGAGGAAAAGGTAGATTAACTCCAGGCGCAAGAAATAGTTTTGAACACGCTGGTGTGGTAAACACTGGTGGAGGAGGAGGTGGCGGTGGTAATTCAAGTTATGGTGGTGTTGGACTTGGAGAGGGTAGTAATGGTGGTTCTGGTATTGTCCTCATTGCTTATCCCACTTGATAAATAAATACAAACAACTAGTCAAAGATAAAGATGGCTCATTTTGCACAATTAGATGGTAACAATGTTGTAACCCAAGTCATTGTTGTGAGCAATGATGACACCTCCGATACTAACGGTGTGGAAGCAGAGGGCATTGGCGTTGCTTTTTGCCAGAAACTCCTTGGCGCTGAAACTAACTGGAAGCAGACCTCATATAATGGTAATATGAGAGGCAACTATGCAGGTATTGGTTATACCTACATGAGCAATGTTGCTACTTTAGGTGTTGGTTCTACTGATATCTTTATTAGTCAACAACCTCATGCTTCTTGGACTATTGATACTACAGCAGCAAGTTGGAAAGCACCTATTACAGAACCCACTCTATCTGATGAGGATAGAGAAGCAGGTAAGTATTATGAATGGAACGAAAGTGCATATCAAGGAGATAACACAAAAGGATGGGATCTCAAGACCCCTGGATGATAACCACAAGGAGGGTCTTAACCCTCCTTTTTTTGTGCTCATAAATAACTAGAAAGAAGTTGTGCGATGACACGAGCTAGGAGTTTATCAAAATTAATTAATGCACAGTCATTTACAGTTGATGATACCTTTAACGTCGGTATTAACTCAGAATCTCCTAAGGAAAAACTGAATGTTGTTGGAGTTGTAAGTGCAACTTCATTCTTTGGTGATGGTGCTGGGTTAACTGGAATTGCAAACACTGACATTGTTGTCTCAGAACAGATAACTGTTAGTGGAGTTGTCACCGCATCATCATTTGTTGGTGATGGATCTCAAATAACTGGTGTAAGTGGATTTGCTACTGCACTTTCTAGTGATACCACAAGTGTATTAAACAGATTTTTTAAGACTCCTGAAGAAATTCCTATTGGAGCAGGAACATCAGTTTCTATCACATCAGACGATGCTTCAGGTAATGTTGCATTTTGTAGAGAAGGTAACATTCATGTAGCAGTTGGTGCTACTTTCCATGTGGGATCTGGAACTACCCTAATTACAAATGTCTTAGGTGTATTTTAATAAATAAAACATAGAAAAAGGATTTTAGAAACAGATGTCTGAAATTAGAGTTAATACAATAAAATCTGAGGATGGTGTTTCACCAATTTCGTTTAATAAAGGTGTAAATGTTTCTGGTGTTGCCACTGCTACCAGTTTTGTTGGAAATATAACCGGTAATGTTACTGGTAATGCTGACACTGCTACCAATGCTTCTGGGCTTACCGGAACTCCAGACATCACAGTGAGAAATGTAACTGGTGTTGCTGCTACATTTACTGGTGTATTGACCTATGAAGATGTCACTAACGTAGACTCCGTTGGACTTGTTACTGCCCGAAGTGGATTAGAAGTAGGTGTTGCTGGTGTAGGTGGAACCATATCTGCAACTGGTAATGTAGAGTTTGCAGGAATTACTACTATTTCAAAACTTGGCGGTGCTACTGAGATAGTTTCCGTTGGATCAACAACCAATATTACTACTGCCAAAGAAGTAATCTTAGAACTTGACTGTTCTAAAGGAACTGTATTCAGTCATGATTTACAAGAAGATGGATCGGTTGGTATTGTTTCAATTAAAAACTTTAGAGTTGATACAAATTCATTTACAACTGCAACAGTAATCTTTACTCAAAGATCCTCAACACCATCTGGTGGTGTAGGTAACACATTTGTCACATCACTTTCAGGTAATCCTGGTGGTATTGGAACAAATATTACTTTACAACCACGCAATGTTGCAGCAAATGCAGGTATAAGCACAAACGGAAGAATTGGATCTGCAACAACTGTAGTTCTTTCATCGACTGCAAGAGACCTTGATATTGTTACTTTTGGTGTTCATTACAATGGTGGTGGGTCTGGAACAGCAGGAAATTATCGAGTCGTCGTAACTAAGTCTGGAGATTTTAGATTTGGATCTGTTGGATTCTGATAGGAGGTAACTAATGTCAATTTTTAAAGACTTTTTCGTAAAAGAAAAACCAGTCTTTACTGGAATCACTAGAGGTCTTGGTGGTTTTGGTTTTGGTGCTGCTGGTGATGGTGGTGGCGGTGCCAGTGGATTTCAAGCTTCTGGAGGAACAAAGATCACTTCTGGAGATTACACAATTCATCACTTTCCATGTCCATCTAGAACTGCTGATGCGGCTGATAATTTTATAATTACCGGAAGTGGTACAGTTGATGTTTGTTTAATTGGTGCAGGTGGTGGAGGTGCCTCTGGATGGCCTGGATCATTCTCTGGTGGTGGAGGTGGTGCTGGCGCAGTAGTTATTAAATTTAATCAATCAGTTACTGCACAATCTTATCCCATTGTAACTGGACATGGATCTGTTCCTTTTGGTAAGACTGGCACCGATCGGACTCCTTCAGGAACAAATTATGATGGTAGTCCTTCCACTGCATTGGGACTTACTGGTCCTGGTGGCGGTGCTGGTGGCGGACAAGGAACAGCAGGTAATGTAGGTGGTTCTGCTGGTGGACCATCTCATGGCGCGACAGGGGATCAGGATGGCGACGGTGTACCATATCCTGGGTCTGGTCCATTGGAGTCCCCACCAGCTGGTTGGGGTAATGATAGTGGTGCCGGTGCTAGTGCAACCTTCGCCGCTGGTGGCGGTGGTGGTGCGGGCGCTGATGGCAGCGGTCGTGTTGGTGGTGCTGGTATAGATCTTTCTCCCCTGTTTGGAACATCTTTGGGAGTATCTGGAGTGTTTGCAGGTGGTGGTGGTGGTGGTACTTTTGGTGGTGGGCATAATGCTGGTGGATCTGGTGGTGGTGGGGAAAGTGGTTCTAACTCCCCGGTAACCGATGGCAATGGTGCGGATGGCGTCTTAAATACTGGATCTGGTGGTGGTGGTTCTGATGGTAGCGCACCAGGACCAGATACAGAGAACTGGCAATATGGTGGAGGAGGTGGTGGTGCTCCTGGCATCGTCATTATCAGATATCTTACAAGTCAAATTGGCACTTAAATTTACATTTACACATTATGAAAGTTATTGAAATTCCTACAAATATCAATATTAAAAAGTTATCTAAACAAGTTTTAAAAAATGAACCAAAGGTAATAAAAAAGCATCCTGCCAAAACCATTGACTTCAAATCAAATTTTGATGGTCAAACTGGTTTAGGATGCAATTCATTAACATCTAGATCTTGTCATTTTAACGTACTTAATTGGTGGAATAAAAGATCACTTAAGGAATACATTCGTCACGGATATGAAATGTATACTGGAATTAAAGGAAAACCTTTATATGTCCAGTGTTGGGCAAATGTAATGAGAAAAGGTGAACAAATTAAATCACATAGTCATTCTTTTCAAAGTGATATAAACGTTCCTGAATACCTTCACTTATGTGGACATTTATGTGTTCAAGTAGACGGCACAACATCTACATACTATGAAGGTTCTAAAATTCTTAATAAAAATGGAACGATTGTCCTTTTTCCATCATGGGCAAAGCATTGGACTGATGCATACGAAGGAGACAGTGAGAGAATTACAGTTGCTTTTGACATATATAATCAGGAACTTTATGATGTAGGTGTGGCAGACTTTGCTAAATCACACTGGGTTAGAATATAGTGCCACCTCACAAACCGTCCACAAGACCTCTCAGAGACCTCTGGGGGGTCTTATAGTAGGTGCATACAACACAAAGGGGGTATGACTGCCACTCACAAGCTAATCTTCGTTGCATCGTTCTTCTGGATGATGAATTGGGGAGT
>Ga0209503_10001581_pt1 | contig 11609 bp, 14 predicted proteins | sample SouAtlMetagenome_2_FD_187448 | JGI IMG/M metagenome (GOLD analysis project Ga0209503, IMG submission 187448) | Marine eukaryotic phytoplankton communities from Atlantic Ocean - South Atlantic ANT15 Metagenome (SPAdes) (version 2) | ecosystem: Environmental > Aquatic > Marine > Oceanic | place...
TTGAACTCACACTCCACCATGATTTCAGTAAGACATGCTAGCATATTTATTTCTTGATCTGCCACAAATGCCATTTGATACTGATACTTAGCGAGAGTAAGCACAGCAGCAGGAATACTATTCGGAACCATGGAATCATAACAAGCATCGTAAATACGACGCAGTAGAACAGAAGTATCATTGTCCAGGTTATTGACAACCCATTTACGTACTTCGGGAAAATCCTTTTCCTTAAGTTTCTTAACCAGATCATTTACTTTTACATCACTAAAGGTTGCAAGAATGCCAGAGTCAATCTTACCACCGGCAGAGTAACGTTGACACTCATTAAGAACACGTCTCCAATCTGGAAAGTGTTTGTTGATTAATTCTACCAGGACCTTGTTATCATGTTCAATACCCTCTGTATCCAAGATTTCTTGGAGACGCTTGAAGAACTGGGCGGCAAGTTGGGGCTTGCTTTTGGAATTGGTTGAAAAGTCAATACAGGCGCATCGACTGTGAAGGGGTTCGATGATTTTGTTTTTGAAGTTGCAGGTAAAGATGAATCTGCAGTTGCCAGAAAACTCCTCTGTAAACGCCCTAAGTAAGAGTTGTACGTCGTTTGTTGTGTTATCAGCTTCGTCGATGATGATGACTTTGTGTTTACCAGTTGCTTGAAGTGAGACGGTCGAAGCGAAATTCTTTGCAGTATTTCTGACCGTATCAAGAAAGCGTCCCTCATCGGATCCGTTGATGACATAAACATCTACTCCCAGTTGGTTGCACAGTGCCTTTGCTACCGTAGTTTTGCCACACCCTGCAGGTCCAGCGAGCAGCATATTAGGTATCTCACCTTTATCTAGGAAGTCTTGGAAGGTCTTCTTAATACTTGTTGGTAAAATACAATCTTCAATAGTTTTGGGACGGTATTTCTCCACCCACAAAAATTCATTACGCATAATCATTCCAAAGGTCGAACAAATTCATTAGACACAATATCAGTTGCCTTCAATTGTTCTTTCATATATTCTACACCAATTTCTGGCATAGCGGTATCCCCACATGTAAAGACATCACACACTGCCATTCCCTTTTCGGGCCAGGTGTGAATACTAATGTGAGATTCAGCGAGCATAGCAAATCCAGTTACACCTTGAGGTTCAAATTTATGAACTGCCAGGTGTAACAAGGTTGACTTACACTCTTTAGTTGTATGGTACAGAAGTTTTCTAATAAACTCCTCATCATCAATAAGTTCTAATGAACAATCTTTTAGGGTAAAAAGAATATGTTTCATTGTTGTTGTTTTTTCAACCATTCACGAAATTGTTTTTTACCCGCTTCCACTGCAGTCCATGGAGCATACAGTGGATAAGGATAATCTTTTTTACCCGAAGGTGGAATCGGGTTCAAGTGCGATGTAGTAAGTGAGGTCATGATTCTTAGAGGTAAATCGTGAAAGAAGTTTCTGAGATACCACCACCTCATAAGTTCCAGGAAGAACTTTAATGTTTTCTACCTTGAAGTTGAAAGAGAATTCTGCTTCTGTTTCACCAACAACTACAGCATAGTCATTGGATGTATCGTTCTTCTTATCACGAACAACCAATTTAATCACACCGTTCTCACCAACAGCAGACAAATCAGGCAGTTGATATACAGCAGATGCTTTGAGCAGTTTCTCCAGTTGATCGGTGCTCACCTCAAAGCATACATCTTCTGTAGGAAGACTAATATCCTTTTCAGGAGGAGTCACAATTACATTAGGATCTGCAAAGAAATACTTGGAACGAGACCGACCTTCACGGATCATCACATATCCATCATTAGCAAAGTCAAGTTCAGGACTTGAATGCAAACTCAGTCCATTAAGGAACTGGTTCAGGTCATAGATTCCAAAGTCCTTCATGAACTCTTCAGTAACGGTTGCCTCTGCAAGAATGTTTTTCATCACACTAATAGTGCGAAGTTTGCTACCCTCTTTGAAAAGAATGGACTGGTTGATAGAAGAGAAGTTCTTCAGGACAGAGATAGTTTTATCAGAAAGTTTCATAGGGTTGTGAGTTTTCATTACAGAGGCCAGCGAAGTGGTAGAGAAGAATACAATAATGGATTGCCTTCAGGATATCCTGCTTAGACTTACCATCTTTCTTACCAAAACGAGAAAGGTACTTAAGTGCGTTGGATCTACAGAATGGTTCTGCATCACCAACAGATTCAATCAGATCAAGTGTCTGAGTTTTTGATTCGGGAGAAGCATAGTGAGACCGATAGGTGCCGCCAAGATACTCCTTAATTTCTTTGAGGATTACATCCTCATTATACTTCCACCGACCATTAGTATTGTCAGTGGTAGGTAGATCAGGAATATTCAAATTTATTGTATCTGGATTTCCCAAATTCAAATAAGAAAAGTCATGTGCGGGTCGTGCGGCACCAAAACTGATAGTATCAGCACCAGAACCACCAAAAATAATGGTGTCAGAAGATGCAGTGCCAGGATTACCTGTCAAACCAAAACCATCTTCATACCTGTCTTCAAAGTTAGTCATATTCAATTCATCAAATAGTAAAGACCATGAGTTAGTCATATTATATCAGGATGTAAGTCCATCGTCAATGGTGACACTATCACCGGGCATCACGAAATCAGCATCAACCTTGTCATACAGTTCCAGGAATGCCTGCTTGGTTTCATCATCGAAACGGTTGACACAGACTTGAATTGCCTTTGCCTTGTCTCCGAAGATGCTGTATGCCTTCACGATGTGAACCAGACGGCGGGTGCTGATGATCTCTTCAATACCACCATCATAGAAGGTCTTGCGGATGATGTCAGCCCAGTCAGAGAGACGCTTACAGAAATCTGTATCCTCACAGATTTTACCAAGGATCTTCTGTTCTGTAACAGCAGCAGGATACTCCTGCTCAAAGGTTACTGGGAACCGCTCAAGGAATGCTTCATTGAGCACGTTAGTTCCAATAAATCGTCCGTCGTCGGAACCTTTACCTTTGGTATTTGCGGTAGCGAATACTTGGAAACCTTCTGCGGGCGTAACCCATTTGCCAATTTTCTTGAGGAAAACTCCCTTTCCTTCGAGAATAGATTGGAGACAAAGGATTTTGTTTGAGGCAAGGTCGATCTCGTCAAGGAGCAAGACTGCTCCTCGCCGGAGTGCTTCAATGACTGGGCCATTATGCCAGACGGTCTCACCACCAACAAGACGGAAACCACCAATAAGATCATCTTCATCTGTTTCTACCGTAATGTTGACCCTGATAAGTTCGCGACCCAGTTGAGCACATGCTTGTTCAACTGAGAAAGTCTTTCCGTTACCGGACAATCCTGTAATGAACGTTGGATAGAATACACGGGACTTAGTAATCTTTTTAATATCATTGAAATTGCCAAAGCTGACGAAGGAATCATCTTTCTGTGGGATAAGGTTTTGTTCGATTGCAGGCATTGCTGCAGGAGCACTATATGATACTTCCAGTTCTTCTACAGTCTCTTTCGTTACTTCCAAGTTCCACTTACCGCGACCAACTTTATAGTCAGTCAGTTTATTGGTTACGGTCTGATAGTTGAACTCATTCATCATGCAGAATGCCTTGATCTCAGCAGACGTGACCGACTCGCCATATGATTCGCGGAGACATTCAACGATGCTTTCTTTGGACAGACCCATTTGTTTTGTTTGAACTGAAGTTATTATAAACGGAAAAGGGGGCGGTTTGCCCCCTGAATGGTCAGTTTCCTTTTCGTCCATACTTGTATCGCATGGCTCCTAGAAGATATGCCTGAGATAAAGATTTAGGACCATTAGTGAGGATCTCAATGACCTTAGGATCCTTTTCCGATGCCTTAGCAATCTCTCTCCAATCTTCTCTGTATTCGCTCATGCAATCAACTCCATAAACTCACCCAGGACTTTCTTATTTAGTTTCTTAGTCTTAAGAGATTTGATAAATGCAGATTTGATTTTTGCTTTGGTTGCACCATCATCAACCTCAAAGTCAGATTCCTGAGAGAGTGATATTGAAGACATCGCAAAGTATGCATGATAACCAGAGGTCTTGATGTTGAAACTACGTTGTTTCTTCCACTCATTCTGCAACCTAAGGAAAACATTAGAACCCCGATTGTGATACAGGTTCAGGAATCCAATTGCATCACGACCTTCAAGGACACGAATACCAACAAAGTTTACGGTGGGGAAGTTATCGCGAAGGTTTCGGAGCATTAAATCAGAGAAACCGTGCCAACCATAAGGAACTTGATAGGTATTACCGGTCTTACGATCCCGAAGGAAAGTAACACCACCAGACAACTGCCGATACCCAATATAAGGTTCACTCTCCCAGTGACGCTTGACCTCAACGTGACGGGAAAGATGGTTTGCCTCACCATCAGTCAGGACAATACACTGAACTTTTTGTAGTTTGTTTTGCTTCTGAAACTGAGGGAGGATCTGATGAAGGCAGACAAATGCTTCGTTTAAAGGAGTGCCAGATAATCCTAGGCGGGTGGGAACAGAGTAAGGAGCTCCATAGAAATTAGAGAATGCTCTAGCAATTCTCCAAATGTTAATCATCTGGTGTTCAAGTTGCTTACCATTTGTTTTACTGGTCAGCAAATTCATCAAAGAAAAATGTTCACTCACAGCAAGGAGATTTTCTTTCTTTTCATATGCACAAGTAAGATCTGCCGGGTTGATTACCTCACCTGTCTCATAATCATAATCAGGTTTCTTCCATTCATTAGTAAAAGCATACACCTCAAAAGGAATGGAAACTTTCTTACAGAACCAGATTAGATTATAGAGTTGCTTGATAGTATCGAGCATCACACGACTCATAGAACCACTCCAGTCAAGGATAAAAATCAGACCATGATTCTTACCATCAGGAATCACAGAGACTTTCTTGAATAGATCTTCGTTGTACTTGTAAGTATGCAGTTTGGATGTATCAAGAACTCCAGTGCGGGCCGTAGTGGCACGGGCATAAGAATCTGCTGCCTTACGGCACTCAAACTCTTTCACCAGATAGTTGACTTCTTTCTGTGCATTACGTTTGAACTTAACAAACTCTTCATCAACTCTTTCAAAAATATTAACCGAACAATTATTCTTCTGATGATCGAACCACATGTCAATATCTTTGTGAACTTCATTGTTCTCAGCAATAATATATTTCAGATTAACCTGAGGAATTTCAACATACACGTTCTCCATTGATTCTGAATTTATAAGATCCTGCAAGTTTCCTTGAAGAGAATCTGCAGTTTGCACCTCAGGTTCATCACTCAGAGGTGCGCTGGCAACCTGATCACCCTGGTTAGTAATCTCTTGCTCTCCAGAATCACCAGATCCTTCACCAGGATTGTCATCTTGCTGAGTTACTGGAATATTTGCTGGTTCATTAGACTCCCCACCCATTTCACCAGGTGGCATCGGCATATCATCTACTTTCTCTTCTTCCTTCTCTTTTTTACAAAACTTATATAGAACCTCTGCTGCTAAAAGAACCTCATCAAAAGTATCGCAACCTTCGATCATACGAATGATTGCCATTTCTTCTTCGGTGAATTTGAGATTTAAAAAATTACCGATCTTAAAATATAAATTTGCACGATCAGCAAGGTTGAAATCATCAACATCCCCGCCAGATATAGAGAAAAAGTCCTCGTCATTTAGTTCTTGGTATCCTTTGAAAAACGTCTTTGCAAGTCCCATGTACTTGCGTTTCATCAATTTTTCAATTCTAGCATCCTCAACCACATTCACAAACTGAGGAGGGACAGCTACTTTCTCCAACCAGTTCTCATCAGGAGTAAAGAGTGCGTGGCCAACTTCATGCCCCACTAGCAGGTCATAGACGGTATTGCTTGCCTTCTCCCACATAGGAAGGGTCAGAACACGGGTGTGAACATTGAAGCAAGCAGTCTCACAGTGCTTGTGCTCTACGATCAAGTCCTCAGTAGCAAGGAGTTTGGCAAGTTGAGATTTGATTTCGTGTTTGACTGCCATGTGTTTTGTCTCGTATGCACCTATAATACCAAACCCCCACCTTACGGCGGGGGCATTAGGTGACAGTTCTCCTAGTGTCTATGGCGGTCAATTACGCTAAAATGTTTCGGCAAACTCGTTTACAGGTTGCTTGGTCTTCACTGCACTCTATCAAGCAATCGTAATAATCGTTGAGTAAATCAGATTCCTCCATTGTGCTGTCTAATGTTTTTGTCAATTTCTGAATGCTTTGTTTCCATCCAGCTAACTGATTATATGATAGTAAATTATGCATGTTGTCCTCCATGCTGTGGACAAAAAATAACGAAGAGGTTTTAATTCATCGTTTCTCCAATTCTATCAATATTTAGTTAGCGTATGCTAACTTAATGAAGTTTACGTCACACTTAATGTTTTTTACATATTTTGATACAATACTTCAAAATCTTTCTTATACATCATCCTGATTGTATTTTCAAGTTCTGGAGTTCTCTTCAATTTATTTCCCTCATCATCTGCTTTTGGGTAATAAATTTCTTTATCAAAATTTAATTGAACTTTAATAATATCACTCAACCACTCTACAAACTCATCATCCAATCTATTTTCAAACTTCCAAACATTAGTATCTGATCTAAGAAAATCAACTTGTGGTCTGTACCAATTTATAGATCCCTCCAGTGGTAAATTTTCTATCATAGAAGAAAACATAAATGGATCTTCCATTACAGATTGAATATCATCACCATAAGCTCTTTTCAAATAGATTGATCCTGAGATGAATTTGGTGACTGGATTTCGTACTATGGAAAAATGTGGGATACCCTCAACATCAAGATATTTCTCATAGTGCTCTCTATGATAGTGTGCGATTTCATATCCATTCACAATCGACATTACACCATGGCCCTGATTTAAGTAATCATCATCCCAGGTGAATCCATTCTCTAGTAAGTTTGCCTCAACAAATCTACCAGCAGTTCTTGGTATGTGTGCAAAAAATACTCTTCTGCCAGTTTCCTTGTGTCTAAAAGTTGGCATCAGATCATCCTACTAAATCCCTTCACCTTATCAAATCGAATTACATCTGCAAACCTATCGTGCAGAGATTCTTTATGGGAGATAACAAAGATATTTGCATCCTTGATTACGAACCGAATAATCTTTAAGAATTCCTCTGTTCCAAATCCATCCAGAGAACTATCAAACACTTCATCCATAATGAGCAGATTTGTGTTGACAGAGTTCTTCATCCTTGCCACCTCTCTCCAGGTGAACAAGAGTGCTAAGTCAATTCGCATCTTCTCTCCCTCGCTGAAAGAAGAATAGGAAAAGTTTTCGTGGATTGGGGACTGGACGGTTTCGTTAAATTCCTCATCAAGTGTGAAGTTGATATAAAAATCCATCATCTGAAGATAACGGTTTACTTGCTGATTTATCAGCGGTAGATACTTCTTAATGATTTTGGATTTAACTCCACCGTCTTTTAATAAACTATACGAAAAATCGTAGTAGTTAATCGTTTCCTTGCGTTGAGCAAGTTCGTCGTATGTAGTTTTTAGATTGTCTTTGAAGGCAGCTAACTTTTCATTCTCAGTATTTCTGTTTGCAAGATTATCGGTAATTTTTTGAATTTCCGATTCCAGATCTCTGACCTGTCGTTGACATCCAGCGATCTTAATATTGTTTTGAGAAATGCCATGCGTTAGTTTAGTAATCTCCTTCGATAGAGTAGTAAATTGACGCTCTCGATCCTCTTCCTTTTTAATTGCTCCCTCCAGTTCCTTATAACCGGATTGCAACTCTTTTGCTTTATTTTGAGCGTCACTAATCCTATTTATTCTAAAGGTCTCTTCAATATCTTGATTGCAGGTAGGACAGACCGTATTCTCTGTGAAGAATTTATGTTCCTTAGTAATGGTCGATACCTTATTAGAAATCTTACCTTTCAGGTTACCTAGTGTGCGAAGTTTCTCTGTAGCTCCCACCACATCTTCAAGGTCTTTGTTTAATTTAAAAATATCTTCTTCAATATAAGCATTATCATTCATCAAAGTATTTTCTTCGGTGAGAAGTTGATTGATACGAGTTTCATTGTTTTTAATATTTTCCTTCCCTCTATTTTCTAACTCTTCAATAAAATTCTTTTGCATCTGAACTTTATCATTCAGAGATTCTTTTTTAAGTTCCAATACTTTGAGTTCTTCTTTTATGGTGCGTATCTTTTCTTTTATCACAGTATTCATCGTGGAGAAAATGCGAATGTCCAAAAGATCTTCAATCACATCTCTGCGATTAGATACAGAAAGTTGCATGAAAGGAACAAAAGTGCTGCTACCAAGAATTACAATTTGAGTGAATGACTTATAATTCATCTTCAGAACATTCTGCTCAAACCACTTCTGTTGATCATTTGCTGCTGCGGATTGATTCATTGGAGATCCGTCTTTATGAATCTCAAAAATATTTGGTTTAATTCCTCTAATTACTTTCCAACTGGTTGTTCCAATAGTAAACTCAACTTCAACTCTACAGTCTTTTTCATTGACAGAATTGATGAGTTGTGGTTTATTAATTTTACGAAAAGGTTTACCAAACAAAGAAAAAGTCAGTGCATCTAGTAATGTGCTTTTGCCTGCACCATTAGTTCCAATGATTAAATTGGTAGCATAATTATTTAAACTAATTTCAGTGTCTTGATTACCAGTTGAAAGAAAGTTTTTCCAACGTACTTTTTCAAATAAAATCATGTTCAGTTTCAGGAGGAATTACAAGTTCATTTTTAGTGATTACTGTGTACTTATAGTCATGTATCTCACATGTTTTAATCATTATTTCATCTTCAACTTCAATGACATGCATATCAGGGCTGCCATCTTCTTCCAACATCATAGCATATCTCATCGCATCATCTTCACCTTCAAACAAATAAAGAATTTGTTCTCCTTCCGAATCATTTACAGAATATGCACCATCTGTTTCTTTGCCATAGATTGTCAGAATATACATCAGATTAACTCACATGCCTCTTGATAAGTCTTTCTCATAAAGTTCTGAAGTTTAGACTTATCAAGATTAATCTCAGCTTCCTGAATATATCTGTTTAGAATAGAAAGTGTATCCTCAGATTCAAATGCTTCAAAATCTTCTGCTTCTCCTATAGTAAAGTTTTCTACAACTTTTAATTCAAAGACATTTGATTCATACAGTTTGTCAATAAACTTTTCAAATTTTTTGATATCAGATTTTTGTCTAACAATTACCTTTACAATTTTGTTTTCATATTCTCTAGTATCAAAGGTTTGATAATTAGTATCTTCGTAGTAGATATTATAAAATATTCTATATGTATTATCTACTGGAGTATGTTCCGTAGTTTTTGTATCAAAGAGGTGGAATCCTCTCCGATCACCGACATCGTTCCAGAACATCTCATACGGATTTCCCAAGTAGAAGATCCGTCCATCATCCGATCTAGTGTGGTAGTGACCGCTGTAGACTTTGGTGAACTCTGAATATAAGTTGCTCTCATGACCATGATCCATGATGCATCCTCTATGAGCTCTAAATCCTTGGAGTTCAAGGTGCCCCATCGCGACTTTGCAAGTTGAATTTTTAATAATCTTGAAAGTTTTTTCTTCATTGTCTTGATTGATCCATGGAATAAAAAGTATGGGTAGACCACCAATTTCAACCTCAGTTGCTTCAGAATATATGGTGACATTATCATATTCACGAAGAAGCAAATCTACAGCATTTACTTCATTAGTATTTTTATAGTATGCTGTGTGATTACCAACAATCGTATGCACATGGATACCCATGCTTTCTAATCGATCATAGTAATTATTCTTTGCCCATGCCAGTGCAGAAAAGTCAATACCTTTACGACTATCAAAAGTATCACCCATATCAATAATAGTGGTGATATTATTCTCTTCCAAATAAGGAAAGAAAATATCATTATAAAACTTTAGAAAGTAGTCGTGAAATAATTTAGAATTTTTACGACAACCAAAGTGTTGATCGGTAATGATAGCGATTTTCATTATGGACAGTCAGGAATTGGAGGCATCACGATTGAAAAGTTTGACGATAAAGTTATTCTCTTTTGGTCAAATTTATGAACAGGAACATGATGAAATAAATGAGAGGGAAATAAAACAAATTTGCCTTCTATGGGATCTACTTTTTCACCAAAGTTTGAGAACACAAGCGGAGAAAAATACCACTTTGATTTTAAGAAATAAACTAAAGATATTGTATTGGGCATATGATGATGAGAATCAGCATAATCCCCCCTACAATATACATTTCCCCAAAATTCATGTTGAATAATACTTGGATTTATATCACCTTGAATAGATGGAGGATTAAAATTTTTATTAATCTCATTGACAATAAATTTTTTAAATTTTATTACCTCTTGGTGATTTGGTAGATAATTCCAAACAGTATGAACTGTAGCTTTGACATTGGTGTATCCTACTGTGACCGTTTCATTTTCTAGTATTGGCGTTAATTCTTTGGCAAAATTTTCTGCTTCTGGGTAATCACCAACCACAACGTCACAATAAGATTTTACTTTCATCAACCACGCAGTTTGGAATGAACATTATCCTTGATTTGATTGTAGTCGGAATAGTTCGATCCGTCAAGGGTGTTGTTGTCGTCAAACACCTCACTATAACCAGATCGTTCAATAATCTTATTCTTAATTTCTAACTGACGCTTTTCCCTTTGGATCCTGCGGAGAAACGCATAATGAATGATCTGCGTAAAGTAAGCAAAAGGATTTTGGGATTTCTCAGGATTAAAATTATGAATGTATTGAACGCAATTTTCGATTCCATCAGAGATCATGTCCTCCTTGAACATGTAATTAACAAAGTTTGGTTTGAAAGATAAATGATTTGCAATCTTTAGAAAACACTCACCAATATAGCGTGGGATAGGTGGTTTCGTATCCCACCTTCTTGCTCTTTCTGATTTGTCTTGTTCAGAAAGGATCTGACCAAACTTCTTTCTATAAGCAACTTCAACCTGAGTTCTATATTCAACCAAGGCTGCAAGGAACTCTTTATTGTTAACGTAATGCTCTGACCTTTTTCTTCTTGTCATACCGGGTTGAATCATAAAGGTAACTCATAATATGTATAGATTATATCATCTATGTAAACACTTGACAAGTTCTACAATACCATATAGACTAACTCTGTCAGGGTTGATAAGGAAGCTTTAGGTACTTTTAAATATCTTCTCTAAGATCTCTTTTACATCATTTACATTACCTAGACGACCCATTTTACGATCTAGTTTAGATTGATTATCGCTAGGAAGTTTATTAGATGATCTAACATAATCTTGATACATCATAATCATTTCTACATCAGACGATTCAGACATAGTAAGAACGTCATTCATATTTAAGATAAACATATCCTCAGTTGTTGTTTTCAACCAAGGTTCTATTTTATATCCAACTGTTCCTATTTTACTTTTAATTTCACCGACAATGATTGGATTGGAAACCAGAAGCATTGTTCTATCATCTTCTTCAGATGCAGCTACTTTGGCAAAGATTTCTTCACCTGATTTTAATTTTAGTGTTGCGTA
>Ga0209503_10001586_pt1 | contig 11586 bp, 12 predicted proteins | sample SouAtlMetagenome_2_FD_187448 | JGI IMG/M metagenome (GOLD analysis project Ga0209503, IMG submission 187448) | Marine eukaryotic phytoplankton communities from Atlantic Ocean - South Atlantic ANT15 Metagenome (SPAdes) (version 2) | ecosystem: Environmental > Aquatic > Marine > Oceanic | place...
AATTATACATCAAGCAAACACATCTATGCAATGGGCGGTTCAGCTGGTGGACTTTTGATGGGTGCAGTATTAAATTTAGAACCTGAATTGTTTAATGGAGTGATAGCTGCAGTTCCCTTTGTTGATGTTATGACAACCATGTTAGACGAATCTATTCCACTTACTACTCTTGAATATGATGAGTGGGGAAATCCTAATAAAAAAGAATATTATGATTATATGCTTTCATATTCGCCGTATGATAATATTCAAAATAAAAATTACACTAATCTTTTAGTAACTACGGGACTTCATGATTCTCAAGTTCAATATTGGGAGCCTGCTAAGTGGGTAGCTAAACTAAGAGATTATAATGAGTCAGAAAATATTATTCTTCTTCATACTAACATGGAAACAGGTCATAGTGGTGCTTCAGGTAGGTTTGAAGCCTTAAAAGAAGTCGCCATGGAATATGCGTTTTTAATTGGATTGGAAAAAAATATTTTCTAATCCGAAGCTGCCAATATTTCCAATAAATCAAGAAATAAATTTATAATATCTAAATATAAATTAACTGCAATATCTACTGCTGTTCCCCATGAATTATCTCCTCTTGCTATCGCTTTTTCTAAAGCATTAAAATCATAAATTAAATACAGAGAAAATATGACAACACCAGCATATGAATATAAAAGCCTTCTTCTCTCAGACTTAAATACAAAAGCATTTAAAATTTCCATAAATATTAATGCTAATAATGAGATCCACAAAAAAATACCAAGAAAACTAAAATCAGTTGGAATTAATGCTACTATTGTTCCAGCAATAATAACAGCCAAAGTGGTTCCGGTCATTGCTTGAAAAACTACATTTTGCCACTCTTGATTATAACGATCGTGAGGTAAGATATTTTTATCAAAATCATCTTTTAACTTTTTAAATTCATCAGACATATTATCAAAAGTTTTTGTTGGTTCTGACTTGTAATAATAAATCATCTTCTTCTCGTCATTAGCTCCAAACAATTTTTCCGAGAATGTAGGGTTTGGATTTTTTTTAACTGATTTTGATAAAACGGCTTTTGACTTTAGGTATTTTCTGAATTTAAATCTTTCTCCAATATAGGCTATAGTTGGTCCTAATGACCAGCCAATAAACCCAGAAAAAATTGCTACCATTACAAGATTTAGCGGATATGAATCTGCATAAATCATTACCATAAATAAAAACAAAAAAGTTCCTCCTATAGTAAAAACAGCCTCTAGTGATGTTTCGTAAGCTTTGTTTAATCGAGATGTGATTGTTGTTACAACCAACATACCTCCCAGAATTAAGAATGTTCTGGACATTAGTAAATTTGGTTCCATATCTATATAAAATACAAAAATTTTTCCTGAAAAAAAAGTAAAAGTTATACAAATACTATTTGTGATTTTTCATAAATTCATAATTAATATGAATAGAGTTAGTCCTTTATATTTTTTAATAATTATCCTACTATTTTCTTGTAACACAAATAAAAAGAAACCAAGGATTGGAATTACAGGATTGTCCATTGAGTCAAGTACATTCTCACCAGCAATTACAACTGATAAAGAATTTGATATTAGATACAGTAGTGAGATTTTTGGAAGATATCCTTTTTTTGATCAAAGCTATATTGATAACGCTGATTGGTTTCCAACAATGACAGCAAGAGCTCTTCCGGGTGGTGTTGTTTCAAAAGAATCATATGAATTTATGGTTTTACAAATCCTTGAACTTACTAAACAAACCCTTCCGCTTGATGGTTTATTTCTAGATATTCATGGTGCAATGAATGTAGAAGGGATGGATGATCCTGAAGGTGATTTTATTGAAAGGCTAAGGGCTGTCATTGGAAATAAAACACTCATATCAACCTCAATGGATTCGCATGGAAATGTTTCTGAAAAGTTAGCAACCTATTCCGATATAATAACATGCTATAGAAAAGCTCCACACACAGATGCACTTGAATCAAAACAAAGAGCCCTTGATAATTTAGTTGAAAGATTAGAGTCTGGAAAAGGTAAACCAAAGTATAAAGCTTGGATACCAGTTCCAATTCTTCTGCCAGGTGAACAAACCAGTACAAGAGTTGAACCTGGCAAATCTTTATATGAAAAGGTCAAACCCATTGCCGATAGTAAAGGGGTTGTTGATGCTGCAATTTGGGTTGGATATGCTTGGGGAGATGCACCAAGAAATCACGCAGTAGTTATGACTGTTGGTGATAATAAAAAAGCTGTTGTTAAAGGGGCTGAAGAGTTAGCTAGTAGTTTTTGGGATGCGAGATATGAATTTGATTTTGTAGCTCCTACAACAACCTTAGATGATGCCCTAAATCAAGCATTCAAATACCAAGAAAACAAAATTGATAACAAGCCTTTCATAATTAGTGATATGGGTGATAATCCAACAGCTGGAGGAGCCGGTGATGTTACATGGACCCTGAACAAATTATTAAATATTAAAGAATTTAAATCAAAAGATGGACCCGAATTAATTTATGCATCAATACCAGGACCAGATTTAATTTTAAATGCTCTAAATACAAAGATTGGAGATCAGGTAACTGGATATGTCGGAGCAAAAGTAGATGACAGATTTTCTCCACCTATTTTATTAAAAGGAACTTTAAAAGCTGTTCATCTTGGTGATAAAAATGCTGAAGTTGAAGTTGTTGTTCAAGTTGGAAGTATCAAAATTATTGTAACAAACAAGAGAAAACCTTATCACTATATTTCAGATTTTACAAACCTTGAACTAGATCCAAAAAATACAGATATTTTAATGGTGAAGATTGGTTATTTAGTTCCAGAGCTTTACAACATTAGAGGCGATTGGGTGATGGCATTAACACCTGGCGGTGTAGACCAAGATTTGGAAAGACTTGGATATAAAAAAATTAAAAGACCAATGTTTCCATTGGATAAGGATATGGCTGATCCGGACTTAAGTGCAGTATTGATCCCAGTATTAAAATGAAAATAAAATTAATTCATAAATCTGGATACCACTCGAAAATTGAAAACCAAAATGGTAACTCTATTGAAATTGATAACAAGTCTGATTTAAGTCCTAAGGGAGTTAGTCCTATGGAATTGTTATTAATGGGGGTTGCAGGATGCAGCAGTATTGATATAATATCCATTCTAAAAAAACAAAAGCAAGATTTTAGCAATTTATATATTGAAGTTGAGGGAAAGAGAGAAGGTGGAGAATTACCATCGCTTTTTACTGAAATTCATGCTGATGTATTTATTGAAGGAGACGTAGATTTAAAAAAAGCATACAAAGCAAGTGAACTTTCATTTACAAAATATTGTTCAGTTTCAAAAACTTTAGAAGCTACAGCTGATATCACGTTTTCAGTCTATGTTAACAATAAAATTTGTAATCAATGATATGAATTTAAAAAGTATAGAAGAAAAAGAATTTTTTCCAGGATTAAAAGGAAAACTCGTACATGGAGATAAAATAACTTGGGCGTTTTGGGATGTTGAACAGGGTGCTGAAGTACCCGAGCACCATCATCATCATGAGCAGATTATGCATGTAGTTAAAGGGGAATTTGAGTTTATATTAAATGGGAATAAGATGATTTGCAAAAATGGAGATGTTGTTGTAATTCCATCAAACATTCCTCATTCAGGAAAAGCTCTTACCAAATGTATATTAATGGATGTTTTTTCACCAGTTAGAGAAGAATATAAATGAACATTTCACTTAAATCAAAACATGCATTAGTTGGTGGCAGTAGCAAAGGGCTAGGAAATGCAGTGGCAAAACAACTTGCTTTATCTGGTGCAAAAGTTACATTAGTTGCAAGAAGTAATGATCTGTTGGAAAATACTATTTCTGAGCTAAATAAACTCACTGATTGTAATCATGAGTATATTATTTGTGATTATAATGATCATGAAGAATATGCAAAAATTATGGGTGACTATTTAGAAAATAATACAATAGATATATTGGTTAATAATACTCAAGGTCCAAAAGCAGGTGATGTAAATAGCTTGTCGATTGAAGATTATCAAAATGCATTTGATTTATTGTTCAAAAACATAGTATTTACTACAATGTTAGCGCTAGAAAAAATGAAAAAAAATAAATGGGGAAGAATTATAAATATGACATCTGTAAGTGTAAAAGAACCTCTAAGTTATTTAGCATTATCAAATTCAATAAGATCATCCGTCATTTCATGGGCCAAAACATTATCCAATGATCTTGGGAGTAATGATATTACCATTAATAATATTCTAACAGGATATTTTGATACGGAAAGATTGAAAGAATTAAACTCTGAAAAGGCCAAAAAGTTTAATGTAGAAATTGATAAACTTTATGAAACCATGAAACAACAAGTTCCTTTAAAAAGAATTGGTGATCCTAAGGAATTTGGTTTTCTCGTCGCTTTTCTAGCTTCAGAAAAAGCCAGCTATATTAATGGAGCAAATATTCCAATAGATGGTGGGCTATTAAAATCCATTTAGTCCATCAAAAACATATCAATCGTAGATTCTATCTCTCCCTTCTCAACAACTTCTGGTGAGAATAAGTAACTATATAATTTTTTATCATCAACTGACGGTTTTAAGGCTAAATCTTGATTGAGACCATAAATAGAATTCCATTTATCTCTTACCATTTTCCATTTATTTGAATTCTTCTCCCACCACTCAACAGCTGCTTTACAATCTTCATCAGGTACTCTGGTATAGGTACTGTAACCTTTTTCATGAGCTAACACGAATTGGCTTCCATCATCTTTCTGAATTTTTTTATTGTCTTGGTCATGTACCCAACCTGAATCAGTGACTTCATGTCTATTTCCTCTCAATGTTACATTGTAGTCTGATCTTTTAGAAAATTCTCTTCTTGGCAGTGGAGCTGGGGTTGTATTTTCCCAATAACTTTTTCCATCGACATGGACCCATGAAGAAGTTCCTTCATATCTAGGACTATCATCAACTTGATAAACCTTCTGTGTCCACTGTCCTCTTACATCTTTTTTATCCATATTTACAAATGACCATTTATCATTCTTATCATATGTATATAAAGCAGTATTTTGATACAACCAATCTTGTCTCCAATGTTTCACTATAGTTGGGAACTGCTTACTACCAACAATAAGTAAATGCTGTATGGAAATTTTATTTTTTTCATCAACAATCAGATGCCCCCACTCAAGTCCACCGGACTTATATGTTTTTGATTTTTTATAATCTTCATCATCTGAAAAAACGAACGTTTCAGTGAAATTAAAATCAATTTTAAAACAACCACACATTGATTTGATAGATTCTACATCCTTATATTTTTTAGATTGAGAATAATTAATAATGCACGTCATAATGCACAAATATGTTAGAATTATGGACTTCTTCATAACTATCTTATTTTGAAAGATTCTAAATTATAAAATGTTTATGATTTATTAGTAGTTTTGAAGATTATTTTTAAAAATTGATATATTTAAAATATGATTAGCACTAAGGGTTTAAACTTTAAGTATAACGAACAAGCATCTTTCAGCTTTCCTGACATCAATTTAGGTATAGATGAAAACTTGCTAATCATAGGAAGCTCAGGGATTGGAAAAACCACCTTGCTACACTTACTTGCTGGTCTGCTTGAATCCAATTCTGGGTCAATCAATTTATATGGACAAGATATAAGTAAGTTAACGCAACATCAAATTGATAAATTTAGGGGGCAAAATATTGGTATTGTCTTTCAAAAACCACATTTTGTTAATTCTTTAACTGTAAAGGAAAATCTTCAACTTGCACAATATTTAGGAAATAAAAAGGATCAAAATAGAATTATTGATATTTTATCAAGCTTGGATATTTTAGACAAGGAAAATAAGAAGCCGAAAAAATTAAGTCAAGGAGAAAAACAAAGAGCATCAATAGCTATGGCAATTGTTAATTCTCCAAAATTAATTTTGGCAGATGAACCTACATCAAGTCTTGATGATGAAAACTGTGATAGAGTTATTAAACTTTTAAAAAAACAAGCATCTGAATTTAAAGCCCAACTAATCGTAATAACTCACGATAATCGATTAAAAAAACATTTTAAAAAATCTATTAAGCTTTGAATATATTTAAGTTAAGCATAAAGAATATTGTAAGTAAACCCTTAAACTCCATATTAAGTTTGGCATTATTAATATTTGGGATTGGGATAATTTCTTTGATGTTACAATTAAATAGCTTAATCAAGACTCAGATGGATAATAACTTGAAGGGAATTGATATGGTCGTTGGCGCAAAAGGAAGTCCATTACAACTTATTTTGTCTGCGGTTTATCATATTGATTCTCCAACAGGAAATATTTCTGTAGAAGATGCAAAAAAAATAAAAAATAACAGAATGGTTGGCTCAAGTATCGATTTACTTTATGGTGATAATTATAAAGGATATAGGATAGTTGGTACTGAGCAAAAATTTCTTGATTTATATAAGGCAAAAATTAAGGAGGGAAGAAAATGGGAGAATCCATTTGAAGTTGTGGTAGGGTCAAAAATATATTCCAAATTAAATATTAACATAGATGATGAGCTTGTAAGTTCTCACGGATTAAGAGAAACTGGTGAAGAACATGCTGACCAATTGTTTAAAGTGGTTGGATTATTGGAACCTTCAAATTCAGTAATTGATCAACTTATAGTTACATCTCCTCAAAGTATTTGGGATCTTCATGATGACCATGATCATGGTAGTGAGGAACATGAAGAAGAACATGAGCATGATGAAGAACATGACCATGAGCATGATGAAGAACATGACCATGAGCATGATGAAGAACATGACCATGAGCATGATGAAGAACATGACCATGAGCATGATGAAGAACATGACCATGAGTATGATGAAGAACATGAGCATGATGATAAAGAAATCACTGCTATGCTGATAAAGTTTAAAAGTCCAATGAATATTATTCAATTTCCAAGGCAAATCAATGAAGACACGAATCTTCAAGCAGCTGTTCCTTCTTATGAAATATCAAGATTATTCAAACTTTTTGGATTTGGAATTGAGACACTGACTTATTTAGCTTATTTAATAATTATTGTATCTGCCTTTAGCTTATTTATTAATTTATTTAATTCTATGAGAGAAAGGAAATATGAAATGGCGTTGATAAGAACATTAGGTTCTTCTAGAAGACAACTCTCGATGATGATTATTTTTGAAAGTTTAATTTTAACTACTGTTGGATTCTTTATCGGGCTGTTAGTAAGCAGATTAGGCGTTATGTTTGTATCTTCGCTAATGGAAGAAAGTTTAAACTATAATTTGAAGTCTTTTGGTATTTTAAATGAGGAATTGTGGTTACTAGGTTTATCAATTTTTATTGGATTAATCTCATCAATAATTCCTGCTCTACAAGTTTATAATTTAAATATTTCAGAAACGCTTGCAGATGAATAAATTAATATACATTCTTATTTTTTTTATTTCAAACAACTTGTTTTCTCAAATTGAGATTGACTGGTTTAAACTCAGAGATGTTTATTATAAATCAGAATACAGGGAGGATATTGACGGATATTTTCAAACTCCATATTTTGGCGAAGAAGTTGAGTCACTAGATGGTAAAGAGGTTAAAATTACTGGCTACATGCTAACACTTGCACCTGATGAAGGAGTATTTGTCTTATCCCAAAATCCATATGCAGACTGTTTTTTTTGTGGTTATGGCGGGCCTGAATCAGCTATTGAGTTGACACTTAAGCCTGGTTATGATGACTTTTTTATGGATGAATTAGTTACTGTCGTTGGAATTTTAAGATTGAAAAGAGAAGATGTTAGTAGTGGTGTTTACATAATGTATGATGCAGTTGCAATTAGACAATAGAGATTTATTGGCACAATCATTGCTCTCTAGCAGATATGAAATATTTAATTCCAATTCTTCTTGTTTTAATTTCATGCTCATCTGATGATAGTACTGACTATCAACAAGTAGCTCCAACATATAAAAATGTAAATTATGTTACCATCACTAATGAAACAACAGGTGGTGGAAGCCAGTTTTTTTATTTAAAATCAGGCTTTTCAGAATCAAATGCTGATTCTTGCTACTGTGATGATGGATGTTCAAAGGAAATAATTGAAGTAGCAGAGTTACAGTTTGATGATCAAACAATGAATTTTAGATATAAATTAACAGCATCAGATAACTACACAACCAGATCAAGCACTGACTGGTGCACCAGATTTAAGTAATTATTTTTATTTAACTGAAAATTTAAATGATGTCTTAGAGTAAAATTCTTCTCCGGGCTCAAGGACTGTTGATGGAAAGTTTTCAGTATTTGGTGAATTTGGAAAAAATTGAGTCTCTAAACAAAATCCTGATCTCTTTATGTAGTTCATTCCTTTTTTTGATTTTAATGATCCGTCTAAAAAATTTCCAATATATAATTGAACACCTGGTAAATCTGAAAATACTTCCATTTTAATCATTGACTCTTCACTAATTACCTCACTTATCTTTCTTACACCATTACTATAATCGTTTAGAACCCAACAATGATCATAACCATTTCCCAATAATAATTGATCATCTTCATTATATAAATCTCTACCAATTTTTTTTCTGTTTCTAAAATCAAAGGGTGTGCCTGCAACAGCTCTTTTTTCACCTGTTGGAATTATTTTTTTGTTGACTGGTAAATAATAATCAGCATTTAATTCTAGAATATGGTCCAGAATATCTCCTGAGCTTTCACCTGATAAATTAAAATAAGAATGTTGGGTTAAATTCAATACAGTTGCCTTATCAGTATTTGCATTATATTCAACTGACAGTTCATTGTCATCAGATAACGTGTAGGTTACGTTGACATTAAGATTTCCAGGATATCCTTCCTCCATATCCTCAGATAAATAATTTAGTTTTAAAAATCTTTTATTTTCCAAATCATATGAAAGTACATTCCAATTTACCTTATCAAACCCCTTTAAACCTCCATGAAGAGAGGTGCCATTATTATTGACCGCTAGATTATAATCAGTATTATTTATTGTAAACTTTCCATTATCTATTCTATTAGCATAACGACCAATAATTGCTCCAAAATATGGGTGGCCCTCTAAATATCGGTCAAGAGTATCAAAGCCTAAAGCAACATCAAGCATATTATTGTTTTTATCAGGAACTTTTATGCTTGTAATAATTCCTCCATAGGTAATTATTTCAACCTCGCACTGACCATTAGTAAGTAGATACTTATAGATATTTTCACCATTTTCTAATTTGCCAAATAACACTTTATTACTTTTATTATGTGAGCATGAAATTATAACTAATATTGTTAGAATAATGGATGAAAAAAGAAATTTATTGATATTTGAAAAAAATTTAAATCTTTTTAACATATTTGGGCTCAACTTTTGATTTAAAAATATAAAATAAACATGAAAAACTTCTTGTCATTTTTTTTATTAATTATTTCTCTTGGTTCTCTAGCTCAAGAGAATAAGATTAAAGCATATTTAGATTGTAGATGTGATGAAAATTATATAAAACAAGAGACCTCGTTTTTAGAATATGTTAGAGATCAGGATTTAGCAGATGTTGAAATATTTATTCGTGATGAAAGAAACCCTACTGGATCCCGTTCATTTGAGATAACAATTGATGGCAACAATGATTATGAAAACTTAAGCTCCACTGCAACAGCTATTGGATATTCTAATGATACTTCAAGTAGTTTAAGAGATAAATTACTTAATAAGTTAAAATTGGCATTGGTTCCTTTTCTTGAAAAAGCAAATTATAATCTTACAATAGATGTTGATTCCAATTTTAAGGATTTAACTGTATATGATGACAAATGGAAGAATTGGGTTTTTGAATTATCTGGCTCATACAATAATGATAAGGAGGAGAGTAGACAAAACAACAGATATGAAGTTCAGTTTGAAATTGATAAACTTACTGAGGATTGGAGAATTGGTGCAGAAATTACAAGACGAGAAACAAATAGAAAATTTGTTAGTAATGACAATGAATACCTAAGTAATAGAAAAACCACAAGTTTTAATGGTAGAGTAATTAGAAGTATTTCTGATCATTTTTCAGCAGGAGCTTTTTTTGGAATATTTCAAAACACCTATGAAAATATTGATCTAAATAGGTATATAGCACCGGCTATTGAATATAGTTTTTACCCATACAGAGATGTTTTGAGCAAAGAAATTACCCTTGCTTATAGAATAGGTGTAGGTAAAAGAAATTATATTGAAAAAACCATTTATGGTTATGAAGAACAAAAATTATCATCTCAAACATTGAGCTTAAATATTCGATTTAGACAAAAATGGGGTAATGTTAGTTCATATTTAAATGCAACTCAATTTTTGAATGATGGTACAAAAAAAAGATTCTCACTTAGAAGTGATTTAGATATCAGGGTTTTTGAAGGGTTGGCTGTTAGACTTTCAGGGAATGTGAATTTAATAAGAGAACAGTACAGTTTGGCAGCAGGGAATACTTCAATTGAGGATTTACTACTTCAACAAAGAGAAATTGCAACTGATTATAGAACAAACTTTTCGATTGGACTTAGCTATACTTTCGGATCAATATATAATAGCATAATAAATACCAGATTATAAAAAAGTTTTAACTTGAGTTAAAATTTATTTATGAACAGAAAATACATTTCTTGGGTATTTTTTCTTTTATTATTTATTTCATGTAATAATCCAAACCCAAAAATTGATGCTAGTGTTTATGAAAAAGCTGCAAAACACTTGCCTCAAAACCTTAACAAATTTGTAACTAATACAATAATTTCTCAGAACTGGGATAACAATGTTTTGTATTATAAAACTAAAAATGATACTGTATTCAAATCATTTTTAATCAATGTAAACGATTTAGAAATTAAAGAGGGAGAGCTGCCAAGCACTAATAGTCCAAGAAGAAATTATCTGGAGTTTACCTCACCTGATGGTAAAAAAAGTATTTATATAAAAGACTATAACCTTTGGGTTAGAAATTTGACTAATAATAAAACCAAACAACTCACATTTGATGGATATGAAGATTATGGATATGGAATAAATAATGCTGGATGGATAAAAAATGATAGACCAGTTTTAAAATGGTCCCCTGATTCAAAAACTATAACAACATTTAGACAAGATGCTAGAGGTGTTGGAGAAATGTATTTAGCTACTACTAATGTTGGTCACCCTAAACTTGAAAAATGGAAATATACTTTACCGGGTGATGAGAAGATATTTGAAATTGAAAGAATTTTCATTGAGGTAAATTCTGGAAGAATTATAAAGTTTAAAATGGGAAGAGATTATCAAAGGTCTACAACTACTGATCATATTGCTGATTGGGATGGAACATTATTGGATGCAAATTTTAGTGATGATGGTAAAAAACTTGCATTCATTTCTTCAACAAGAGATCATAAAGAAGCTCATTTACAAATAGCTGATGTTAAAACAGGAGATATAAAATCTGTATACACTGAAGTCACTAAAACATATTATGAATCTGGCGTTAGCAGTGAAAATTGGAGAGTATTTTTT
>Ga0209503_10001587_pt1 | contig 11568 bp, 3 predicted proteins | sample SouAtlMetagenome_2_FD_187448 | JGI IMG/M metagenome (GOLD analysis project Ga0209503, IMG submission 187448) | Marine eukaryotic phytoplankton communities from Atlantic Ocean - South Atlantic ANT15 Metagenome (SPAdes) (version 2) | ecosystem: Environmental > Aquatic > Marine > Oceanic | place...
TCTGGTCCAAATTTGAGCCGATTCGGACCGCGTCGAGCCGGAGTCACGATGTCGGTCCGAATCAACTCAAAATCGGAAATAAAACCACCCAGCGCCGTCTCTGACGGAGACGAACTCATGAAGATGGCGCGAGGGTTCAGACGCCGCGTGCATGCCGAAGACCTCCGGCTCCGGCATCATCGGTAAACTGTCGATGTACTCCAAGTAGCCTTTCTGGGAGTCCGTGCTTATTGTTTTATAAATACCACTGCGAGAGAACTTGTAGGAGTCAGCTAGAATATCGGGCGTTAAGAAATCGGCGATAATTATATCGGCGGTCCGCATGTCCTTGTCGTCGTTGATGCGACCGCCATAATTTACGACGGAGGTCAACATCGACAACACCGTGAAAGGAATCTCCGCGAACTTGTTGACATATAACTCGAGTTGCGAGATACATATGTCCAGGTCCGTCTCGTTAAATGCATAGGCCGTGTTCCAGCCGAGCGGGCCGAACTTCTTCCTCTCGATGATCAGCGCGTGGAAGAAGCACAGCCCAAAGAGTAACTTCCGGTAGTCGCCTGCGTGTGATATTGTATCGAGTCGCGATCTCGCCCGAAATGCGCTCGAAATCGAAAATGAGACCACCCACGTCATCGTGAGATGGAGTCGAGTCGCGTCGATGGCGTGAAGGCGCCTCCACACGACGGGACGCCGAGATCGTACCGGGTTTGTTCGTCCTATTTAATTTGTCGTCGTCCATTTTGAGGAAGACGGTTTTGAGGTTCGCCCTTAAACCTCTCGGCGGCTCCTTCGTCATCTTGACGGAGACCTGCATGACGGCGACGGGGAAGTGCGGCGACGGCTTCGACGTCAACCACAACCGAAAAGATTCGTGCACTTGATCGGGTTTAAAATCCTCCACTATTCGCTCCAGTGTTGGTAGCCAACTCACACACAAGTGGCAGTTCTGCAGGAGCACCCAGGAGCCGTCCTTCGTCGACTTTTCTATCAGTTTTTCCGCGATGGCGCCCTGACCTTGACCAAGGGCAATAGAGGTCCACTTGTCCTCCATGGACAGGTTGCGAGCTAATTCTTGGATGTCTTTGTTCGGATCTGAGCCAGTAGACAAGATAAACACGAGAGGAGTGACATTTTCACTATCATCATAACAAGCCGGTAAATCAAAAGGAGGCGGCTCCGTATACCTCTGACCCATCTCGTCCTCGACGAACTTCTGGACGCCGTCCATGAGCTTGTCTCTTCTTATTACTCTTAAGACACAAAGGTTCTGCAGACCGTTCAGTTTATCGAAGGGCGCGGGGTAGCCTATTGATTGTGGGGTTTCACTATCATAAACCTTCCTCAACCAAGCTAAGTTATCTTTAACCGCTTGAGGCAACCCTTTGAAGACGTCGGACAACCCACCTAACGACAAGATCTCCGTCCACGTGTTCGCCTCGATCCAATCCTCCGCCGGATTCTTCATCTCCAGCGGTTTGATCGTCTGGCCGCTGATGCAGAACCTCCACTCGAGAGCGTCGACCCGGTCGTCGCCCATCATGATCTTGATCGTCATCAAGAAGGAGAAGAGGAGTTTGTGGGCCTCGAAGAGTGACCGGCACACCTGCGCGGATACCGATTCAGTCAAAATGGCCCCAAAATCGGAAAGGAGACCACCCACGTCCATCACTCCTCGAGACGACTCATATCAAGGAAGGGAAGACACCACAACACGCCGGGACGGCGAGATACAAGACACTGACGGCAGACGTTCGTGTAGACGAAATAAGTGAAGAAGACGTTGAGGTTCTCGAGGCGCTGCTCCATGTCGTTCGACGCCGGAGCGCGGCCGACGCCCGTCGCAAACAGGGCCTTGAACCAAGGTAAGGCATATTGATACATCGGGTCGACGTTCGCCATGTCCGCTAAACAGAAGTAGAGCAGCGACGCGCGCTTCGCGACGGGCCGGTATTCTTCGGACGTCTTATTGACTTCGATGGCCGTGACCTCGGCCTCCTGCATGCGGATGTTGACTTCGTTCGACGTCTTCTTCGCTTGCGCTAATGTCTCTATGAGATTAGTATCATCGAGGATGTTGCCCTTCGATTCCGCTAACAACTTTAATATGGAAGATTCAATGTCGAACAACTGCTTGTTCATCGCCGCGCTTTGCACGACCAATTCGGACTTCTTCTCGGCCAGTTCGGGCATCTCCAACTCAACAGTGGCACCTAGTAGTTGCTCCTCCAACCCAGATTGAGTGACGGTGAAGTTCACCAAGCTGATTTTAACTTGGACTTCGGGCGAGTAGTGGGGGTTCGGCATCTTCGTCGTTAGAAAGAGCCGGAACTCCTCGTTGTACGGAATCGTGTTCTCGCCGAGCTTCATCATGTCCTGGCCGCCTTGTTTGAAGGTTTGCTGCATCAAGATCGGTTCGAGGGCCGCATCGAGCGTTTCCTGGATGTTCTCGAGGAGGGCCCACTTGCCGAAGCGCACGGCGTTTTCTAGGGTTCTTAAGAAGTTCTTGTCCGTGAGCTTCGCGACGTCGAAGCCGTTGATGCAGATCTCCTTGTCCTTCGCCATGCGTCGGATGTACCTGTTCGCCTGGCCCTGGGGGTCGATGAACAGGGACCAACGTCGAGCTCGATCTAGCATAATGCCGTTTTGAGTTGACAAAGGATCGGTAGGTAGACCGTACATCTGCCAGATCCGCAGCTTGACCGGTTCCACCAAAGTTTGGGTAATATCACACCCTTCCGTGTGTTGTATATTGAACTCGACCAATCGCTCGCGCCAACTATCGCCGACGTCCTGCCGGAACTCCGCCGTGAAGGGTCCCAGGTAACTAATGAAGCCCGCACTTATTAAAATGTCGCCAATACAATTATCGACGGCTACGGTCAAGTCGGCGACGGTCTGCGTCCACCTTACTCTCTCACCACCAAGACCGCCGATCAACTTGTCGGCATTGGACAATCGAACCTTACATTGCTGCTCTTTGTCCGAGAGAGACTTCTTCTCGGCGACCGCAGCGTTCAAAGCCTCTTCCAACTTCTCGAGCTTCTCCACGACTGCCGCGAGTTTGGCCCGAGCCTCATTGAGGACACCAGTCGCCTCTTCTAATTCAGCCTGCGCCTCGGCCAGCTTAGCCTTCTTCGGAGCCACACCAAGCGCGACGAAGTGGTACGTGTGCATGGCGTGGGCCCACATGCAGATGGCCTTGCACGCGACGGACGCCTTCTCGATCCTGCGCGGGACAGACGCGGTCCGAAACGGCTCAAAATCGAAAAAGAAACCACCCACGACCTGCTCTCCTGGAGACGAGTCGCATCGACAAAGTGAAGGCACCGCAAGACCTCAAAACGCGGAGATCGCACATCTTCGGCGTGAAGTCGGGGTTCTCGATGTACGGCCCCACTTTTTTAATGACCTTGTCGGGGATGTTGTCCTTGTCGAAGTCCTGGAGCATCTCCAGGAACTTGCCGGCGTTACTCAACAAAGATTTGCCGGCGGGCTCGACGTAGTCGAAGATCTTTTTGGAGGGGTCCTCGGGGTCCGGCTTTTTTACGGGGGCTACTTCGAAGAAGACGCAGGCCACCTCCAAAGTCAACCTCACCCCACCGGGAGGCTTCTTCAACGCCTTGACTTCGTCAATATGTGCTTTTTTGAGCTCTTTCAAACATTGGACAGCAGCAGCCAGAGCTGGTAGAGCTTTGTCCAAATCAGCTTGCGCATCGGCCGCGATGGCCCCGGCCCTCTCACTAATCTCCGTCGCCGACGCTTCTTGCACTAAAACTTTTTCCTTGACCACAGCGGCGTCCTTCTTGTCCCGGTCGATGACGACCATCATCTCGTCCACTTCTTTACCTTTGACCACTAGTTGCGGGGCTAGGATTTCCAGCTCTTTCTGCATGCCTTCTACTAATTCTCCGGTGGAGATGATCTTGTCCAAACCAATCTTTAATCGGTTCTTTTTGGTCGCGACTTCTCCGCGCTTGTAGGCTAACAAAGTGTCGAAAGAACTGAGCAGTTCTAAGTACGACGTCGGCGTGACATAATTATATCTCCTTAAAACATCATAAAATTCCTTGGACTTCTTCTCCACATCTTGGTGTATTTGTTTAAACATCTTCACGACGCCCGGCCTATTTTCTGGTACCACTTGATTGGCCTCCACCAAGGCTGAGAGTCCGACACTCTCAAGCGCTTCGGCGGGCCACTCCGTGAACCAGTCGATCGTCGAACAGTTCACGAGTGAGGGAAACTGCCTCAATCTCTCTCGAAAAGTTTCACCGAGCGGACTCATACATAGACACACGTGCATATTACGACGCACTCTAACAACGTACTGCGCGAAGATATTGGTCTTGGTAGGTGTTATTTGTTTCTTTTGACAATCAACTCGACAAGCGGACATGATCGCGTCCATCTCTTCCGGACCGTAGAGATTGGGCACGTCGCCGGCGTTCAGGATATTATTGACATCTTCTAAAAACGACTCCATGACGACTTGCGCGTCCGTGAAGACAAAGGACGTCGGCGTGTCTTTCACGCCGGCTTGGAGTAGGCATCGTCGCAGATCCTCGCGCCACTCCGTCATGCCGTAGCCCTTCGCGATTTCGACCTGGAACAACTCGTACCCCGAGATATACGTGGCCATCTTCGACATGGACTGCCGGCCCGAACCACCGACACCCAGTAACAGAGCATTACCTTGCGGCTGCCTTAATATACGAGCAATACGAAGGACGTGTTCGATGGCATCTAGGAACATCACCAGAGGCATCGGGCTCTTCGACTCCGCGTTGTGTTCTTCCAAGAAATCGTTCACCACCAATTTGAGTTTATCAATGTCCTCGACCTCCTGGTAGACCCTGGGATCCGCATTTGGATCCACGAAATCGCAATAGAGCAGCCTTTCGGTCCGGACGATGTCGCTCCACTTCATGCCGAACTTGGAAGACACGCACTCCGTGAGCTGTCCCACGAACCACTCGTGGTCGTCCGACGTCGTTAACCTATCTTCGAAGACCCTCTTCAGTTCGTGCGCCCAGAGCCTCACCATGCCAATCGGTTGTTCTATAAACTTCGGCGAGCCCATCAACGTCCCTTGGAAGACCTTCGCGAGGTCTCTCAAGTTAAAGGTATAGTGGCTCTTGGCCGGTGTTGGCAACAGAGATGATACGACGTCGTTGAACGTGTCGATAGTAGATTGGACTAGTCCTGAACATAACTTGGAAATGTCAGGTGAAAAGGTCGACAGGAAGTCGCCCAGAATCGTCTCGAAGATTCCAGCTTTGGACGCGTCGGACATCTCCGCCAGACCGACCACGTTGAACGGTCGCACGAACCGCGCGGTCATATCTTGTCGACCGCCACCCGGCGGGCCTAGCGACGCGATGAAGACGATGTCGATGATCTTCCTAAAGGCGAGATCGTTACTTCGATCGAACCAGCCGCCCTGCGAGAACCACTGCCTCAGAATTTCAATCGGCGGTTGCGCGCCGTACGTTTCTCTTTTAGGCATGTTCAGGTCGTCGACGTGGATGGCCTGGAACTTGCCCGCGGGAGGCCCGAAGATACCTCGCCTCCGCTTCTCGAACTTGCCGTCTAGAGTGTCCTGGGTCATATTGGCCGACGTCTGCGCGCTGAACGTCATCGTCAATGGCATGAGCTCGGACGGTGCCGACTTGCCTTCGCACTTCGAGACGCCTTGGAGGTATTGACTGATGTTGACCGTTTTACCGGTGCCCGTCTCGCCGACCATCATGCAGTGGTAGCGGTTCGCTAGGAGTTTCGCTAGAATGAAGGTAGATCGTACGGAGTCCGGCGTCGGTACGATCAACTCAGCAAACGACAGCTTGGAATCGACCTTGTACTCGTCAATCGTCGACATCCAGCCCACCCACTTCGACTCTTCCGAATCGTAGACGTAGTCGTAGACTAGACCGTCAGATGGAAAGGCGTCCTTCATGCCAAATTGCGCCAATTGCAATCGTAACCACAGGTCGAAGCGCGCTCGCGACTCATTAGGCCCGGTGCAGCCCACGGACCACACCAGCGAGAAGATGAACCTAGCTTCTAACTGAGACACGGCCCTAGCAACTTCTTCTTTTTTGGGCGCGTCTCTACCCTCCTTCACTTGGAACGGCTCCAGGAAGCAGTCCAGCAACCGCGTCAACGACTCACACAGATTATTATCCATCGTCGGCAGCAACTCCGTCATCTGCCCCCTCATAAAATTGATAGCAGTAAATAGATACCGGTCGAAGCACAGGGCCATGACGCCCTTGAAATTCGTTTCCTGGAAGCAGGGGCAGGCTTTTAGTGTGCGCGTGACCCAGGACTCCCGCAGGACGTCCAGTCCGAGAGCCTTGGGCTCCATGTAGATGATACCGACCCGCGATACTGTCGCGGGTGAAGCTACGAGTAGATCTTCGACCTCGAACATCATGGTCATCTCGTTCGACATCTTGATGGACTCACCGCTCACCAGACATAGTTTTTTATTATCGTCCAGCACCGTGTTCATGTTCTCGATCCAGATCGCGTCGACGGGCCCGTCGAACATGACCCACTTCCTATCAGAGGTAGTAGACGCGGCGGCGTGCCGGTACATCGTGCTCATGATGCCGTCCTGCCACTCGCGCGTGTTCGGGTCGAACTCCCCATACATTTGGCCCATCGTGATCGACTTGGGATTGAGTTGGTAGATCTTCACCTTTTCGTAGGCGAAGCCCTGTTCTCCCAGTACTTTCAACTGTCCGAGGGTATCCTCCAGGACGTGCAAATTGCGAGATTTACCACCCCCCGTCGGGCCCACTAACATAAGTCCATGTCTCACGACTATCATTTCGTAGAGCTCGATGACTTTGCCCATGAACCAGGGGTGCGGCTGGAGGCCGTGGTTGTCTATGGTCTGCTGCATGACACTGACGAGAGCACCGTAGTCGAGCTCGGGGCGTTTCTTGCCGGGGAATAGGTCGGAGATGATACCTCGGAATAAGGGCAGATCACCATCTAAGAATTTCGGGATGTTCACATCTTGTAAGGCTCTTAAGAGTAGTACGAGTTCATCGGCTTGCGGTTCTTTTCTTTTCAAATTACCCGCCGCCGTGATGACGGTTTTGACCGCGCGCATGCCGTAGTCATAGTGCGGTTGGGAAGAACACTGCTCACTACATAACCTAAAAGTAGTAACCATCTTCTGGCCGCACTCCTTGCCGTTCGCGAACCCGTACGCGAAGAACATGATCTCGCCGATCAGCGCGTAGTCGGGCACCATCATCGCGACCGGCCGGAACAAAGCTGACAACGAGTCAGGCAACGCCGACCGACCCGCATAGCCCGGGTTCATCGTGATGAACACCCCAAAGCCCGGTAGCACCTTGATCGTGCTCCCTTCGAACTCGATCTTTTCGACTTTGCCCTTGATGGCCAGCTGGATGGACATGACCTGCTGCCCTACTACAGATAGCACCTCGATGTTGATCCTATTAAATTCATCAAAACAAGCCCAGGCGCCACAAGAAGCCAAGCCCTTGAAGAACTTGCCCATCGCCTGGTAATCGAGGCCGTCGCTGCAGTTGAAGACGACGCACTGCATGGCCACGGCCTTGGCTAGGTCCTTTGTCGTTTCCGTCTTGCCCGTACCGGCCGGTCCCGCCGGCGCACCGCCCAGGATCATCTGCAGGGCGCCCATCAACGTGAGGTAACATTTATCCGTCAGCGGCGTAATCACCAACCTAAAGCTATTACCGAGGTACTCGTAGCCATACTTCCGGTCGGCCGCGACCATCTGCGCAAATAAATCCTCTCGACCGTCCTCCTCCCGCCAATAATAGCGCAACTGCGACGTCCACGTAAAGTCGGAAATGTCAGAAACCTTTTCTTTCGTGAGCCGAATCATGACGTCGCGCGCGTGCACGTCGATGACAGCCAATGCTCCCACCTGGTTGCGAACGGCCCCGGGCAGGTCACCACGAACCAATAAAACCATCGCCGACAGCTGTTCTATTTGATGGTCCAGCATCTCCGGCGGCCCCTTCTCGCCCTTCTCCTTGAGTAAGGCTTCGGTCTCCGACGTCCAGTACATCTGGCTACCGTTCAGGACGCACATGGACGGCCATTTTTGCATCCAGACCGTTCTTTCCTGTTTCGCGTAGTCCATAATTGCTAGATGCATGACGTGTCTCACGCTGAGACGCATCATGTCCTCGACCTCGACCATCCAGACCTCCACGGACTTGTCGATGGGGTCTACCGGCGTCATCATCGGCACGATTTCCTTCTCTGGAGAAATCATCTGCGTGATGGCTAGTTCCGAGACATCCTCCAGCGGCTCGAATTTCACCTGATCTATCGCTTCGAAGCACTTCTTGAAGTGCGGCTGCACGCGCATGACGTCCTTACTTTCGGATAAGATACTGAGAAGATCATCATTGGACAAGAAATAGAACCGAGCAAACACACCTCGTTTCGTCTCCAGGTAGTCGTTCAAACCTTTTTGCACTTGATCCAACAACACGGCGGAATCAGATAATTTTTTAAGTAGCTTCTCATCATCACAAAACTCCATGACGACCGGCCGCGCCTTCGCCGCCGTCACCGTCGCGCACCAATTCTTGTTGACCGTCGCGAACTTCTTGCCTTCCGCCGGTAATTGTTTATTGATGTCCGGGCTCTCGAAGATGGGCTGGAGGTACATCCAGTTCCTTTGGACTTCTAACCACTTATCTAAGACCTCGCCGATGATAAATAACTTGTGGTTCCACGCTTCTATGCGTTCCTCAAACGGTCCTTTAAATGCGGAGAACTGCATGGCCTGGGTCATGGTCACGTGCTCGTCGAGGATGGCCTGGATCTCGTCGACGCCTTTGAGCACTCCGGTGCCCGTGTCGCGATACGGGAAGATTTGCAATTCCATGCCCGTCCAGTCCGTGAGCATGTTATCTAAAGTTTGTTCTATGTTAAACTCCTTGGCCGCTGCTTCGCTTACTTTCGTGATGAGCTCTTCTTGAGAAGCTGGGTTGAGTTCCAGTAACTTGGTAAGAGTGAAGTCGTCGTCGGGCTCGAAGTCCTCCAACCCCAATGCCGAACCGACCTGCTTCCAGTGTCTGGGCCGCATGCCCTGGTTCCGTAAAGCGACAATAATAGGGACATAAGGTTCAAACGACTTGACCTGATCTTTGATCTCTTTAGCTATTGACGACTGATCCGACAAGTTGTTCCGGTCGAAGAACTTGAAGGCCTTCTGGATCGCGTTCTTGTAGTTGTTCGCGTCCGTCTCAATTTGTTCCGCGTCCAGAGTCGTAAAGGACTGCGAATGCCACTGCGCTGATGCTGAGAGCCACTGGTCCGCCGTGTCCCAGAGCTGGAAGTAGGGCTCGAACTTCTTCTTGATGTTTGCTAGTTGTTGGTAGTCCGTGACTTCCCGCTCGAACAAGATCTCGCGCGCGTTGAACAACCGAGCCTGTTCGCCGGCCTCCTCGACCTGCTTCATGCAGTCCCTCGCCTTCGACGCGGCCTCCTCGCACACATCTAGTGAGGTATACTGGTCGAACGACAAAGCGAACTCCTGCAAGACGTTGAGAGAATCGGCGAAGGCCTCTTGTTCGCCGATCTGCGCCTGCAAGTACTTGGCCCGGATAGCGGCGCAAAATTCTTTCGCTTTTTCCGCTTGTTCGCCGATCTTGACCGGCCATAGAGCTACTGACGTCTGGCGTTCGAAGTGGGAGTATTCGACGCGATAGAAATACTCATCTAACACACTGTTCATGGCGCGCATCTCGTCGATCAACTCTTGATTGGCCTTTAAGTCATTCGTCATGTTCCCGATGTACTCTTCTAGAGCCGCCGTACCCTCGATGTCTTCCGGTTGTTTACATAACTCGCGCATCATGGATTTATATCTACTATCTAAGAAATCACTAAACTCGAGGATGTGTTCGGAGTGCGTCGCGAGAATCTTGTTGATGATCTGCATGTGCTTGTCGCCTAACTCTGTTCGCAATGCAAACGCATTGAGCTCGCAAGCCCCGGCCGTGATCGCTTCCGCGGGAATGTCCTCCTCGATCTTCGCCTTCGCGTCGACGTGTGATGTGAGTGTTTTTCTAAGCATCCCCAAGTCGACTTGTATTGAGGGAGCATCTGGTTCTTGATCTTCTTCGTACTCCTCATCATTCGGGACGGCGTGTTTCAGTCCCGAAACATAGTCGTCCACGTCGAGATTCAGGAACTGCTCCCACTGCTTAAAACACTCCAAGTACGTCTCGCAGGGTTCCAAGGCACTTTGAATATTAGAAGTGATCTTCGCGATGAGTGCCCCGATCCACTCCTCGCCCTCTTTCCACTTTTTCGTGCCATTCAGATCTTCCTCTTGGACACCGGTCACGGCCTCAATTAAGGCCGGCTTCGGCCAGAATAAACGCTCCATCACGTAGTTCTGGGCCTGCCGGATATTGCGACATTCTTGTATCGCCTTCGTGAATGCTTCTACGACGCACTCGACGGATTCCACGAGAGGCGTTTCGTAGTCAAAAGTTCTTCCTTCAATCGGTTCCACTTTCGAGACGGGGCACTCCTCGCCCTCGTCCGCTGTTTGTTGCCATTCTTCTATTTTGCGATTAGCCTCATCTACCGCTGCTCTATTCAAAACTCGTTTCTCGGGTGTCGACACGACAGTCATCCGGAACAGAGGCTGGAGTCGAGGCGGATCGCCCTTCTCGCGAGAAGGATATTCGCATGTCACATCAGCGATGCTGTTCACCGTAACGGTGCCTTCACATTGTGATTCCACATATTCCGCGTAGTCTTGGAGAGACGTCTTCGTCAAATCAAGTAAATCCTGGACCATGGCGTAGTTGATGCGCGTCAACAACAAGTGCAATTTGTTCTTTTTGGACTCGTGTTTTGCTATCGACGACTCGCCCAAGTTGTATGTTGTTTGATCTGCTGTTTTTAGGTCGGCATTTATGAGAGCAGAGGTGCGCATGACCCAGCCCTCTCGCAGCTTCCGGACCGTGTCCTTGATGTGCTTGTCCTGGTCTTCCGTGAACGTGGATGGGGTCCGCGGGAACTGGTGCGACGTCGTGAGTAGGCGCGTGGCTTTGACGTCCTGGGCCGCGTTCAGGGCGGTCGCCAAGGCATTCACAACCTCGGGACATTCCAGGAAGGTCTTGGCTCGAAATTGTCGTTTGTTCGGTTGGACCTCGTCTCGCGGATTGTCCGCGACGCCGCAGGCCGGTGGTTGTTGGAAAGGAGGCGGCAACGGCAAATCGCGCGCGAGATAAGCTTGGAGGTGGTACGGGTTCAGGGCGTCGGCGTCGAAGATGACAGAATTCATCGCGTTGTGATATAACGAACACACTTCGCCGCAGAGGGACGCCGTGTTCTGAGCTAGTCTCGCGTCCGCCGCGGTGATGTCTGATGCAGTCGGCGGCGGCGGCGGCAACGACGAAGAGTTCTGTCCGAAGTTATATTGAGACTCGAGCTCCGCCAGGGCTTCACTACGAACAGTATCGGAGTCGAAGGGAGCCCTCGACAAACCGATTCTCAGTAAACGCTCCCACGACGCTCTCACGGGCA
>Ga0209503_10001588_pt1 | contig 11568 bp, 7 predicted proteins | sample SouAtlMetagenome_2_FD_187448 | JGI IMG/M metagenome (GOLD analysis project Ga0209503, IMG submission 187448) | Marine eukaryotic phytoplankton communities from Atlantic Ocean - South Atlantic ANT15 Metagenome (SPAdes) (version 2) | ecosystem: Environmental > Aquatic > Marine > Oceanic | place...
GGCCTGCTCCTCTGAGGCGCTCTCGGCGATGACCGCGTGGTACTGCGAGCTCGCGTTCACGCGCCACTTGGAAAAGTTGGTGTTGATCACGCGGTCGGCGTCAAAGGTCTCAAAGTGCCGACCGGTCAGCTTGGTGACCGAGATGGGCACGCGCTTGCCGAGCGCCGTGTACGTGTGCGACGGCTCGTCGAAGCCGACGGCGTCGAGCACGGCTATGGGGTGGCGCTCCGCCAGCATCGGGGCGCAGGGTTTGGGGCACGGGGGTCTGGCACGAGTCAACGGTTTTTATACGCCACTCTTACGCGTACACGCTACGCGTGCTCCCTGTGCACCGCTACGGGCATCGCCGCCCACCTCTCGCGCACCTCCTCGTCGAGCGCTGTCTGCGCCTCGAGCGGCTCGTGCAACAGCGTCGCCAGGATCATGGGGAAGAGCTTCTTGACGTGACCCTGGAAGGCGATCAAGTACCGCTGGGAGCCGAGGAGCTTCCACGTCTTGGGATTCCACTTGGTGGCGTTGGCCACGGGCACCTCGGCGTAGACGGCAAACACCTCGGGCTCGCCCCCAAACGGTAGCCGCGAGCGCGGGCCGTAAAACTTGATGCGGAAGGTGTCGTTCTCGACGCGCCAGATCTTGACGCCGCCGACGTGCTCGTGCATCGACGTGTGCATGGCGTACGGCGCGCCGCCCGGCAGCTGCCAGGCGCCCTGCTGGTCGCCGCGGCCGCGAAAGTGGTGAGGGTGCAGGCTGTGCAGGTCGTCGAGCCACGCGACAGGGTACTTGCCCTCCATGCGGAAGCGCACGCGCGCGCGCACGTTGGCGCCCTCGTCGAATGTGGTGCGCTTCGTGTGGTTTAACGTCGGGTTGATCGGCTGAAACTTGCTGTCGGCCTTGGGCTTGCTGCCGCCCACGAACAGCGCCGGGAGCTGCACCGCCGACGTCATGCGGCCAAAGACGGTTTGTATGCGCGTTGCGCTCCTACCACTAAACACCACGCTTTGCGGCGCGTTATCACGAGGTCATCGCAAACACAGCGCGCGGCGTGTCCCTGTACAGGCCCGCCCGCGTGATCGCGTTCGTGACGCTGTCCCCTTGGAACTTGCTGTCGTGCAGCGCAACGGTCTGCAGGTGCACGTGCGGCTTGAGCGCGGCGATCACCCTGGGCGCGTCGCGCTCGCGCGTGATGCAGTCGACGAAGACGAGCCCCTTGTCCAGGCTGCCCATGCGCAGCTCGGAGCGGCCCCAGATCTGCTCGTAGAGCGTGAGCAGCGCGTTGCACAGCTTCTGCACGCGCAGTTCCTGCTTGCGCGGCGCCGGCGCGACGATCTGGGGCAGGACGAAGATGAGCTCGTAGTTGACCGTGCCGCTGAGCAGCGCGATGATCGGGAAGCCGAGCCACGACGGGTCGGGCGAGAAGGCGTTGGCGTCGCTCAGGCGGATCACGCCGCGCCAATCGCGCTTGGCCCTCTCGTACCAGCCACACACCAGCGAGCACGTGTCGAGCTGCATGCTCATGCACGCGGCGGAGCAGTCGTGCGGATCGACGTGCGGGACGAGGCGGCCGCAGCAACCGCACTCCCGCCGCGAGACCACCGTGTCCTCCGCCGGGTCAAAGAGCACGTACGTGACGCCGAGGCCGATCCGGCGCGCGCTGCCAAAGAAGAGCACGCGCAGCACCGCCTCGGGCGTGAGCCACTCGCGCAGCGCGAGCGTCGCCGTGTAGCGGTCCAACCCGACGTCCGTGCGCCTCTTTTGCAGCCAGACGTTCTCGCTCATGCGCGCCAGGTCGAACTCGACGGCCGCAATCACAAACCGGCCCGGCGACTGGTCAAAGTCGCGCTTGATCTCGGCGTACTCGGCCCAGCGCGCGCCCTGCATCGTCGTGTCGAGCGAGCTCAGGTCAACGACCAACACGCGCGCCGCCGCGTACGAGCTGGGCTTGCCGGCAGCGCCCGAGTTGCCGTGACAGCTGCGCGCGAGCCACGAGCCGATGGAGATGCGCTGCATCGTGGGCGTCGACCAGAACGTGCGCCCGTGAGACCTGCGCAGCGCGGCCTCCACCTCGCGCAACTCGGTGCCCGCCAGAAATGTGGTGGGGCCCAGCTGCCCCCTCAGACGGTGCGTGAAGACGGCGTCGCGCGCGCGCGCGCGCGCAATGAAAAACCCCCATCCCGATCCGACGACGGTTGGCCGCTCACCCGTCGCTTCCCACACCTCGCAGAGCCGCTGCACAAAGTCGTCGAGCGTCGTCGGCGCACGGAAGCACCCGAAGGGCACGTTGCCCGAGAGGAGGCGCGCGCGCGCGCCAGCCGCGCGCAGGCGCAGGCGCAGCAACAGTGCCAGAAGGGCCGCGACGCCGAGCGCGACCGTGAGGGTTAGGTTGTCGCGAAGCAGCACGGCACCGACAACGAGCGCAGCAAAGGCGCACACGAGCGCGGGCGCGCACGCGAGCCAGAGCGCGGTCGCGAGGGCCATGGTCACCACTGCCTTCCTCCACTATAGCACGATTTACCAGCGCTAAATTTGGGACGCCGCGCTTAGCGATCGCAACCCGCAGGTGCGCTCAAGATGGACCCACCCGTGGTGCTCAGCAGCCGCACCAAGGAGCTGGCCATCGGCAAGATGCGGCAGAACGAGGCGGCGCTCGCGGCCAAGATCGACGAGATGGTCGCGAGGGGCGAGCTGTCGGTGGACGACGACGGGGCCGTCGTGGGCTGCGACCCGCTGTGCGGCCTGCTGAGCCGGCGACGGCGACGGCGCGTGCCCGCCGAGGCCAGCGCGCCCAAGAGCCAGTCGGGCCTCGAGAAGGCCGTCTTCGGCGCGCGCAGCGGCAAGACCATGACGGCCGCCGAGCGGCTGGCGCAGGCGGCCGAGTCGGTGCAGGCGCACGCGTCGCAGCTGTCCGAGCGCGGCGCCGCCGCGCGCGCGCGCGCGCTCGAGCTGCAGATGGCCGGCAAGAAGGCCGATGCGCTGATGGCCCTGAAGCGCGCCAAGGCGCTCGAGAAGCAGGCGGCGACCGCGCTGTCCACGCACGCGGCGCTCGAGAGCCAGCAGGACATGCTCGAGAGCAGCGCGCTGCAGCGCGAGATCGCGAGCGCGCTCTCGGCCTCGGTGGCCACCACGAAGACCAAGTCCAAGGGCTTGCTCTCCAAGACGGAGGCGGCGGTCGACGACGCGGCCGAGCTCAAGGACGCCTTCGAGGAGGTGAGCGAGGCGCTGGGCGGGCTGCAGGCACAGTACGGCGACGACGACGACGAGGAGCTGCTCGCCGAGCTGCAGAGCATGGTGGCCGAGGTGCCCGTGGCCGCGCCCACCGAGGCGGTGGCCACCGCCTCGCCGCCGACGATCAGCGGCGAGGCCGCCTCCGCCTCGGCGGACGTGGCCCAAGTGGTGGCCGCCTTCCCCAAGGCGCCCAAGCGCGAGACGGAACGGTTGGGACTGTTGCGCGCCGATGCGGCCGCGGGGAGTAGCGCGGGGTGAGTGCGCGTGTGTGCGTTTCTTTTAAAATTGCCAAGGGGTGCAAACGATCGCCAAGGGGTGCAACCAGTCGCCAAGAAAAAAGTCAAGGTTCCGATCGCTCCCAAGGCTCCTAGAAAAATATTACCAAACTCGGAAAAGTTGCGCGCAAGCGGCGCGCAAGCTCCTGGAGCATAGTTGCCAAATTTTCGGGAGACGTGAGTTGGCAAATACGCTCCAGAATCTTGCTGCTGGCGTGCCGCGTTGGCAACCGTCGCCGCCACGCCTTACCCCCCAACGGCCAAGGGCGGGTGGGGGAAACCTGTGCGCACAGAACAAGGGGCAACCCCGTTCGCTTCGTCCATTCGTGCCAACTCGGCGCGCGTGTCAACTTGCCAGCGGCGCCAGCCCGTTTGCCACCCAGCGCCAAGGAACGCCAAGCGTGCCACGAATCCGAAATGGCGACCGTGCTTCCCAGCCTGAATTCCCTCAGCGCGTTTCCGCGCAACCACGCGCGCCCCGCCGTGCGTCCGCGCATCGTCCCCGAGTGCATCTCGGTCCTGTCGGACGACGAAAGTTCTGACGACGCGGTCGAGTGCACGCTGCCACCGCCCATCAAGATGGCGACAAAACCTTGCGCCAAAAACGCCATTGTTAACTACAACCCCAAGCAAACGGGAGCAGTCGCAAAGGCGGCTGCGCCGTCCCGCGCGTTCCCAAGACCCAAGAACCAAATGCCGCGCGCGCCGCGGTCCAAAGTCGCCCGTCCCCACCGCAACGCTCTGGCCCACTACCGAGTCGACCGGCCAAGCGCGACCATCGTGAAGCGCAAGCCGGGGCACACAAAGCTGGCGGTCTCCACGCCCGCGCGCGCACCGGGCGCCTGGATGGACGAGACACGCAACGTCATCGAGGCCGCTGTGCGCGACGCGCACCTCGACCGGTACATGCTGCGCAAGGATGTGCTCGGTGTGATTTCCGGAGAGCTCCGCCGGCGCGGGTACGCCGACTCGGTCATCGACCTGCTCATGCAGACGTCGTACCGCCTGTTCGACGTCAACTCCGTCTACTACGACACGTTTGAAAAACAGACCGTCTGCGTGTACAAGGACGGCGACTGGGTGCCCTACGAGGTCACGCACTACAACCTGTTTGACGGGTTCCAAGCCTACCGCATCAACGATGAGCAGTGCGTCGAGCGCGTGTTCATCAACAACAACGTCAAGTGGAAGTGGCCGGAATGAGCCGCTTGCGCTTTCCCTACGCACCGGTGCGTGTTCGTGTCCATGCGTGTGGGTGATCAGTAGTTTGTGTGCGTGTTGCGTCGTCCCCTTTTGCAAACAAGGGGCTGTACATTTGGTTTGAGTGAGGCGCGGCCCCGGCGATAACCCGCCGCACGGCGCGTACTAGCAATGCGGCCAAAAGGGATGAGCCTGCGCGCCTCCGGCGCCGTGCTGGACCTGGGTCCCGCGCCCGCAGCGGTGCAGGCCCCGGCCGCGACCTCAACGCCCGTGTCGGTGCCGCCCCTCGCGAGCTCGCCCGTGGTGCCCTTTGTGCCCTTTGTGCCGCAGCACGCGCCAACCCGCGCCACCGAGGCCCAGGACAGCGTGCTGGCGCTCTTTGACAAGCTGACGGTCGCGCCCACGGGTGCGCCCGAAGACAAGCGCCCCGCCGACCGCAGCCCGGAGTCCAGCCCGAACAGCCGCAGCAGCGACAAGGCGCAGCGCACCGACGGCGCCGGCGGTGCTGCGTCCTCCGACCTCGATGCGCAGGTCGAGGCCAAGATTCAGGCGCTGCAGGCCATCCTGGACAGGGTCAAGACGCACGCCTACGACAAGAAGCTCGGCTACTCGACCAAGAAGTCGGTCAAAGACGAGCTAGCAGTGGTGGAGGGCGTAGCCAACTGGAAGCTTGCGTTCGCGCGCACCCACCCAAGGGCGCCGGAGATGGGCCTTCTCATCCAAGAAGTGCGGGACGAGTTCCAGCTGCTGGAGGAAAACCGCTCAAAGGTGGCTGCGGAGGCGGAGGCCAAGAAGAAGGCCGCGGAGCGCAAACAGGACGACGAGGACATGGCCCGCCTGGCCCTGAACTACGAGGAGCTGCTCGAGTGGCGCAAGTTCATCAAGACGCCCGAGGGCAGGAAGGACGTGGCCGAGATGGCGAGGCGCGGGTTTACAACGCCGCAGCAGCTCAAAGACTACCGTGCGTATGCGGCGAGCGAGGAGGGCCAGCGGGAGCTCGCGCGGCAGGCGGCCGCGGAGGCGGAGGCCAAGGCCGCCGAGAAGGAGGCGGCGGCGGAGGCCAAGGCCGCCGAGAAGGCGGCGGCGGCGGAGGCCAAGGCCCTCGAGAAGGCGGCGGCGGCGGAGGCCAGGAAGGCGGCGGCGGCGGAGGCGGCGGAGGCCAAGAAGGCGGCGACGGCGGCCAGGAACGCGTTCAACAAGGCCAAGGCGAAGCACGACAAGGAGGTCGTGGCGGAGCGCCAGCGCCTCCTGGGCCTGCTCCAGGACGAGAACAACGCCCCGACGGCCGACGAGTTCAAGCAGCTCGAGAGCGACGTGCGGGCGCTCAACGAGAAGGAGGTCGACTTCCTCGACGCCGCCGAGGCAGCTGGCAACATGACCACCGACGAGTTCACGGCCGCGCTGCAGCTCGTGGCCCGCGACGAGGAGATCGAGATCAACTTGCTCGAGGACGCGAGGGCGCGGATGCAGGAGAAGGCCCGAGCGGAGCAGGAGGCGAAGGCGGAGGAGAAGCGCCTCGCGCGCGCCGGCGAGGACAAGAAGGCGATGGAGACGCTCTACCGCCTGCGTCACCAGTTCTTTGTCGAGATGTGCCTGCGCGCCAAGGCGCTCCGGGCGAGCCTCATGGCGCCGGGCGGCCGCGTGGACGAGGAGGGCAACTCCCTCGTGCCGGAGTGGGTCAGCGAGATGATCGACCGCATGTGCGACGAGCGGGACCGGCCGCTCGAGGACGACCCCGAGGGGCAGAAGCCCGACGCGTACACGAACACCAACTACGAGATGTTCGAGGGGGAGTTCCAGGACGCGGGCTACGCCTCGATCGAGGCCGCGACCAGCGGCGGCGCCATGGACATGGACGACGACGAGGATGAGGATGGCGGCATCCACTGCGCCGCGGACCTGACCGGCGGCGGCTGGATGCAGGACGACGGCGGCGACCCCGACGAGGTCCTCCTCAACAAGGCGGGCAACCCGATGTTCGACGCGGACGAGGGCGAGGAGGAGGTGCGCGCAGTGGACCCGGAGGACCTCATTCGGCCCATCCACATGCAATTCACCATCAAGAACGTGCCCGAGATTCGCCTCGACCCCGACGCACCCATGCAGAAGAACCAGCAAAACTTCGTCGAGGCTGAGGTGTACAGCGCGCTGAGCAAGTGGATCACGAAGCTCGGGTTCACCGACACCGAGGAATACGAGTTCATGTCGCTCGATCAGGCCAAGGCCAAGGGTCTCGACCGGCTGAGCATGATCCCGATCACCCTCGCCCGCAGCGGCATCTCCGTGATCCAGGTCACGCCCCATGTGGGCGCGAACGGGCCCAAGATCATCGTCGACGTGAGCGCCGAGATGAAGTCGTTCGAGACCGGCCCAGGCGAGGTGCTCAAGGAGAACCGCTGGAAGCCCAGCGAGCCGATGGACGTTGAGGGCGACGACGAGGGGAGCGAGGAGGAGGAGGAGGAGCAGGACGACGACGAGGACCTGAGCGCCGACGAGGAGACGGACCTGTTCGACGAGCAGCTGCAGGCCGGGGTCGTGAAGATGCTGAAGGGCATGAGCACCGACGATTGGGTGGACGTGTTCGAGTCGAATAGCAACCTGCTCTCGGAGGCGGACTCGCTCGGCAGGGTGGCCGTCTTTGAGTCGGCTCAGCTCCAGCCGCCGCTCAACGTCACGCCGCAGGAGATGGCGACGATCCGCAAGTCGGACGACGACTACCTGAAGAGGCACCCCGAGCTCGACGACAGCTCGCGGTACGAGAACCAGTCGTACGAAACGCAGTACGCCATCGTGATGGCACTGCGACACAACAACAAGCTCACCAAGGCCTCGGTCACCACCTCGAAGGAGGACGAGAAATACGTGCGCGCCCAGTACACAAAGGATGAGATGGACGACCCGAAGTTTGTGAAGCCGACCGAGGACGACGACGACCGCGAGGGCGAGGCCGAGGCCGAGGGGGGGGAGTCCGAGGAGGAGGAGTCGCCCAAGCCCCCACCCAAGAAGAAGAAGAAGAAGAAGAAGAAGAGCCAGATCCTATCCGACAGTGAGGGAAGCACGCCCTAGGGAGGGAGCGGCGCACTCCGCGCTAGCACGCAGTGACACGCCGCCGCTGCGGCGTGCGTGCCGCGCACGCGCTCCGCGCCCATGCCCGACGTGACGGTCCACCGCGTGGAGAAGGGCGCTCTCGACGAGGACAAGGACCGGCCCCGGCCGTGGACCAAGTGGCGGGTGTTTGCACCGCTCTTGCTCCTCGCTCGGCTGTTAAAAAAATTGTTGCGCGCTATCCGGACGATTGTCCGTGGTGCTTAAGGTGTGTGAACTGGGGTGTGTGTGTGTGTGTGTGGTAACAAAAGACATGGCAACCGTAAACGACCACCCACCCGACTGCGAGTGCTGCGTCAACGTGCGATTCACCCCGGGCGCGCGCGGCGGCAGCCGCAAGCGCACGCGCGAGGACGCCGACCTGAGCACTTTCTTGCCCGAGGACGCGGAGCCGCCGGAGGAGGGCGAGGAGGAGGGCGAGGGCGAGGAGGAGGAGGCCCAGGGCGAGGAGCGCCTCCTGTCGTCGGCGCTCTTTGCGTCCTTTGACGCGCACGTGCTCGCGATCGACGCCGCGCGCAATCGGCGCCGGCAGATGCTGACCTTCCGCTCGGCGGCGGAGGAGGACGGCCAGACGGAGGAGGTGAGCGCCGACGCGACGCAGGACGAGATCGACGGGCTGGGCGTCTGGCTGCCCACGGACACGATGCAAGGGGACGTGAACATGCGCACGCTGGAGAAGTTGCTCAAGCGCGTCGACCAGCGCGGTTTCGAACGCTCAGCCCAGCAGCTCGAATTCCACGTGGCGTTCATGAAGGCGGCGGCGCGCGTCATCTACCGCGGCTCGTGGGAGACCGAGCGCCCCGCGATCATGCGCAAGTACGGCTGGGACAAGTCCAACTCGGAGGTGCTCATATCGACGCCACGCCGCTTCGGCAAAACGTTTAGGCGCGTGCCCCAGCCTCCGCGCCCTCTCTTGCGCGCGCACTCACGGTATGCGCGCGCCTTGCAGCATTGCGATTTTCTGCGCGTGCCTCTCACTCGCCTTCGGCCTGGAGGTGGTTGTGTTCAGCCCAGCCCGACGTGCGTCTCGAAAGTTGCTCGAAAGGATCGTGGAATTTGTGCGACTCGCCGGCGGCGACAAGCGCATCTGCGAGTACAACCAGGAGGCCTGCCGTTTAAACGCCTTCGACGGCCGTAAGAGCTTGATTCGGTCGTTCCCGTCCAAAGTTGGCGTGCGTGCCTCTGCGACTCGAACCGGTGGCGTTAGGTGGGGTGGCTTAGGGTGGGGTGGGTGAGCCGGCGGCGGGGACGAAGCGCACGTCAGCCGTCGTCGAGGGTTTCATTGGTCGCGATACGCGCATTCTTGGAGACGACGAGCGTGGCACCGAAGCGCTGGGCCTGCGCGTTGAGCGCGGTCAGGAAGGGCACCGAGTCCTCCGAGTTGACGGCGTCGATGACCCAGTCGCCCTCGTGCAGCACCAAGGTGGAGAAGAAGTGCGCGTCGAGCGCGCGCACGCGCACGTGCTCCTCGTCGACGTTGAGCGCGAGCGCGAGGGAGACCGTGAGCTGCAGCGGCGTGATGGTGCGCCGCTCGTCCCACAGGCCGACGGCCACGGGCGGCGCGCCCGCCGCCGCCTCCTTGTGCTGCCGAAAGGGCGCGGCGCGCGTGCGCCGGTCGACGAGCGTGTTCTCGAGCGTCACGAGCGGCGCCTCGAGCAGGATGCACGTGACGAAGAGCAGGCTGCCGGCCAACCCCGTCGCGAAGAGCGTGCACGCGCACGAGGGCCCACCGCGGCGCGGGATGGCGGGCGGTCGGTTCTCAACGTCGTATGGCGAGGCGCTGCGGCCGCTGGTGCTACCGTGGCGCTGGTGCGCCTCCTCGCGCATAAACGGGCGACTGCCCCTGCGCAAAGGCCCGCGGCGCGCTAGCACTGCGCCACCGTCTAGCGCGCCCAACGGGAAGGCGTCGCCGCCATGCCGTCGCCAAAGGTGACGGAGTGGGCCAACTGCAACCTGCGCTACGTGGCGGAAACAAAGCTGGCGCGGCTCGACGACGGCGACCTGCTCGAGCTGCGCCGGCTGCTCACCGCAAAGCTGGGCCGGCCCACCGCGCACCTCGCAACGACCGGCCCGGTCGCGCGCGAGGGCATGATCTCCGAGATCATGGACCTGAAGAAGGACCTCTCCAAGCTGGCGGTGGAGCCCGTCAAGCAGGAGGAGCCGCCACCGCCACCGCCCAAGGAGCAGCAACAGCGGCGCGTGTCCTTTGAGAAGCCGCAGGTGCCACACGAGGAGCACGACGCGCAGGGGGGTGCCGACAAGGAGGAGGAGGAGGCGGCGGCCGTGCGGAAGGTGGTGAAGGATGCCATGGAGAAGGTGGAGCAGAACGTGGTCGAGAAGGCGACGGAGCAGCTGCCCGAGGGTGTGACCGAGGACCAGGTCGAGCGCGTCAAGGCTCTGATCGCGCTCAAGGCCGCGGCGGAGCTGGAGCCGCCGCCGCCGCCGGAGCCCAAGGAGAAGCAGGAGGCCGCGCCGACCGACGAGCCGCTCGTCGTGCCGAAGCACCAGCTGCGCATCTGCTCGTTCAACGCGCTCAAGCTGCGCCTCTCCAACCCGACGGGCAAGGCCCCCAACGAGGACGACGACGACGAGAACAGCGTCGGGTACAAGGGCTCCGCCGAGGGCGAGCAGCTCACGCGCAAGTGGCTCATGCTCGCGGCGGTGATGAGCTCGTACGACGTCATCGTCATGCAGGAGATCCCGGGGCGCAAGGCGCTGTGCGAGGCGCGCATGCAGGTCTTCCACGACATGCTGCACCTGGCCACCGAGCCGGACCGCCAGTGGACCGCGGTGCACTCCCGCGTCTCGGGCAAGGACGGCAAGACGGAGGGCCCGGGCGCCGAGGTGCACGTGGCCTTTGTCAAGTCGCCCGTGAAGATGGTGCAGGTGGACACGCTCTTCAAGGTGGGCGCCACGCGCCTCGATTACGCGCCGCTGCAGCTGCTGCTGCACGACCCGCGCTTCGCCGACCCGGCCGATCGCGACTACGTGCTCAGCAGCGTGCACCTGCCGCCGCGCGACCGCGCCGACGCGCGCGACGACCAGCTGAGCGCGCTGCTGCGGCACTACTCGGCGGTGGACACCTCCGAGTACCGCATGCAGAAGCCCTTTCGTCCCAACAAGGAGACCAAGTGCGTTCCGATGCACATCATCGCTGGCGATTTCAACGCCTTTCCAGGCAAGCTCGACGCAAACGGCGAGGAGGTTTACGGCTTGACCAAGGCGGGCTTTGTTACAAAAGTGCCAGAGGGGGTGGCTACCACGCCCTCGGGACAACACTACGACAACTTTCTCACGCCCGAGTGGTGCGACGACCAGCGCATCGTGGGCGCCGGCGTGCTTCAGCTGACCAGCGAGCAAAACTCGCGGGAGGGCAAGATTGGGCTCAGCGACCACTGGCCGATCACCCTCACCATCCTCGAGGCCGCAAAGACCAAGGCCGCCGCCTCCTCTACGGGCAAGTGCGCGGCGCCGCCGCCGGCAAAGTCGGTGCCTCCGCCGGGTCCGTGCCCGCCGGAGGAAGCAGCGGAGGCGGCAGCCGAAAGCCCGCCGCCGTCTGATGCGGCTCCAGGCTCAACTCCTCCCACGCCTGCGCCAGCTGCGCCTCCGGCGCCAGACCCACCCGCGGAGCCCCAGGTGGCGGCGCCAGTGGCGGCGCCGCTGGCGACTCCGTTGGCGCCGGAGTTGGCAACTGTGGAGGCTCCGCCGGTTGAGGTGGAGGCTCCCTGCGCGGAGTTGGCAAGCGAGGAACTTCCCGGGGAGCCTC
>Ga0209503_10001592_pt1 | contig 11544 bp, 11 predicted proteins | sample SouAtlMetagenome_2_FD_187448 | JGI IMG/M metagenome (GOLD analysis project Ga0209503, IMG submission 187448) | Marine eukaryotic phytoplankton communities from Atlantic Ocean - South Atlantic ANT15 Metagenome (SPAdes) (version 2) | ecosystem: Environmental > Aquatic > Marine > Oceanic | place...
CCGGACCGAAGCCAGGCCCCGGCCACGCGATCAGGATGGAGCATCACCATGCCACCGGCCCAGTGCCCACCGCCGCTATGACCCCATAAGGCCCAAGGCACGGTGGCAAGCTCGGGATGACCGGAGAGCTTTCCGAGATCAACAAGGGAACGACGAAATGCGGCATCTGATCCATTGCGGGGATCACACCACATCTGGCAATCGCCATCTTTGGCTTGTTCGTAAGAAGGAGCCATGAGGGCGCAGCTGTGTTTGGCCGCCAGCGCCTGCCAGTGGAGGTCGAAAGCCCCCGTCAATCCCGACTTGCACGAACCGACACCGCATCCGTGTTGATGCACCACGACCCCGCGAAGGGCTTTCACCTCGGGAGGAATCCAGACAGTGTATTTGACCGGGAAAATTAGCTCGCCTGGTTTGGTCGAAGCCTCATAGCGAACTCTGAAGTATGGCGGTTCGGCGTCAGGAAAGACATCGTAGGGAGCCTCCTGAGCTGAGAGAACTGCCGGAAGGAAGAGAGTGAGGAACAGGATCGAAGATCTCATTGAATTATTTCTTCTAGGTCTCTTAACACGTCTCGAATGAAATGAATGTAAGAAAAAATGAGGCACGATTGATGTGACAAAAGGCCCCTGATGACTTAAAATTTGGTCCAATGAGCAAGGTGCTTCTCCCCCTCTTCATCGCTACCGCGCCCTTCTTAACGGCCTCGACTGTGGTCTGGACCGCAAGCGGAACGGTGTCCTCGGCAAGCGGCGTTTATGCCGCCGATGGAATCACTGCCAATACTCCGGTGAGTGTGGAGATGAAATACGACGATCAAGCCGGCCGGGATGTTCCCAGAGATCTCAGCGGATTGGGGATTCCAATCAAAGATCTCGACTATCGTAACGCAATTAAACTCTCCATCTCCATTACGATTGAAGATGTTCTGTGGCATGGGCAGGTTGAGACAGGATCATCAGGACTTCCGTATACCCTCTTTCTGAAACTCAACGGAACTGACGGAGGGTCAGAAAGCCTCACGGCCACCGTTCAAGAAACCGACGGTGCGACCTTTGATCTTTTCCCTCTGGGAAGCGGTCCCGAAAACAAGCTCATTCAGCTACTGTTTTCCTCGAGCGATAACGACTTCTTAACTGATGAAATTTCCGCCAACGCCATCCAAGATGAACTGATCACTGCAGCCTCCGGATCCTTTGAAAGCGGACCGTCAAACAAAGTTTCATTCTCCCTCGATCCTACTTCGGTAAGTGTTTTCAACGAATCCCTCATTCCGACAACACCAGTGATCAGCTTGCTCAAAACAAACGACAACCTGGCCCTTTCCTGGGAGTCTGAGCTTGGCGTTCATTACAGACTGCAATCATCGCTGACTTTGGAAGAAGATTCTTGGGCGGATGCCGCGCCGATTATTTTTGGCAATGGTGGAACCAAAACCCAAAACGTGGCCATCGCTCAGGGCTTTGCCGTCTACTACCGCGTTCTCGCCTTCCCAGCTCCCGAACTTTAAAGGAACCGCGTGCCACGTCCTTTTCCGACAACCAAGTCTGACAACTGCTCGGGCTTGCGCCCGTTCGCGATGGTCACCTGCACTCCGCAATTGGTAGCATATCCGACGGCTTTTAACTTCGAAGCCATCCCACCGATCGAGAACTTTCCACTTTCATCACGGGCGAAATCGAGAACCTCTTCGACGCTCGACACCTCTTCGATAATATCTCCACCTTCGGGTGGCATCAGACCATCGACGGTGGTGAACAAAATCAGCTGACTCGCCTTGAGCAATTCGGCAACCCTCGCGGAGAGCATGTCATTGTCGCCGAAACGGAGTTCTTCAATTGCGACGGAATCGTTCTCGTTCACGATGGGAACGATCGATCCATGATCAAGGAGGCGGCGCATCGTCGCGGAAACCCGGTCACGGTTTTCTTCGAGATCGGAACTGGTTAGAAGAAGCTGCGCCACATTGAGATCGAACTGCTGGAAGAGAGTTTCGTATCGATGCATCAAGCGGGCCTGACCAACGGCGGCGGCAGCCTGACGGCTCTCGACATCGTCGGGATAAGACTCCAGTCCGAGCGCGGAAACCCCGGCCCCGACCGCACCGGAAGACACCATGATACAATGATGACCCTGGGCCTGAAGAGCAGCCACCGAAGTCACCAGACGCACGAGCGAAGAACCATCGAGGGTTCCGTTTTCACGCGTCAGCACACCTGTGCCGATTTTGATGACGATGATGTCGCTCATGGAAAAGAGAATCTACATCCGCTCGGGGACGTCAATGGCAAGGAGGTTCAGGCCCTCACGCAAGACCCGTGAAGTCAGATCGCAAATAACGAGGCGGCTTTCGCGAGTCTGCCCTTCCGACTTGAGAACGGGACAGGATTCGAAAAAGGAATGAAAGGCTCGCGCGATTTCAAGCAAGTAGGTTGCGAGGAGATTCGGGCGATAGTCATCGAGAACCAACCTTACCTGATCGCCATAGCGGGAAAGCATGCGCACGAGATGAATTTCGGCAGGCTCGGTAAGGGCAAGATTGTCGGCGGACAAATTCTCCGCGACTCCTTCTTCGAGCTTCCGGAAGATCGAACGACTCCGCACATAGCTGTAAAAAAGATAGGGCGCGGTATCTCCTTCGAGCGCGACCATTTTCTCCAAATCAAACACGTAGTCCGACATGCGATGGTGCGAGAGTTCGGTGAACTTCACTGAATTCACACCAATAAGCTCGGCCAGAGTAGCCTTCTCCTCATCGCTATCGAGACGGCTCTTACCATCGACCACGGCACGAGCCGCTTTCACAGCATCATCGAGAACATCACTGAGCTGGGGCAAATCCCCGGCCCGTGTTTTGAGTGGTTTGCCGTCTTTACCGAGAATGGTTCCAAAAGCCACGTGCACCAGATTCACCTGGTCGAAACCGAGACGCGTCGAGACATCGAAAAGCTGCTCGAAGTGCCCGCCCTGACGGAAATCAACGACATACCAAATCTGATCGGCCTGCCATTCATTGACTCGAAAATCAACGGTGGCAAGATCGGTGGTAGCATAGTTGAAGGCACCATCCGATTTTTGAATCATCATAGGATAATCCTGCCACTCACCATCGCGATTAATCTTAAATGGATCAACCTTGGCTTTCACCGTCTCACTGGAAAAGACGCACACCGCTCCGTCACTTTCGCGGGCCAGATCGGCCGCTTTCAATTTTTCGACCAAGGGCGCAAGGGCGTCATTGTAGGTACTTTCCCCCAACCAGTAATCGAAGGTGACGCCGAGGCGATCATACATTGCATCGAGTCCCTTTCGGGAAAGCTCGAGACAACGGGTCCAGATCGCGGTGTTCTCGGGATCTCCCTGCTGAAGCTTCACCAACTCGGAACGGCATTCATCTTTGATCGCTTCGTCTTCCTTCGAGGCATCGGAAGCAGAGCGATACAGTCGCAGCAATTCCTGCAAGGGAGCCTCGTCGAGTTGGGCCTCATCGACGCCCTTTTTCCAGGCCCAGGTGACCATGCCAAATTGCGTTCCCCAGTCACCAATATGGTTATCCTTGATTACTTTGTGACCGAGAGCGGTCGAGATTCGTGAAAGGCACTCGCCGATGATGGTCGAGCGAATATGCCCGATGTGCATCGGCTTCGCGACATTGGGTGCGGAGAAATCCAGAACGATCGTCTGTGGAGCTTCCACCTGCTGGATGAGGAGATCATCAGACTCCCACTGCGCTTTTGCCAAATCAGCCCAAGCATCTGGTTTTAAAGTGAAATTTAAAAAACCAGGCCCGGCGATGGACACCTCACAAAGATCATCGACAGAGAGCTCTCCCGTAATCTCCTCAGCCAGCGCGCGGGGGTTCTTGCCAACAACCTTCGCCAGGACCATCGCGGCATTGCTTTGAAAATCACCAAAACGAAGATCGGCAGCCGTGGCGACCTGAATCCGCGATGAATCGGGCACCTCGACTCCGAGCGCTTCGAGCGCAGCCAAAAGTTTACCACTGAGAAGTTTGGGAATGGTCATGGCGGTAAAATTGATTAGAGGTCGGCCGCTCCAATACAGAGGAGGTCGGAAATTTCTTTGGCACTTTGTGCTAAGCTGATCTTCTCACGGAGATCAGCCTGGGAAAAAACTTTGGCCAACTCACGAAGGACCTTTAAATGATTCGACGCGCCATCTTCGGGAACGAGAAGCAAGCAAACATGGTGTGCCAGACCTTGATCGGGAGATTCAAAATCGACCCCCTCCTCAGAACGGCCGTAGACGGCCACTTCTTCTTTGAGCCCGGGAACGCGGGCATGCGGAATAGCAATTCCCGCTCCCAAACCGGTCCCGGTTTGCGATTCGCGTTCCATCACAGCCTGACTGTAGCGGTAACAGTCTTTGCTTGCAATTTTTCCGATCTCGGAGAGATGCCCAATCATTTCGAGAACGACTTCCTCGTGCTCGGTTTTATCAAGCTGGAGGATAATGCACTCGGGCGAGATCAAATGACGAAAATTAATCATAAGAAACAATCAGCACAATTCGGATCGTGCGGGGCAATCCTGCTAGAGTGCCTGCTCGAAAGATACAAGAGTAATCCACCCCGCCCTGAAGCTTGACCCGCGGGACACAAAAAGAGAGAAAGTCCCCAATGTTACGCCTTCTTTGCCTCTCTCTCCTCGCAATGCCCCTCTCATCCTGCTCCTATATAGGATATGGCAGAGGAGAGAACTACCTACCCGGGAATCTTGGGACGACCCCCTCTCCCTCTGAGCGCAAAGCAAAAATCGCGGTCGAAGAGCGCGGGGACTTCTTCTACGGCAGACGCTACTACGTCGAAAAGACCCGTTTTTGGGGCTATCTCCGCAAACCCGGCCAATCCGCCAAAAAAGCACGCCTCGTCATCTTCAACGAGGCCATAAAACGCAATCCTGACCGTCTCCCCGAAGCCGGAGCACGTAAACTCTACGGATTCGACCAGAATTACGAATACAAGATCTACGGGCGGTATACCGGCCGCACTCTCTACGAGCCCAACAGCAACCAATTTCTTCCCGAATTCCTCCTCACGAACTACCAACTCTTGGACCAAAACCCAGGTTGGCTCTTCTCACCCAACGACTTCTACAGCCCGGTGCGCCTGACACTCCTGCCGTAGAGTATCCAAAGGCGGTGCTTCAGGTATTCCCCAACAGATTTTGGAAATCGAGGATTCTGCATCGAAAGAGAAACTTTCGTGTTCAATACCGCTCGCAATCCCTCTCGTTTCCTTGGAAATCTTCGAATTCGAGGAGCGCATTTCTAAACCCGCGCAAAACTGGTGAATATCCCCATTTCCAGACTTTGTGAAAAATTTCACAAAGTCCTTGCGAGCCCCGTCTAACCAGACTTTTATAAGGCAGGCGCACTATGAGCGAAACGACGACTTACGAGGCCCCCGACGCTGCCGCAGTAGCGGCGAAAGCTGCGAATGATTATCAGGCCGAGACCGACGATGTGCTCGGTGAGAAAATGGTGCTGAACATGGGGCCATCCCACCCTGCCACCCACGGCGTCTTGCGCCTGGTTCTTGAGCTAAATGGTGAAATCATTGAGAAAGCCGAGCCCCACATCGGCTACCTGCATCGTGGTGACGAGAAGATTGCGGAGAATATGCACTACAACCAGTTTGTGCCCTACACCGACCGTCTCGATTACCTCGCACCTCTTGCTAACAATGTAGCCTACGCCTGCGCCGTGGAAAAACTTATGGGCTGGGATCTCCCGCCCCGTGGACAAGCCCTGCGCGTTCTTTGCTGCGAGCTGGCCCGCATATCCTCCCACATGCTGGGAGTGGGCGTTTGCGCCATGGACGTCGGCGCGATGACCGTTTTCCTCTACACTTTCACCGAGCGCGAAAAGATCTACAACTTCTGTGAAAAAATCACCGGAGCCCGGTTCACCACGTCCTACACCCGAATCGGCGGCCAAATCCGCGACCTTCCCGAAGGACTCGATCAGGACATTCTTAAGTTCCTCGACGAATGCGAAGCGACAGTGGACGAAATTTCCGGACTTCTTGACAAGAACAAGATCTATCTCGAGCGCATGTGCGATGTCGGAGTGATTAGCAAAGAAGACGCCATCAGCTACGGCATGACCGGGCCAAATTTGCGCGCCTGTGGCGTCGACCGTGACCTTCGCCGGGACAGCCCGTATCTCGGTTACGAGAATTACGAGTTCGATGTCCCAATTGCGGAAAACGGTGATTGCTACGACCGCTATCTCGTCCGGATGGTAGAGATTCGCCAATCCATCAAAATCATCCGTCAGGTGATCGAAACCATGCCCGAAGGCGACATCAACGTCGTCAATTCCAAGTCGACGCTCCCCGAGAAAGAGCGCGTCATGATGAGTATGGAGGAACTCATTCACCACTTCATCGTGGCCACACAGGGCATCGAAGCTCCAGAGGGTGAAGTTTACTTTGCCGCCGAGAACCCCAAAGGGGAACTTGGCTTTTACATTAATTCCAAAGGCGGCGGCGTGCCGTATCGCCTGAAGATTCGCGCGCCGTCCTTCGTCAATCTCGGTATCTGCGCCGACCTCCTCAAAGGCCACATGGTCTCCGATATTCCGGCCATTCTTGGCTCTCTCGACTTCGTCATGGGAGAGTGCGACCGCTAATTGTTTTCCAACCGATTCTCTTTTTCAAGGTGAGCTCTTATCCTGAAGTCCCAGAAATCCCCGCCGATCAAAACGCGGACGACTCCGAGCAGCCAGCCCCTCCAGCCGACGGAATCAATACTCCTCTTCCTCGCCCCGTTGACCGGACTGCGGTCGAATATCTTCCACCTACCTTGTCGGTTCTTGAACAAAACATCCATTCAGCAAAGACCCCGGGCGAAAAATTCTTCCCTAGCTTTGCCGTCACAGAGGGGCTCGAAGAAAAGGCGAATGAACGCATCGCGCAGTATCCAGAAGATCAGAAACGCTCCGCCGTCCTTCCTCTTCTTCACGAAGTCCAACATCGCTTCGGATACATCAGCCCCGAGTCGATCGACTGGGTTGCGGATAAGCTCGATATCGAACCCATGAAGGTCGTCGAGGTTGTCACGTTTTATCCAGGCTTCCGCCAAAAAGCTCCGGGCAAACTCCACATCCGCGTTTGCCGGACCCTGTCGTGCGCCATGGGAGGATCCTATGAACTCATGGACAAGCTTTGCGAGATCGCCCGAATCGATCGCAACGCCTCCGACCCTCACAAGGATCCCATCGCAGTATCGCCTTGCGGAAATTACTCTGTGGAATTTGCCGAATGCCTGGCTTCCTGCGGGACTGCTCCGGTTTGCCTCGTCAACGATGATTTCCATGAGGGCGTCACTTGCGACAAGGCCAAGGAACTCCTCAACAGCTATCAAAACGCCTAACTGCTAAGTCCAATGAGCATTACCTACGAACAAGGCAAAAAACCTCATCCCAACGAGCACCGGCTCATCTTCAAAAACGTTGATCGTCGTGGATGGAACCCCTCCATCAAGCGTTACCTCAAAGAGGACGGATACGAAATGCTCAAGAAAGCTCTCAGGATGGATCCGAAGGATGTTATCAACGAGGTCAAAACTTCCGGCCTTCGTGGTCGTGGAGGCGCGGGATTCCCAACCGGCATCAAATGGGGTTTCATCCCACCCGACAACACCAAGCCGGTCTACCTTATCTGCAACTGCGACGAATCCGAGCCCGGCACATTCAAAGATCGCTATATCGTTCACCAGGACCCGCACCAATTGATCGAGGGCATGATTATCTCCGCACACGCAGTCGGAGCGCACACCGCTTACATTTATATTCGCGAAGAATTCCCCGAAGCAGCCATCACCCTCGAAAAGGCGATCCAAGAAGCCAAAGAAAACAGCTTCCTCGGCGAAAACATCCTCGGATCCGGGTTCGATCTTGAAATCTACGTCCACCGTGGTGCCGCGGCCTACATTTGCGGTGAGGAAACCGGCCTTATCGAATCACTTGAAGGTAAACGCCCTTACCCGCGAATCAAGCCACCGTATTTCCCGGCTGCCATCGGCCTCTACATGGCACCGACTATCGTCAACAACGTCGAGTCCCTCTGTCACGTCGTCCACATCATGCGCATGGGCGGCGATGAATACGTCAAACTTGGCACGCCACGGAACTCGGGCACCCGTATTCTCTGCGTATCCGGCGACGTCGAGAAACCCGGCTATTTTGAAGTAGAAGTCGGCAAGATCACCTTCCGCGAGCTCCTCTACGACATGTGCGGCGGACCGAAAGACGGACGCGAATTCAAAGCAGTCATTCCCGGTGGTTCTTCTTCCAAAATTCTTCGCTGCAACGAAACTTTCAAAATTGGACGCGGTGACGATGCCAAGGACATGGACTTCTGGGACATCCCGCTCGATTTCGACACCCTCGCCGCGGCCGGCTCAATGGCTGGCTCCGGCGGCGTGATTGTCATGGACGACTCACGACGCATGTCCTGGGTTCTCAACAACATCACCCATTTCTACGCCCACGAGTCCTGCGGACAGTGCACGCCATGTCGTGAAGGCTCTACTTGGATGAAGAAGGTTTCCGATCGTATCGAGGGCGGCACCGCCACTCCGACCGACGTCGACACCCTCGAACAAATTGCCTACCAGATCGACGGCAAGACCGTTTGCGCCTTTGGAGAAGCCTCCTCCTGGCCGGTCGAAGCGATGATCGATAAATTCCGCGACGAACTCGTCGGGGAAACCTCCGAAGATAACAACTTCAAATCGAAGGAACGGATCGAGCAGGAGAAATTCCTTTCAAGTGTCTGAATGAAGCCCTCCGGCATCCTCTCCATCATTGGTCTCGCCTTTCTTGGCGTCTCCTGTGGAGGTGGACCCAATGTTCATGTCGTTGACACCTCGGGGAATCCTATCGAGGAAGCCACTATCGTTCCTATGACCCGCTCCTACAGCAAGCCGGCCAGTCAAACCGACACCCGGGGAGAAGCCAAGGTCTTTCAAGACTTCCCGAAGATCGAATGGCTTACCGTCACCAAGCGCGGCTACCAATCCGCCCACGTCAGCTTTGACCAACCAAAGCCCATGACAGTGACCTTGAGACCCGCCACTACGGAGTAAACTCCGCTGCCGTTCCCATCTGGTGAATTTCCTCGCAGATCGGATCGCAATAGCGTCCCGACCTCTCTTCGCATTCCTCGCACACGATAAACTGCGCATTGCATGGCTGCCAAAGGCAGTTGCGATAGCGAATCGACGGTAGTCCACACGAAACACACGTGGAGACCAACTTCGCTCCCTCCGTCCGATTCACCGGCACGGTCAAGCGTTCGTCGAAGACATAGCATTCCCCCTCAAACCCCTCGCCCTTCGCTTCAGAATCCTTTCCGTATGTCACGATCCCTCCATCCAGCTGGTAGACATCTTCCAGTCCCTCTTTGAGAAGAAAGCCACTGAATTTCTCACAGCGAATTCCGCCCGTGCAGTAGGTAAGAATTTTTTTCCCCTCCAATTCATCGCGATGGTCGCGCACCCACTTGGGCATATCCCGAAAACTCGCCACCGGAGGAAGCATCGCCCCCTCAAATCGACCCACCTCCCACTCGTAATCATTTCGAGCATCGATTAAAACGATATTATCTTCCTTAATCGCTTCCTTCCACTCGGCTGGCTTCAAATGGGTTGCCGTGAGTTCTTCGGGGCTGAAATCCTCTTCGCCCAGCCCCAAAGTCACCACCTCATCCCGTACTTTGACCGATAACTTGGGAAAGACATGCTCCTCCGAAGGGTCAATTTTCCAGGCAATCTCCGCTGTGAGGGGATCTTCATCCAGCGCCTTACGGTATTTCTTACAATTTTCCACCGTGCCGGAAACCGTGCCATTAATCCCCTCCGCAGCGATGAGAATCCGTCCTCTCAGCTCCAACTGGCAACAAAGTTTTCGATGCTCGTCAGCATAGGCGTCCGGATCAGAGATCCGACAATATTTGTAGTAAAGCAATACCTCGAATGGAGCACTCATGAGACGAACCTTCTTTGGCAGATTTGCCCCAAAAAATCCAGTGCGGTCTCGCCCAAAATTCCCTGCTCATGAAACGCCCCCTATTTCTTGCGAGAAACCCACCAGATCGCTTGCCAAGGTCGGTCGCCCCTGTAGTCTTCCCCCCTAGATTGGAGACGAGGAAGCGTCCTTATTATTAATCGAAGAAAAAAGCGCCCCCGCTCCGTATCCAAGAAACAAGTTTCCCCCTTCCATCCGCTATTAAAAAAATTGTTTTCAGATCCACCGACGACCACTCCAATTCTCATCATGCTTGATTCCTCTTCTCCCACCACTTCCCGTAAAGCACCGCCGGCCCGCCCCATCGAGCGATCCAAAGTTGAATATCAAATCTCGATCGAAACTCTCCCCGCTCCCGAAGCGAAGAAACAAGGGTCCACTCCTGCGTCTGCCGAGGAACCCCCAGCCAAAAGCAAGCCCGCGCCAGCTCCGTCACCGGAAATTCTCGAGGCCGACGACGTCGCTGCCATTGATCAACTCGGTAAAGTCTACCAAGACCTCAAAACTGAACTCGGTAAGACCATCATCGGCCAAGAAGACGTCATCGAAGAACTCGCGATTTGTCTCTTTGCCCGCGGCCACGGTCTCCTCATGGGTGTTCCTGGTCTCGCCAAAACCCTCCTCGTTTCCTCGGTCGCGGAAACCCTCCATCTGAATTTCAACCGAATTCAGTTCACGCCCGACCTTATGCCCGCCGACATTTCCGGAACGGACATTATCCAAGACAACGGCGACGGCGGCAAACGCCATTTCGAATTCGTCAAAGGCCCTGTCTTTTCCAACGTCGTGCTCGCTGATGAGATTAACCGGGCGCCCGCCAAGACCCAATCCGCCATGCTCGAGGCGATGCAGGAACGCCACGTCACCGTTCTTGGCCGAACCTACCAACTCGATGCGCCTTTCTTCGTCCTCGCGACGCAGAACCCTGTCGAGCAAGAAGGAACCTACCCCCTTCCCGAGGCACAGCTCGACCGCTTCATGTTCCTCATCGATGTCGACTACCCGACTGCCGCCGAGGAAAAGCGCATTGCCCGCGAAACAACCGGAGCTGACAAGGAACCCCTCAAAGCACTCCTCACCGGAGAAGAAGTTCTCAAATACCAAAGCCTCGTCCGCCGCGTTCCTGTGCCCGATCACATTTACGACTATGCTGTTGAGATCGTCCGCCGAACCCGTCCCGATGGCGAAGATGCCCCGGAGTGGATCAAGGAATATGTCGGTTGGGGTGCCGGACCACGCGCCGTACAATATCTCATTCTCGGTTGCAAAGCCCGCGCTGCGCTTCGTGGAACCTACATGGCCTCCCTCGAAGACATCGAAGCCGTCGCCAAGCCCGTTCTCAGCCACCGAGTTCTCACGAACTTCGCCGCCGAGTCCCAAGGAATGACCTCCAAGATAATCGTCAACCGTCTCGTCGAAGAGATGCGGGAGGATTATTAAGATCTGGCCGGATTCCCTCCTGACTTCCCCAGGCTTTCCGTATGAAATACG
>Ga0209503_10001594_pt1 | contig 11523 bp, 20 predicted proteins | sample SouAtlMetagenome_2_FD_187448 | JGI IMG/M metagenome (GOLD analysis project Ga0209503, IMG submission 187448) | Marine eukaryotic phytoplankton communities from Atlantic Ocean - South Atlantic ANT15 Metagenome (SPAdes) (version 2) | ecosystem: Environmental > Aquatic > Marine > Oceanic | place...
CTTAATTTTAATGAAACCAACTAAAAATTTGATTGATTGTTTTTTACTTTACATGACTCAACTATTTCCCAAGCCTCTGCAGCTGTATCAGCATATTGAAAGATTTTCAAATCCTCTTCGGAAATAAGTCCAGAATCAGTTAGTAATTTAAAATTAATCAAATTATTCCAATATTTTCTACCAAATAAGATTATTGGAATTTCACTTTTCATTCCTGTTTGACGAAGAGTAAGTAATTCAAATAATTCATCCAGAGTTCCAAACCCACCAGGGAAAAAAACTGCAGCTATGGAGCGCATTACGAAATGAATTTTTCGTAATGCAAAATAATTAAATTTAAAACAAAGTCCAGGAGTTATAAATGAATTTGGGAATTGTTCGTTTGGTAACTGTATATTTAACCCAATGGACTTGCAGTCTGCTTCAAAAGCTCCTCTATTAGCTGCCTCCATGATTCCAGGTCCTCCACCTGTAACTATTACATTAGAATTACAATTTTTATTTTGGTTATTGACTGAGGCTAGTTTTGAAAATTCTTTTGCGGAGTTATAGTAATGGCTCAAAGAAAGTAAATTCTTTAATTTCTTTAATTTATTCTTTAATTCAATAGATCTAGGAAATTTTTCTAGTAAGTTTTTAACTTCATCGACTTTTATCTGAGCAGATGATTCTTCGATAATTTTGGCTCCTCCAAAAACTATTATAGTTGAGATGATTTTTTGTTTTTCTAATACTAATTCAGGTTTAGTTATTTCTAGAAGCATTCTTGCACCTCGCATTTCATCACTTCTAAGAAAATTGATATCTTCTTGAGCAAGTTTGTAAGAATTTGAATCAAGTATTAAATTTAGATTTTTTTCTCTTTTATCAGAATTAATATCATTCTTTGAGTCGTGAATATTGTAAATCATTAATTTATTTAAAATTTATATAAAGTTATTAGTCCATCTATGTATCGAGATTACATGTTAATTCACATTTATTAAGTTCCGAGGCTGAAATTCTATCCAAAATTCTAAGCATATCAACTTCTGAGAGATCTCCATTGGAGTTCCACTTTAAAGTTGTTTTTCTTTGTGGTGAATATTTTTTATTCATTTTTATTTCCTCCTTTTAGATGAACTTCTACGCATCGAGTAATACATTCTTGATGGCCATCAACAATGCTGCATTCACTAATACATTCAAAGTATGAATCTATGGTATCTTTAGCATTTAATTTATTTGAAGAAAGATACAACTCATCCATAATTTTTTATTCATTAATTTGGATTGAGATATAGCACGAGTTTAAAATTTAATTTTTGCTTTGTTAAGAAAATATGAATAAATAAGTATTAGTTACTAGCTATGAGTATTCATTTTGTGAAGACATCAAAACTCAGTTATAGTCTTATTTTATGTGATCGATTTTATATTTAACTAGTTAATCTTATTTATTACAATATTCTTAGAGAGTACTTACCTCGTGGTTTCGGTGTTCTTAATTTAAAACTATCAGAGACCCAAACTTGTTTGATATTTTTATGAAATAAAAATAAATTCACAGGGGTAAAAGAGTTCTTTTTTGCAGATCATCTGAGTTTGATTATATTATTTATTTTTTGTTTTTGATTATTAGAAAATTGACCATCTTTTTGTTAATTTCCAGTCAAACATTTTTTGCTTATTCATTTATATAAATCGAAATTAATAATAAAAAGAAAATCAGCATAAAGACTGATTTACTTTTGAAAAGTTTTATTAGATGATAATAATGTTCTTTAAGATTTTCAAATGAAATCAAGTATTAATTGGCTTTCTAAAATGTTAGAGAGCATGGCAAATGCTTTTATTCACCCTGTAAAAAATGATTTACCCCCATCTATTGGAGCTCATTCTTACAGTAGTATTCCGATAAAAAGGAAAATGCGAAGAAGATTCAGCTAGGATTTAATTAATTGGGATTAGATTTTCATTTTTGCTGTCCCAAATAATATATTTAAAACAATTTGGGAAATCTCGTAATTTAAGAAATTTTGCTTTATGAAGCAGATGTATATTGGCTTTATGACAAGCTCTTAAGTTGTAATTAGGTATTCTTTCTGATAGATGATGAATACTATGAAATGAGATGTCAGCTAAAAACCAATTTAACCAATCTGGGATATCTAAATTGCTGCTACCCGCAATAGCACCCTCGACTATATCCCAATTTTTTGTACTGCTTGCATATGCATTTTCATAATTATGTTGTATGAAAAAAATACAAATAAAAATTGCTGCTGAAAAAGTTAATATAAGTGAATAAAAAGTTAAGAAAAAGGCAGCTCCTAACCATTTACACATAATTATCCATCCCGTTATGACGATGAGATTATTTGCTATTAGATCAAATAATTCATCAAAATTATCTCCATAATCAGAAAAGGGAGATTTAATTCTGGATTCGATATTTAATAATGCTGAATAATTTCCCGTTCTAATTTTATTTGAAATTTCTATTATTAAAGATTGGATAAAATTGAAGATAATTAAAATCAATCCCAATCTAGCTTTAATAACTAAATAAAAGAAGCCTCCTGGGAATAGCATTAGCCAATGTCGACTGATTTTATAAATAAGCTTTTCTCTTTTCGTAAGAACCTCATAATCTTCAAGGCTCAAAACATCTATTGGACCTTTGTAAATTTCCCAGTTCCCATTATTTCTATGATGAAAAGCATGATCATTAGCCCAAGGTTTGTGAGGTATTCCATTTAATAAACCCAGGAAAAAACCAAATAAGTTATTTAAAGAACGTTTTTCAAATAAAGAGTTATGTCCACAATCATGCATTAATGAAAATGTTCTGGAGGATAAGAGTGTAAGAAGAAAAAGAATGGGAATTAACAATAATCCTTTTGAAATTTGTAAAAGTGGAGAATATATTATCTTAGAGACGATTAACCAAAGAAAAATTATAGGTAAAATTGTAGTAAATAACTGATAAAAAGCTCTGTAATTGTTTCTTTTTAGAAATGGCTTTAACAAGAAGTCGGATCTTTTAAGTTTATTCATATATATGTTAAATAATCCTTATTAATAGAATAGTCGAGTTAAAAATTATCGTGGTTAAATTATCTATTTGCAGATATACAGAAAATTGTGCCATAACCGTTCTTAGTGGTTCATTTTTTTATTTTTTTAAATGAGTCGCACATATCGATTAAAGTTTTTTCTAAAGATATTGGCTTCCAATTAAAGATAGAAATAGTTTCTTTGATATCCGCGCCGTATGATCCTCTGTTTACCATGGCAGCCATACTTTTCATTTCTTTATTAAATGGTGCAAGAGAATTTATCATCTTTGTAGGAATAAAGTTTTGAGGAGCTTTTTTATATCCATTTTTTCTTAAGATATTAGAAATATCCATAATATTGATTCCTTCAGGAGAAGTTGCAATTATTCTTTTATTATCACTTTTGTTATTTCTTATAGAATCGACATGCAATTTAGCTATGTCTCTAACATCTACAACAGTAAAATAAGCATCTGGTAATGCTGGGAAATTCCCATTAATCATTTTTGAAATAAGTACTGCAGAAGCTCCATCAATGTCATCACTTAGCAGTGGACCGAAAACCATCCCAGGATGAATAGTTGTCATTGAAAATTGATGTTTATTATCACTATGAATAAAATCCCATGCAGCTTTTTCTGCAATTGTTTTACTTTTTACATAAGCTCCCACATTTTTTGTAGTATCTGTCCAGTCTTCAGGAGAGCATATTTGTTTATCATGGCCATATGCAATTGCGGCCATAGAAGAAGTAAGAACAACTTTTTTTATTCTAGGGGAATTTTTTGAAGCATTTAAAGCCCTTAAAGTGCCATCCAATGCAGGATTGATAAGTAAGGATTCTTTTTTTGGTTCTTCGATAGTGAAAGGAGATGCAACATGAATAAGGTAATCACAATCAAAGGCCGCCTCGTTCCAACCCTCATCATTTAAAAGGTCAAGTTTACAAAATTCCAACTTTTGATTATCTGAATCATTTTTAAGTGATTTCCTGACTTCATCCTCCCTTCTCATATTTCTGAGAGATCCTTTGACTACAAAACCTGCCTTTAATAGTTCATGTATACAATGTGTAGCAATAAACCCAGATGCTCCAGTGACTAAAACTTTTTCCAAAATAACTTTATTTCATTTCTATTTTAATTATGGTTCATTGAGTTGTATAAAAAACCTAAAAAGCTTTTAATTTATACAGTTTTAAAAAAATCTATTTTAAACAAAAATAATTAATCATTAAAAAAAAACGAAAGATTATTAAATCAATTCTTATAGCTATAACCTCTATTTTGCTTTGTATGACGATCTCTTTGCTCTGACTTATAAACTCTTATTTCTCTCCCCATCCATTCAACATCTTGCAAATCTTCTATTGCATTTTTTTCTGAGCTTTCACTGAACATTTCGACAAACCCAAAACCTCTTTTTCTTCCTGAATCTCTATCCAAAGGAATCTTACATTTTTTTACTTCACCATAAGTACTGAAAAGATCCTTTAGGTCTTTCTCTTCAGTATCCCAGGATAAATTACCAATGAAAATTGTCATAGTTAAAAAGAATTTTTTATTTTCTTAAAAGTTGCAACATAAAGATCGTTATTGCGGCAAAATTTTTAGATGATCTGATTTAAAATTTTATGTTAAAAAAGTTAAATCTAAGATTTGACCATTATGAATTTATAAGTTTTTTAGATTCAAAAGTCTTATAGAATAAATTCCTTAGACATTGTTCTTAATTGATCTAAATTTAAACTATTTAAATAATCTGTAATTGCACCAGCATTATCACTTGATTTAAGATTTTGGCTTTCGTAAATTAAACTACTGGAGATTAATTCCACGAGATGTTGTTTATCCATATCTTCTTATAATTCATAATCTTGTTTAAAAAACTAAAAATCTTGAATTCGAAACCTTAATTTTATGTACCCAAATTAAATATCTAATTCTGGGTTTGTATTTACTCAAAAGTAGTTTCTCAATTTTTTACTCGATTTTATAATTTCTAAAATCTTTTTTTATTTTTTTAATCTTTCAATGAGATCTCTAGTTTCTTTTAATAATTATTTTTAATTTCAATTTAAAAATCTTTTCAACAAATAAAGGAAATTTATCTAAAAATGTATTTTTCTTATCCCTTTAGCATACAAATATGAGTAATTTTACAGGTGCCAAATAGACAATAACCAATAATCATACATATAGTTAATATTTTTGTTAATGAAGAAAATAGTTAGAGAGAAAAATAATGAATCTGAATTATGGTTTACTTGGCTGACTCGAAAACTAAATTCTTTTGAGGCTTTTAAAGACTTTGCATCAGGACAAAATCCTGAAGATGTAGCAGAGAATTTTGTTTCAGTTAATAGTTTGGGAATATCAGATATTTTTGATAAATTTGATGAGGAAGATAAAGAGACACTTGATCAATTTCAAAAATTAACTGAATGTGAATGGCATGTATTTAGAATACTAAAAAAACAATTAGAGATTCGTAATAAGGTAACTTTTGTAGATTTTAAAAAAAGTAAAATTAAAAAAGTAAAATAAATAAAGCGCTTTAATCCTATGGTACGGGTTAATGAACTTATTTGTTCGGTTAAAAACATAAGAATTAGACTCATCAATGATCTTTTTCTTATTAGGTTATTATCAATCAACAAGTGATATGAAAAACCTTATCAGTCCTTTCTCTATTCTTAACTTAAAAAAAAATTTGAATAAAAATTTGAAAGAGAACACTTCAATTAAAAAAAAATATTTAGTTCATTATCGGAGAGATTTGGATTCTTTAGGTTAATTAAAATTTTAAAGAGTTTTTAATCTCCTAATATCTGATTTATTAAAAAATAGATATTTAAAGTTTAATATCCATCCAAACTTTGGTATTTGTTTATAAATAGCAATTGTCATTATTTTGAATTTACAAATTATTAATTGTAAATAATTTGATAAATATTCAAACTAAATATTTTGGATGAATTGAGTCATTCAAATAGAATTCGAGCATATTTTCTTATTGAACTTAATACTAATGAGAAATTTTATTTTCTTCTAAAAGATTCTCCAGTTTTAGACCAAAATATTTATAGAAATTAAAGAATTTTTAAAATAAGCTTTATTTATATTTTTAAATAATAATTTATAATTGAAGAATATCTGCCTAATAGTATTTATTTATATTTATTTAATTAAATTTAAATAGGATCGAATAAATTTACATTATTTTCACTTATATTTGGGCTTTCATTTTGATCTGGTAATGAGCAAAAACCATCCTTACAAATTATATTTCCTTTTTCAATTTTCAATGCATTAGAAAAAGTTTTTTCTTGTGAATTATTTGAAGATTCAATTTTCATTTATATAAAATTAGAAGAAACATTATTAAATTAATAACTAAATTATTACCTATAGGCAACAAATTTAATAATTATTATCTTTCACCTCTTTTTTTGATTAGGTAGGTCTCTCCAAAATAGTGCCAATACATAAACAAATAAAGATATAGAAAAAATATAAAGTAGAGAATTTAGATGCATTTTAAAACTTTCTTCAGAATAAATGTATAAAAACCAAATTAAAAATGATAATAAGCTTAAAAATGAAATTACCAGATCGAATTATAAGATTTTACAGGTTTTTGTTTTATATTTTTATATTTTGAAACTAATTATATAACTAAAAAAGAAGTTAGTAATATTATTTTTTCATTTCCTTAAGAGCAGCATTACCCTCTTTTAATGTTTTAAATAAAAACCATACAATACTGGAAAAGATTATTAAACTTAAAAATGTTAAGGATAAAAATGTAGTATTTATCAATTTGACTATTAGAAATATTTACTTGTAAAAAACTTTATTTATCTATTTTTAGCATTTGAATATGCAGGGATTAACATTCCTCCATCTTGATCATCATTATCATCATCAAATCCTCCACCTAAAAATAATTCAACTAATACTAATATTGCTATTGGGTAAAAACACCAAAGTATCGCCGTAAATGGACTTATGGAAGAGGTCGCTGTGTAAATTTCTGTCATATAATTACAATAATCAAAAAAAATATGAATTGTGGATAAATAGATTTTTCTCCTAGCATTGCAGTCCTAACGATTACTTTGTCAAAATATAAATTTATACCTGTTATACAAATCGATTAGAGAATAATTTAATAGAAAAATCCCTCCTTAATTTGTTATCCAAATATATGCTTTTGACTTGTTTAATTTTGATTTATTAGTTTCTGTTGACCTATTTAGATGCGTCAATGTTACAAATGTTACTTAACAATAATTGTGAAATTTGAATTCAAAAACTATTATTTATTTTGATTTTATTGTTTTTTATGTTCTCTTTCTCTTTTAACTCTTTAGGTGCAATTTTTGGTATTGCTGGAATAGTCGGTTTCTTTTTCTATGTTAAAGCTGCTAGTGGAACTTCTAGTATGAATACAAATCCTAAAAAAGATCTTGAAGCTGTTAACGCTGATAAATAATTTTTAAAGTGTTATTAATGATAATTTTCTGCTAAAAAAATTATTATTCATTAAAAATTCCATTGTTTTGAAATAAATTTTAGAAAATTCTCTATGTCCTCTTCAGGACAATTAGTTTGTTTTTGTAAGTTAATACAGGTTTGTTTTATTGCTTCATAAGCTTCTTTTACTGCTTCGTTTTTTTCGATAACTTCGAAATATTCTTTATCAGTGAAAGTCATAAAATAAAATATATGATTTAACAATCAATCTAATAGTAATTTTTAAATTGGTTCTCAAATTTGTTTAATTGTATAAAAATCCTTTAATTTTAATCACCTAATCTAAAGTGCTTTTTTATGCTTTTAGTTATTTGCCATTCGCAAGAGAAGCCTTGAGGGAATTCAACTAAATCCCCAGATTTGATAAAGTAGCTTTCCCCTCCCTTAGTCTTAATTTTTGCTTCTCCTTCAATGAGAAAACAAATTTCTTTTTCATTGTAACTCCATTGGAAATTACTTGGTTCGCATTCCCAAATAGGCCAATTCTTAATGCCATGTTGAATTATAAAGCTAGCACTGCATGGAGATTTTATAAGAATTTTCACCAGAAATTTATTAAAAACAGGTCTACATCATAAGTATAAATAAAATACTTATAAAAAATTAAAGCTCAAGACATTTAATAAATTTACAAATACTTTTATTTTTTTATTATAATAATTTAAATATTTTTAATTGATGGATGAGCTCTCAACACTTTCTATTTCATTATCGATAGCTTCATTAGGAATATATTTTTTATTTTTCGCGTCAAATGATGATGATGACCAAGATGGGGGACATTTGGTAAAGTCAACTCAAAAGATCAATTAGTTTACGTAAACAAAGTACTTAATAAAGACTTATAACCTATAAAACCGGCATATATACAAGATAAAAAAATAACATATACCTCAAGAATACCAAGGGATTTTTTCTTTAAAATTTTCATATTAAAAACGTTTCTAAAATAATTTTATTAATTGTTTATCCTGATAACATGAGTATTTATTACATAGAGTTATTTTCATATAATTATTAAACATAAACCTAAAAATAATAATGTAGTGCAGAATACTATGCCTTTTGTTATCTTTTCTTCTTCTTTGGTGGCGAAAAAAAGTGAAATGATAGGAGATGTACTTAGTAGGGTCCATCCTATTCCTAAAGGAAGAGTCTTGAAAACAATTTGTTGTAGCAATATTCCTAAATTTGTTCCTAAAAATATGGATAGTAAAAATCTTTTTTGATTATTACTATCTAATTTGTTTAAGAAAAAATTAATTTTAAATTTTTTTATTATGGTTAAAAATATTATTGCTCCAAGTAACCTGATCTCTGTCGTTTGGAAAGGAGATAGATCGCTCTTTAAAAATACTATTCGAGATAAAAGACCCCCTGATACAGCGCATAAAACTGATAAAAAAGGAAATACATAAATCCTTATGTTATTTTGTTCAATATTGATGTTCAAATTATTAACTAAAAGATTAGTTCTTTGTCTAAGGAGAATAAAAAGTGAAATTGATATGATCATAATCCCTATATAAGATCTAAGATCCAAATTTTCATTTATAAAAATCTCACCAGATAAAGCCGCTAATAGTGGCGATAATGTTTCGATTGATAGAGTCTTTCTTGTACCAATTATCTCTAATGACTTTATATAAAAAGTATCTCCTAAACCTATGCCAACAACGCCACTAAGAAAAAGAATAAGTATGGATTTTGAATCAGTTAACAAACTGATATTGATAAATGCAGGTAAAAAAATTAAAAATGCGATTATATTTTTTACTAAATTTATATCTATGGATTGATATTTTTCGGTCTGAGATCTCCATATGTAGCATGCATAAGTCCAAGATATTGCTGCTCCAAAAGCGGATATAATTCCAAACAAAACTAGTAATATTTAAGATGTTTATTTTATAAATTGTGTTAATGCTATGAAGAACACGTATAGAAGAATAATAAATCCTGGTAGGTATTGTATTAAAGACTTAAGATTATTAGTTTTCATGGTAATTAATTTGATATTAATATCTAAATATAAAGTCTTCATAAGGTGATTAGATCCTGATCACAGAAGAAATTAACAAAAGGGTTTATAAATAAAGGAAAAAAGGTAGTTACAAACATTTAATCTACAATAAAAAAATATTCATTTTTTTTTCAATAGCACTAATTATTATGTTGAATCAATCACTAAGTAATAAATTTATTTGATAAATATCTATTATTATTTTAAATAACAAAATAATGGAAATAATTAATAGAAAAGATCCTTCACTAGGTCTTACACCCTTCGATATATTAGGCTTCAATTCTGAAGAAGAACTAAATCTAGAAATTTCAAAGCTTATTAGAGTTAGGAGTGAATTCGAAACTAAATCTAAAGTGAATTCAATTTAATACTTTTAATAAATTTTCAAATATAATTTTAGAAATTATTTTTTCTATTTGGATATAAACTTTCTAACTTTCTTCTCCTTTCGATTTTCGCGTTAATTCTTTCCTCTTTCTCTTTTTTCTTTTTTTCATCGTTTATTTTGTTTTGTCTATAACCTAACCAAAGCAGTATCCAAATAACTGTAGTTAATAGTAAAAGAGCAGTATATTGGCCTGTCATTGGAAAGCTAGCTTCTGAATATTTGACGTAAGAAAATAAAATGACCATAAAACTAAAATAATGTATAAAAGATAGTTACGTGTTTATATGAGCAATAAAGTTTAATGAGTATTTACTTATTATTTTCCATATTTCAAGATAATTTATTATTAGCTTTTAAATTTTTTAGGTTGAAATCTTTTTTTTTATTGAATTGCTATTATCAAATCAAAGAAAAATTGAGAGCCTACATTTTTGGACACTTTTGATTTAGTCGTAGTTGGTGGCGGGGCCGCAGGTTTCATGACAGCGGTAACAGCTGCTGAAAATGGAGTGAAAAGAATAATGATTCTTGAAGGCTCCTCAAAACTGATGGAGAAAGTAAGAATAAGTGGAGGAGGTAGATGCAATGTAACTAATGCATCATGGATACCTATTGAGTTAGCAGAAAACTACCCTCGAGGTGGAATTAAGCTTTTGGAATCATTTAATCGTTTTGCCGCTGGAGATGTATTTGAATGGTTTGAGATAAGAGGATTGAATTTAAAAATTGAAGCAGATAATAGGGTATTTCCAGTATCGAATTCTTCTTTAGACGTAATAAGTTGCTTAAAAAATAATGCAATTAAAAAAGGTGTTGAGATATCAACTAAATTTTTTGTAAAAGAAATATCAAAAACCTCAGATAACCTTTTTGCTGTTTTTAATAGTGAAAAAAAATCGATACTTGCAAAAAATATTATTCTCTCTACAGGAGGTCATCCTAGTGGACATAAATTAGCTAAAAATTTTGGTCATAGCATAATAAGCCCTGTTCCATCTCTTTTTACTTTCAAAACAAAGGACACTAAATTGAAGGATTGCAGTGGAGTTTCTATTAAGAATATAGATATTGAAATTCAACTAAATAATAAGTCTTTTAAAAATAGAGGAGATTTACTTATAACTCATTGGGGGTTTAGCGGCCCTGCTGTTCTAAAGCTCTCATCAATAGCTGCGAGAGAATTGTTTGACCATAAGTATAAATTTAATTTAATAATTAGATGGTCAGATTTAGACTATATCGACTTAAGAGAAAAAATTGATAACCTTAAATTAAATAATGGAAAACTAAACTTAATTAATTTAAGACCTTTACCTTTTTTACCAAAAAGGTTGTGGGTGTTCTTATTAAATAAAATGGAAATTAATAAAGATAAGAAGTGGGCAGATCTTCTTGCTAAGGAAAGAGATAAAATGATAAATTTCCTTTTGAAAGATAAATATACTATTGCTAATAAAGGACCATTTGGCGAGGAATTTGTCACCTCTGGAGGAGTTTCTATTAATGAAGTTGATTTTAAAAGTATGGAAA
>Ga0209503_10001601_pt1 | contig 11486 bp, 11 predicted proteins | sample SouAtlMetagenome_2_FD_187448 | JGI IMG/M metagenome (GOLD analysis project Ga0209503, IMG submission 187448) | Marine eukaryotic phytoplankton communities from Atlantic Ocean - South Atlantic ANT15 Metagenome (SPAdes) (version 2) | ecosystem: Environmental > Aquatic > Marine > Oceanic | place...
AGCGTTCATGTGTGATTGCGAACTGCTACCAAACCCTGACTTGTGCGCTTATGAGGGAAAATGTCGCCATTCTGGCGGCGGCGGCGCCTCTGGTGCCTTGACCTTTGAGGCCGCCCTTTTTGAAGAAAGTCATCACCAGACTTCAATCCGTCCCCAACCGATAGACGTCCCTGCCGTTTCGCGCGATGTCTTCAACGACGAGTCCTCCGGGCTGAGGGATGTCTTCGACGAGGTCGAAGGCGCGGCAGCTGGAGGGCAAGGCTTCGAAGAGGAGCGTGTACGCCCCGCCCGGTTCCACCCGCGTCCATGTCGGGAAGGGGGAGAGGCCGACGGCGTGAATGAATTTGGACTCGGTGCCGGTGGTTCGACAGCGCAACTTGATGCTCGGCCAAATCCGAACTCCGCCCCCCAACCTCGTGCGCATGTGGATGGTGACCTGCCCTTCGTCTTCGTGGTCTTGACGCTTCTTCGCCCGAACCGGGGTCGTGTCGACGTCGTCGTCCACGAGCGAGGCCTCTGTCAGGGCGAGCATGGCGTAGAGGCCTTTCATGCCGCCGTGGTACTTGAGGCCGCTCATGACGCGAAGATTTGGCAGGCGAGGGCCTTTTCAACCTCGAGAATGCGCGCACACAGTTCAAAATCCTCCGCAGCTTCTGCTTCGGCCATGAACTGGGAAAGAATCTCAAGCCGCGAAGGCCCGCGAAACGTCCAAACGTTGGGGTAGATGTAAAAACGGTAAGGATTCTTCGCGAGAATCTCCACCTTGTCTCGGAGCGAAGCGTTGAGGTGCTTCCAACCTGGATGATCCTTTTCCATGGGACCTGTATTGATTTGAGTAAAACAACGGCCGCGATAAAGCAAGCCACTCCGCATCATTCAGACCACCGTGCCCCAGGAAGGGTCGGTTGGTAAGGCAAAAGCCTTTCGGGATGCATTGCAAACGTACTTCATCTTTCGACGCTGTCCAATACTGGATTACCAAAACGTTGTGAATAAGTCTGTTGGGGAGGGTCAGTGGATGTGAACATGGAATCGATGTTTGTGATATGGACTTTTCTCACTCCGTCAAGCCCACGTTGCTCGCCCTCGCTGTGATTGGAACGCTGCTTCTTGTTGCGTTTCAAGCCGCTGCGTGAGTCGACAGCCGTGTGCATGTGAACAACTCGACGCCGCCTGCGAGGTAGAAATTTCTACTTTGCGTCCATGACTTTTCCCAAATTTGAAGAGACTGCGAAGCTCTACTGGGCTGCATTCGCACTCCTCCCAGGCCTTCTTTTGGCCCAAACCGCATCCATTACTGGTTCCGTCGTCGACGCCGAAGCGCGTTTCCCGCTCCTTGGGGCCACCGTGCAAGTGCTGACTGCACCTGAGCTCGTCACCACCGCCGACCTGGACGGCCGCTTCAAGCTGGAGAACGTGCCCCTCGGTCGCCACGCCTTGCAGGTGTCGTTTATCGGATACGAGGCGCGTGTCATGGAAGGCATCGTCGTCACGAGCGGCCGCCCCGTGGTGCTGAGTGTCGAGTTGCAAGAGAGCGTGGTCGCCATGCAAGCCGCGGAAGTGACGGCCACCCAGGATGGCGAGGTGATGAACGAAATGGCGACGGTGAGTGCCCGGGCCTTCACGGTCGAAGAAACCGACCGCTATGCTGGATCGCGCGGCGACCCTGCCCGCATGGCCAGCAACTTTGCCGGCGTCCAAGGCGCCGACGACAGCCGCAACGACATTGTGGTGCGCGGCAACAGCCCCAATGGCGTGCTGTGGCGCGTAGAAGGTGTGGACCTTCCCAATCCCAACCACTTCTCGGTGCCGGGTTCTGGCGGTGGACCTGTGGCGATCGTGAACAACAAGACCCTCGCCAATTCCGATTTTTTCACCGCAGCCTTTCCCGCAGAGTTTGGGAACAGCACTGCCGCGGTGTTCGACTTGCGCTTGCGCAACGGCAACCAAGACCAATGGCACGGAAGCGGACAGTTTGGGTTTTTGGGAACGGAGGTGCTTGCCGAGGGGCCGCTCAACCGCGAAAAGCGCTCGAGTTTTCTGATCAACTACCGGTACTCAACCGCCGTCATCTTCTCGGCGCTGGGCATCGACATTGGCACGAGCGCCGTACCCAAATACCAGGACGGCTCCTTTAAACTTCACGTTCCCACGGGTGGGGGCGGGGCGTTCTCGCTTTGGGGTTTGGGCGGAAACAGCAGCGTGGACATCCTTATCTCTGACCAGGTGCGGCCCGAGCGCAACATCTACGGCGACAACGACCGCGACCAGTTTTTCCGCACCGGCATGGGCATTGTGGGTGCGACCTACACCAAGCCCATCAATGAGAAGACCTACCTGAAGACGACCCTTGCCGTCAGCCGCGATTGGCAGGACAGCCGCCACGAATTTGTGTCGCGTGACCTGTCCTTTGCCGGGGGAGACACCACCTTCACGAACGTGAGCACCCAGCCCTTGATGGCCTACCTCTTCGACAAGAAGCGCGTGTCTTTGGCCGCCCACGCCAACCGCAAATTGGACGTGGAGCGTGGCACGGCGACCCTGCGGTTTGGGGTGAATGCGGACGCGATGATTTGGGCGTTCAACGACAGCATCAAGCCCTTTGTGTGGCAGCCGGACGCCAACATGCAGGATAGCACGCTGACGCTCGGCGAGTTTGGCCGCCGTTGGGATGCGAACATGACTTCGCTGTTGGTGCAGCCTTTCGCCCAGGTCAAATGGCGTCCCTCCGAACCCTGGACGGTCACCGCGGGCCTGCACGCCATGGCGGACACCCGCAGTGGCGCCTTGTCGCTTCTCGAGCCGCGCCTCGGCGCGCAATACGTGACGGCTGGTGGGACGGTATGGTCGGCAGGCGCAGGCCTGCACAGCCAAATGCAAACGCCCTACCTCTACGCCACGTCGCCCGCGCCGTACCCCTCCAACGGGAATCCGCTGGCGATGCCCAACGCCAACATGGACTTCACCAAGAGCTTGCATACGGTCTTGGGCATGTCTCGCCGGCTCGGTGACCTCTGGACCATGAAGGCGGAAGCGTACTTCCAGCACCTTTACGACATCCCCGTAGCTGACACAACGACCGCGTGGGGTGCCGCCAACACGAGCTACTCGCTTATCAACGCCGGCGGCGGCTTTGACCGCCTCTTCCCAGATTCCTTGGTCAACGGAGGACAAGGCCGAAACTATGGGGTGGAGCTCACCCTCGCCCGGGCGTTCCGTGACGGGTGGTTTGTCTTGTTCACGGGAAGCGTGTTCGACGCCAAATACACGGGCGCCGACGGCATCTTCCGAAACACCGACTTCAATGGCCGCTACGCGTGGAATGCCCTGGCGAGCAAGGAGTGGAAACTTGGCACGTCGTTTAGCCTCGTCACCGGCGCCAAGTGCACCATGGCAGGCGGTCGATGGTACGGAGGCGTCGACACGGAACAGTCCGACCTGTTGCGGGAACTCGTGTGGGACGACGCCACGCGCAACACCCTTCAGTTTGACGACTATTTCCGGTTCGACCTCAAAACCAACTTGACGTGGAACCGTCCGTCGACCACGCACGAACTCGGCATCGATTGGGTCAACATCCTCGGCACCGAAAATGTCCTGAAGCTGACCTACGCGCCGGACGATGCTTCGGAGAATTCAGTCCGGGAGGAGTACCAGCTCGGGTTCCTGCCCATCTTCTTTTACCGCGTCGACTTCTGATCTGCCGCAACAACGTCGACACCATCTTTGAACAAGGGACTGAACATCAGTCCCTTGTTTGTTGTATCTTCTTCGTGACATTCCCATGACATTGGGAATGCGCGTGAAAACCAACCTCAATTCGACGTGATGATTCGCACTCAGATCTCCCTCATTTTGGGCACAGGAGTGCTCGGCTTGGCTTTGATGTCCAGCAGCAGCGGTGTCGCTGAAATCCAAAACGCCAACCGCACCGGTGAACCCGGCACCTCCTTGACCTGCAACCAATGTCACGGAGGAGGGAGCTACGGCGCGACCACCGGCATCACAGTCCTCGACCCCAACACAGGGTCGGAGGTGACGGCCTACTTGCCCGGAGAGCAGTACGTACTCGAAGTGGCCATTGGCGGAACGTCTCCGCGCTTTGGCATGCAAGCCACGGCGGTCGATGCCATGGGCGGCAACGCGGGCACATTCTCCAACCCCTCCAACAACACCCAACTTGAAGACGTGGCTGGACGCCACATTTTTGAGCACAACTCGGCCAGCACCAGCAACACCTTTTCGGTGGATTGGACGGCGCCCGCGATGGGCGGTGACGTGACAATCTATGCGTCTGGTTTGGCGGCAGGCGGTTCCGGCAGTTCTGGCGGCGATGAATATGCTGGGGCAGTACTCACGATCCCAGAAGCGGAAATTGTGATTGAAATCGGCGGATGCACGTATGACTTTGCGTGCAACTACAATCCGCTGGCCGCCTTTGACGACGGATCGTGTGAGGTGGAGTCCTGCGCGTTGCCAGGTGACCTGGACAACGACGGGGCGGTGACGACTTCGGACCTGCTCGCGTTCTTGGCCGTGTTTGGCCAAGTTCTTTGAGAGGGTCAAACTTCGTGGTCGACTTGGGAGACCCGCAGTTGTAGCACTACCTTGAGCGCAAACCTTACAACATGCGCTCCAACTTTGAAATTTTGTCCCGTGCGTGGGACGCCCTCGGATCACAATGGCTTCTTGCCATTGGTCTTTGTGTGCTTCACGGAATCGTCAACTTTGTGCTGGGCTACGTGGGATTTGGGCTGGGCTCGCTGGTCGCAGGTGGGGCGTTGACGTTTGGGTTCAACCGCGCCATGGTGATGATCTACCGCGGCCATGTGCCCCGCGTGGAGACATACTTCGACGGCTTCAAGCACTTCCTGCCCACATTGTTTGCCTTCTTGCTCATGGGCGTCATTGTGTTCATCGGTTCGATTCTCCTGGTGATTCCCGGAATCATTGCAGGCATTGGCCTGTCCCAAACCTTCTACATCCTCCAAGACAACCCTGAGATGGGTGCGGAGGCCGCGTTGAAGGAAAGTTGGAGACTCACCTGGAAAAACGGCAACATGTGGAAGGTCTTCTTCATGGGCTTCCTGAGTCTTTTCGTGGGAATCGCAGGCCTTCTTGTTCTGGGTGTAGGCTTCTTTTTTGCGTTCCCACTTGTCAGTGTGATGACAGCGGGGCTATACGAGGAATTGCTGCTCAATGACTCCGCGTCTGGGCGCGTGGAGTTCGTCTGATTCAGAACGGGCCCCTCAGCTCTGAGAAGTCGCGACGCTTGGGCGTCAGGCGTTAGTCACAAGGCTTCCCGAACGCGTCCAACAGTCCGAGGAAGTCGCCGGTGTTGAGGGCGCCATCGCCGTTCAAATCGAAGTAGCGGGGATTCAAGTTGCCCAGGCCATTGCCCTCGCCGAGGGTGGCAGGCGCAGGACGACAGACTTCCGCGTCTGCATCCCAAAACGTGCCTGCACCGCAGGGCGCTTGTGGTACGCCCGGAGAAGCGTCTTGCACCAATGCGAAACGAACGAGGTCCGTGATGTCCATCCATCCTGACGCGTCAAAATCGAAGTAGCACGGGTCGAGTTGTTGCGTGTCGCCGGTTTCGCCAAGCCACGCTTCGAGGTCGCAGCGCGAGAGCTCGGAGTCAAAGCGCGTACCCTCCGCGCAGTAATAATTGCAAAGGGAAGGGCTGTTGAGGTTGGCTTCCGGATTGAAGTTGAATGCGGAAGGGTCCAAACACCCTGGAATGGCTTCAGTCAGGATGGGAAGGACCTCACGATATTCATTGGCTTGGCTTCCGTTTTGGAAGATCTGCACTTGGATTTGGCCTGAGACCTCACCTGCAGAGGTGAGTTGGGCCACCATGACGCGCAAATCGTCCCCGGCAAATGCGGGATGTGCGTCGGCCTCCTCCACACCAGGGAACAGGCCGTACCATGCACCGCCGACCTGGTCGTTCAACAACACACTTTCGCCTGGGCCGTTGTCGTTGAATTCTTCGGGAACGTTGATGTCGCCCCATTGTCCCGAGCATTGGTACGAACTCGTGTAGGATCCGTCCTCCGCACCGATGGTGAGAAAGCTGTCGTAGACGATGTCGGGGAAGAACGAGAAGAATGCGGGATTGATGCCTTGGGCATTCCACCCTGAGGCAAAAGTCGAATTGAACCAGGCCGGACTGGCCGTGGAGGTCAAGGCCAGTGGGTTGTTTTCATCGCCAGAACACGAGCTGACAAAGTCCAAGGCGTTGAGGCAATTCACATACAACCGGTACGTCGTCATGCCGTCCAAGTCCCCTCCGGCGTGGGTGGCCACTTCTTCAAGGTGCAGCCAGTATCCCTCAGGCAGGGGGGGCAGGCTGCGACTCAGGTCTGGCTGGGCGTAAGCGCCCACGTAACCAGTGAGCAGGGCAAGGATCCAGAGGGCGCGGTATCCCCAAGAGGATTCCAAGTCGGTTGTGTTTCTCCAAGACATGCTTGCGCGTACGCGGGCGAACGGCCCAGGGTTACGTTGGGAGTGAACCAGCCCCCCCTCACATGGCCGAGCTGAAGAAAATGGCGTTGGCGAAAAACTTGTGTCCGTCCTTCCAAAAGGCCCTGAACAGCACGTTGTCCGCCAGGTAAATGACATGACCGCGTCCCATGTCGTGAACGCCAAAACTCAGGCTTTCCCTCAACTGTTCATTGGCCCGCACTCCGGCAAATCCGCTGATGGGCTCAACGTCTCCTGACAAGACGCCCACGTTGTGGCCGTTTTCGAGGTGGGCGTAGCGTCGGCCCGAGGTTTTGATGCTCCAGTAGCGGTCCCCATATCCATAGGCCAAGGGGTGGGTTTCATCGAGCGCCACCTCATAGACTGCCCCGGGAATGTCGCTTCGGATGCCGTTGCGTGCCGACATGGCATAGGGGGCATAGCGGTCTTCCTTGGCGTGGGCATCGCGCTCGTCGCGCCGCTCAGCCTTGTCGTCGTCGTCGCTGTAGCGCGACAGTCCCCAAGATTCGATGCCCAAGTTGCACGCTGCGCCAATGGCCACGAGTCGGCCTCCTTCGCGAATCCAAGCGGAGACGGCGTCTTTTTGGTCTTCGTCAAGGTCATACCACCCGCGGGGAAGCACCACGACATCGTACGCTTCCCAATCCATCCAGTCCAGCCCGCGCACCGCGGTCATCGGGTAGTTCCAGACCTCCTCAAATGTGAACCATACCTCCCCAAAACTCAACGAGGACACCTCGTCGCCCATCACCACTGCCACGCTCGGGGCATCGATGGGGGCTACGTCATAGGCCCCGAGGTCGGGTCCGGAGGTCACCATGCCGCTCTCCAAGCGTGCCACGGTCATGCCGGGCACACCCGCAGTCAAGTCGGTCAAGCGCGCCGCCATGTCTGGCCAAAGGGCTTCGTTGTTGCGTCGGGTGATGACAACCGCACCTCGAGGGAACGTCGTGCCATTGACCTCGATGGGGCGCTTCACGACTCGTGCCGTCACGCCGGCTTTGAGCAGGTCCGCCAGCACAGGCGTACCGAGGTCGGTGTGGTAGTGAAGCACATACGCGTAGGCAGGTCCTTCGCCATCGAGAGAAGGAGGGGTCAATGCGGGAGACCAAGCGTCCGTGCGCGGCATGGCACTGGTCATGGCGTAGGCCTCGAGGCCATACGCGTAGGGCAACGCCCACGTGGTGATGTCGTAGGTGAGGCTGTCACTCAATTCTGGATTGGGGTCCATCAACACCTGCAGCAAGCTCGATTGGGCCTGACGGGCATCGATGACGAGGTCACCTTCACGGATGGACACCTTTTTGGACGTTAAATCCGTGTAATCCAGGCCCGTGCCCTTGGAGGTGGCGGTGGCCCGGCCATATGCAATGCCGTTGGCATCGAGCAGGGAGGTCAGCCAGTGGATCTTGGCGGGGTCGTTCGTCGCGGGAATGACATAGCCCTCGTGATCCCCCCAGGGTTCTTGGAGGTTGCGGTGATGAAAAGCAGAGAACTCCTTCAGCATGCGGTCGGCGTGCATGCCTGCCGATTCAATGGTGGAAAGGCCGCTCTCGGTGTGGTTTTGGATGCGGTAGGCGAGGGTGAGGGTGTCGCCGATGGCCGTTTCAATGGCGCGCCCCGCCCGTCCGCTGCCGCCTTGCTCGTAGGTCATCCCAATCGCCCCTTGGAACATGGGCCATGTGTCGCCATAGGAGGGATAGAGCAGGTCAAACACCTCCCGCGTGAAATACAAGGCGCCCCGCTGGTCAAAGTACTTGGCGTTGTTGGCGCCGATGTGTCCTTGACACTCGCGCTGCCACGGGGTGATGATCTTGTGGTACGGTTCGGCAGCCGGCGCGAAGTAGTAGGGGCTGTTGACGCCTTGCTCGTGGAAGTCCACATGCACTTGCGGTTGCCAGTTGCGATAAAAGGCCGCGCGTGCTTGCGTCTCCCGTTGCGTTTGCCAGGCCAAATCGCGGTTCATGTCAAACAAATAGTGGTTGGGCCGTCCTCCGGGCCAAGGCTCGTCGTGTTCCCACGCCTGTGGGTCGGTGTTGGGACGGGGGCCATTGGACTGGTCTTGGAAGTGCACATAGCGGTCGCGCCCGTCGGGGTTCACGCAAGGGTCCATCACCACGACGGTGCGATCGAGCAAGTGGGCGTGGGTGGTTGCGAGTGCTTCGATGGTGGCCATGGCGGCTTCAGTGCAGACGGCTTCATTGCCGTGCACGTTGTAGCTGAGGTACACCCACACCACGCGGTCGCCGCTGTCCACGCCTTCGTTCACGCGCCGCATGTTGTTCGCGCGAAGCGTCTCGAGGTTGGCCATGTTGGCAGAGGAGGACATGGTCAGTCCCAAAAGGGGACGGCCCTCGGTCGTGGTGCCGTATTCCTCGAGTTTCCAGTGTGGCATGACCTCAGCCATGTGCGCCACGTAGTCCACCACCGCGTGGTGTCGTGTGAAGGATTCGCCCAGCGGATGACCGAGGATGGGGGTGGGAGAGGTTTGGGCGAAGGACGGGGAGCCCCAGGCTGCAAAGCCGAGAACCAAGATGGAAAGGAGTCGTAAGCGCAACATGCTTCAAATATCGGAAGGGCATGGCGTACCGCCTACCGTAACAAATATGTAAAAAATATATACAATTATGTAACCCTAAGCCAGAGAGTCCCGTTTCCTAATTCAACGAACATCAACGCAAACACACAACATTCTGTACCATGGACACGATTTTTCAATTTTACTTCAGTGTCGGCCTGATTTGGGCCATGTTCTGGTCATTCAAACTCACAACGATTGGCCTTCAGAAACTTGCAGTTCGAAAGTGACCTTGATCGGGTTTTCCTGGCAGAACAGGGCAGAGAGATGTGCCAGGAAGCCCTTTCCAGGGGTGAAATAGAGAAAAGAATGAGGATTTGAAGCACTGATTTCGAGTGGCTTGAGTGAAGAATTGCGCAAAATGGCGGCCTTGAGCCGCCATTTTTAATGCGCTGAAAACCAGCAACAGCGGGGGCGGGAGGTGGTTGTTCACGTTGAGGTGTGAATGGAATGGAGGGGTGTCCTCATGACACGTTTGTTGTTCGTGCCAGATTTGCAGCAGTCCAAACCTCAAAACCCTTACATCATGGACAATGTGTTCAAATTCATGGGCGGCTTTTTTTCAAGCCTCACCCAACTCTTGATCGGTTTCGCTGCACTCGCTGTGGTGACCGAAGTGGTCTTCGGAGCTGAAATGTTCCCAGGCATGACTGTGGTCGACAACTTGACCTCGCTCATCACCACCCTCGGAAATGGTGGATTTGTGGGTCTCGTGGCCCTCTTGATCCTCTGGAACATTCTCACGAAGAAGTAAGTGATGTAGTGGAAGGCGCGGTTGCTTAACGACAGTGACCGCGTCTCCACTTTCACCCTTGTTGTTCTCCCAAACCAAACCCCATGGAAAAGCAAATCACAGCTGCAGCCCTTGTGCTCAGCATTGCCGGGTTGGGCTACCTCAAAGCGCAACAGATGGAGCGCGTGGAGGCACAAGCAGAACGCGACGCCGCTGCGGCGGTGATGGTGGCAGAGGAAGCTGCTGAGGCACGTGACGCGGCGAACCGCGTTCAGTTTGAAGTGCCCCACGACCGCGATGCGTCCACCGCCGAAGTGGACATCGTGCTCGATGGCATGGCATCCTATGACGCCGAATCAGATTCCATCTCGTTCTCTTGGGTCCAAACCGAGGGACCAGACGTGGCCTTGTCGGAAAACAAGCCCGGACGTTCCTCGTTCCGTGCCGCCCCAGGCAAATACACCTTCGAATTGACCGTGACCGATGCGTACGGCGCGGCTTCCAGCCAGGAAGCGCGTGTGAACGTAACGTCCGAACCCAACACTGCGCCGGAAGTGCACATGTCTGTGTACGCCGAGGGCGCTGAATGAAAGCAAGACAAGAACTCTTAGAACAGGTTCTTTCAATCAGAGGAGCGCGCCCAGGGATGGGCGCGTTTTTTTTTGTGTGCGTCGCCCAGCCCTGTGGCATCTTTGTGCCATGGCGCACGTTGAACATCGCATGGATGCAGAGTCTTTCCTCGCAGCTGCTCGGGGGAGCGTGGTCCTCGATGTGCGAAGCCCGAGTGAACATGCCCAAGGCCATCTTCCGGGGGCCATTTCCTTCCCTTTGTTCTTGGACGAGGAACGGGCCGTGGTGGGCAAGACCTACAAGCAGGTGGGCCAAACCGAAGCCATTGAAACCGGATTGGGGATTGTGGGTCCCAAACTCCAAGCCCTCGCCAACCGAGCCCGCGAGCTTTTCGACGCGCAAGCAAGTCCCAAACCCCTTTTGCTCTATTGTTGGCGGGGAGGCATGCGCTCCGGAAGTGTCGATTGGCTGCTTCGGACTGCAAACATCCCCACTGTCCTGTGTGACGGTGGGTACAAGGCATGCCGAAGCCATTTTATCCACGTGCTCGAGGCACCTCGCCCGTACGTCGTGGTGGGAGGCATGACGGGGTCCGCCAAAACCGAAGTCTTGCACGCCTTGCGCCACCAGGAGGCCCAAGTCCTGGATTTGGAGGGGCTGGCGAAGCACTTTGGCTCGGCGTTTGGCAACCTCGAAGCCCACGCGCAGCCCAGCACGGAACAGTTCACCAACCTTTTGGCTTGGCAACTGATGGCCTTGGACAAAGAGGCGACGGCGCGCCCGATTTGGGTGGAGGACGAAAGCCGCCAAATCGGACGCATTCACGTGCCGGAGATGTTCCACAAGCGGCTGCGTGAGGCGCCCGTGTTGGAGTTGGAGCGAACCGAAGAGGACCGTGTGTCGCATCTGCTTTCCATGTACGGCGACGCTTCGAGCGAGGCCTTGATCGAGGCGTTTGAACGCATTCGCGACAAACTGGGCGGACAGCACGCGCAAGCGGCAGTGGCGCACGTGAAAGAAGGCGATTTGGCCGCTGCGGCGCGCATCGCCCTCGTGTATTACGACAAAACGTATCGACACGGACTGGACCAACGCGACCTGATGCGCGCGGTGGACGCC
>Ga0209503_10001603_pt1 | contig 11477 bp, 10 predicted proteins | sample SouAtlMetagenome_2_FD_187448 | JGI IMG/M metagenome (GOLD analysis project Ga0209503, IMG submission 187448) | Marine eukaryotic phytoplankton communities from Atlantic Ocean - South Atlantic ANT15 Metagenome (SPAdes) (version 2) | ecosystem: Environmental > Aquatic > Marine > Oceanic | place...
ACATTGCAATAGTAGAATTACCTGTTAATCCATGAAAGTTAAAAACCAATGGAGTAGGTTGTGAAGCATTATAAATTGCTGGTATATAGGTTATGTAGCTTCTATATAAATTATTATGAATGATACTGTCATTTATTGTTTGTTGTCCAAAGATAAAATAAGGAAAGTAAAGTAATATCAGTAATAACCTTTTCATTCAGCAAAATTACTCAATAATTTTCTAAAAAAGTTCGAAATAAGGACCGAGAGGTCCACCAAAAAGAAACCCACTTATTTAAGTGGGTTTTGTTATTTTAGCACTTATGAAAAAAAGGATAGCAATTATTGGAGGAGGCATTGCGGGGTTAACTTTTGCAAATTGCATAATAAAGAAAAATTTCGACATTCATATTTTTGAGAAAAAAGAAAAATTTGGTGAATTTGGAGCTGCAATAAGTGTTTTTCCAAACGCTCTCTGTGTGATGGAAAAAATAGGTGTTCTTGATAAATTAATTATGAATGCTGGAGAAATTAAAAATATTTTTTTGAAGACAAGCAGAGGGAATATCTTAAGTAAATCAACACCAAAAAACGATTATCCAACAATTTGTATGCATAGGAATGACCTTCATGAAATTTTACTTTCTAATTCAAATGCCAAGCTATATAATAATAGAAATGTAAAAAAAATTAAAAATTTAAAAAATAATTGTGTTGAATTAGAATTTGAAAATGGAAATACAGATATTTTTGATGCAGTAATAGGATCTGATGGAATAAATTCAATTGTCAGAGAACATATAATGAATGATGGAAAACCTATTTTTAGAGGGTATAACGTGTGGAGAGGTATAGTAAAAACTAATTTTGATATAGGATATGCAAGTGAAACTTTTGGAAATGGTAAGCGAGTAGGTATCGTTCCAATAAAAAAAGACTTATATGGCTGGTGGGCAACAGCAAACGAAGATTTCTTACAAGACGATGAACCACATGGGACCAAAAGAAAACTCAAACAACTTTTTGGTAACTGGCATCATCCTATTCCAGAAATGATACAAAAAACAGAGAAAATATTAAAAAATAGCCTGTGTGATCGAATACCTAAAAAAGGATGGTCAAAAGGAAATATAATTTTAATAGGTGATGCTGCTCATCCAACTACACCGAATTTAGGGCAAGGAGGATGTATAGCTATTGAAGGAGCTTATCTTTTAGCAAATTGTATAAATAAATATGGATTAACTACAAAAGCTTATAAAAATTACGAGAAATATCACTTTGATCGTTCAAAAGAAGTAATAAATGAAAGTCTAAAAATTGGAAAAATTGGACAAAGCTCAAATACAATATTAATTGCATTAAGAAACTTAATTTTTAAAATAATGCCTTCAAAAATAGCAATGAAATTAGTAGACAAATACTTTTCATACAGAGTTACAGAAATTAAAATATAATATTATGAATTACTTTTAAAAAAGTTCGAAATAAGGACCGAGAGGCCCACCAAAAAGAAACCCACTCATTTGAGTGGGTTTTTGTATCATTACTTACAATTATTTTTATCTAACCCTTCTTATCTAGTTGAAAGTTATTCCTTGAGATTAGACCCAAAGATGAAAAGAAACATCTCTAGTTGCCCTACAGAACAACCTATTTTCTTAGATAAACTGCTAATTTCCTTTAGATAAGTACAATACATCTTTGGGCCTTTACTATATGTTATCTCTTTCAAATTGGTAAGCTCATCAAAACCTGCTTTTCTTAACATAGTTATTAATCTAAGATCTAAAATAACAGTAGGATATTCTTTCATTTCTATTTTTAGAAAATATAAAAATTTAGATAGAGTTGATAGCCCTATACCACTTAATTTGGTTCCATTAATTAGATCTTCTTCATTTATGTTATTTTTTTTAGATTTTGTTAGATATTGACTGATATCATCAATATGAGCTAATGCGTTTTGGATATTTTTACCTCTACCAACGTTAGGATAACCCCACATCAAGACTTTTATAATAAACTCTTTGCTAACCTCTTCAGAAGACTCTCCTAATTCAAATAAATCACTCCTTGAAATATTCATGGAATCATTTTCATCAAATAATTTAACAACTTCTTTTATATTAGTCCAGTTTGTTTTCTTTATTGAAAATGAATGTTGATCTTCTGGCAGCTGTTTAATTACTTTTGCAAATGAAATAATTCTCATTCGACTAACTTGACATCTAATTTACCATCTTGCCTCTTATATATTTCCCAAATACCATGTTTTTCTTCTTCATATCTAGTTAAATAATTATCGTCATTTACATATAAAAAATCATAGTTATTTTCTTCAGAACATTTTCTAGGCTTTTTGCAACCATGATAATAGGTTCTTGTTCGTTTATTAACTATCATAGTTGTAATCATGGTTTTGATAGTATTTTCTTTAAGTTCAGGGTAAATAATTGAAAGATGATGAATGAAATCTTTTTTTTCAATTTCAATCATGCCCTCTGAATTCCATTCTCTAATTATTTTCTCAATTGAGGTTTCTTCTTTTTTATTCCCGTCTTTTAATTCCACTTTCTTTTCAGTATGAAATTCTTCATTATAATTTTCTAGAAAATCCTCAATTATTTCATCTAAATTATCCTCCTCTTGAATCTCATTGTCCTTATGATCTGATGATTTTAAATAAATAATTCTTGATGTATCTAATTCTATTGCGGATTGAGTTTCCTTAAATCCTGCATAAAAATGAGATAAAATAAAGTACAGACACTCAATTTCTTCTGATTTTACAGCTACATGTCCTGCTATATACTGAGTTGAAAGATCAAGAGATTCATTTTCACCAACTAAATGAATTAGTGGCTGTGGGGGATTTCCATAACCAAGACACTCCACTCCTGTAAAAGATCCGTAAGGCATTAGTATATATCTACCTTCCTCTCTAGGATTCCTTGTTACAATCCCATGTGTAGTTAATAAAATCTCTGTTTCAAATACTTTATTAATACTGAAGAATTCATTATAATATAATATCCCTTTCTCAGCACGAGCTTCAGAGGGAATAATATCATTGTCAATCAACTCTCCAAAACTTCTTTCCTTGCCTTCTGTAGTTATAAAATTAATATTTCGCATTTCTTCATCCATTGGAATTACAGGAAACATATCTTTTGGTGGAAATGAATTTACTTGACGATCATTTAAATCTAAAATTTCAATAAAACGCATATTTTTTATTTTTAGTTACCACAAATGTAAAAAATTCATTAAAAAAAAGAGAAAGAAATTAAGGCTGCAAGAAATTCACATACTCAAAAGAATTAAGAATATAAGTATCAAGATTTTCATACTATAAAATTACGTAATAATTTTCTAGAAAAGTTCGAACTTAGGACAGAGAGGTCCACCAAAGCGGAATCCATCTCATTTTGAGTTAAGACTCCGCTTTTTTGTTGGATTAATACAGGATCTCTATTTTTAATTTTAAAATCATTTAGTTTATTTATATTTATTAAATGAAAAATGCATTCTTGATACTAACATTAGTAATGATTTTCGGCTGTAATAAAAATAGTAAAGAAAAACCTAATCAGACTAATGTTAGTATAATTAAAAATGATAATAGAAATAATTTAGCTGAAGAAATTAAAAAAATTGGAGAGGCACAAGAAATAGTAGACAGAGAAATACATCTTTATTCAAGAGTTCAAGGTAATAAGTATAAATATAAAGATACAACTTATTCAATGATTGCAACTTATCTGGGAGCTTCATTAAATGATTATTATTACTTTCCTTTTAAAGGAGAAGATGGCACATATTTTGATTTTGCTTACGGTAAGAATCATCTTGGTGACATCCCATTTGATCATTATGATGCCGAAATGAAATCCGAATTAATCGGCAAAAAATTTATAATTAAATGGACTTGGAAAACTTCATCTTACCCTTGCTGTGAAGGACAAATGAATAACACCGAAGACGACATTGCAAGTATTTTAAGTGTTGAATATCATAAACAAGACAGTCTTAATAAAAAATTGAGATTAATTAAAAAGGTTGACGTTAATAATACGAACTATCAACTTTATGAAAACTTAGTTTTTTTTGGTCATGACACTATCAATGCTAGCAGAACAACAGAAAGTTTATCAATTTTTAAGAATGGAACCTTTGTTAAAGAACTTTATAAAGACAAACTCTTAATTGATTTTGAGCGATTTAATGAAATTTCATTTCAAACTACAATAGCATCAGATGAGAATAAGGTAATACTAATGTTGGATATAGAATCTAGTCCAAGTGCTCCAGGGCAACAAACAAAATCATTTATTCAGTTTGAAGAACAAAAAGTTAAACAGTCTAAATTTTACAATATAGATGGAAGTTTTACAGTCAAAAACGGAGAAATTTATGGAAAAGTTTGGGAGGGGTTTTACGAATATGAATTGCCGTATAAACTTACAGAAAAACTAGAATTAGAAATTGATCTATCAAAAGTGTATGTAGAAAAAGACTTACACTTACTAAAAATAAATGATAGTATTAGATACCCTCCTATTTTTTGCGAAATTGAAATGTTAGTAAATCCTTTTGGAGACAAGCCATTGGAGACAAATAATGTCATATTAAATCCAAACAAAAAAGTCACTTTAATTTATAAAGAATTGGAAAGCGATTGGATTAAAATAAAAGTGTCTAATAATGAGGGGTGGATAAAAGATTATAAAAAAATGCTTAAAATTGGTTGTCAACCTGCGGGGTAATACTTTAGATTACTTTATTTTATACCAGAAGCAGACAATTTGAAAGAGTTTTTTCCTCTCAAAACAAAAGTTATTCCAATTACATAAATAAATAATGGGGACAAAATATTACAGACTATATCTAAATTGGCCGCTTTTATAATAACCCAATTGACTGCCACTATTAATAAAACTCTAGATATTCCGAATATTAAATTTTTTATTGTTGGTTTTACTGCTTTTGTCAGAACAATTAACATTCCTAGTGGGCCAATTAAAACACCTAATAAAATCCCGCTCTTAACATTCAGACTTGCTTTAGAGCATATGTTACGATTCTGCAATCCATAAATCATAAGATTCAGAAGTAGCATAAATAAGGGTATTAGTAAAACTAAGGGAGCTAAACCTATAAAAAATAAAACAAGGAGTTTCATTATTTTTTTTTGGCGAATATAATAAATACCAAGGTAAAGTTCGAAATAAGAGCACTTAGGCCCACCAAAAACCCCTCATAAATTTATGAAGGGTTTTTTATACTTTCGGGGTAGCAGTAAATGAACCCACTCATTTGAGTGGGTTTATTTATTACTAGTTGTTAATCTTTACTATATTCTTAGGCCATGGATCTTTAAAATTAAACCCATTTTCCCATTGAATTATTTCTTCATTTGTAAGAAAACAAGATTCAACTTTTTCAGAGAATTCATCTATTTGTGTTTTGTCACCTATAATAGTAAGTTCACAACAACGATCTCCAAAACGGCCCGATTCTTTTGATAATTTTTCTTTAAGAAATTTTACTTCAATTTCTTGTAAATTATTCTTTTCCTCTTCAAGAATAGCGGCCCTCCATGTACCTAATAATTCAATATTAATTGTTCCTGCAGCTTGATTAAAAAGAAGTGATTGACTAGGTCTACTAGCAAGCCAGAAAAATCCTTTACTACGATATATACTTACTTTAAGATGGTGATTAAAAACTTTCCAGAGTCTTTCAGGATGAAATGGACGATCATCTTTTATCAACTTTGTTACTAAATCATAAGGCCTATCTGTTTCTGATTCTAACTCTAATATAGGTTTTAGTTCGCCAAATAATCGTTCAACATTTAAATAGTTATATTCTTCTATTTCAAATAAGGATTCAATATTAAGTTTCCCAAAAATTACAGAGTGTATTGTAGCATAGGGGTTGATATTTTGAATTTGGGAAGATATTTTTTTAAGATTGTCATCGTTAATTCTATCTCCTTTAGTAAGAATCAAATGACTACTAAATAATATTTGCTCAACTAATAAATTTATAGTACCTCTTTTGCCTTGAATCATGTTTTGTTGTAAATTATGAATAATATTTTTACCGAAATCATAATCTTGGGTAATCATTAAACTATCAATTAGCACAAATACTCCAGATAAATAAATATTACTTTGATTTTTAAAATACTTTACAAGCGGCATTGGGTGACAACTTCCAGAAGTCTCAATTATAATTATGTCAGGTTTTTGATTAGATAATATTTTTTTTAAAGCCTGGTCCAAAAGCTTAATTCCTATGTTACTGCTTAATATATGTGAAGAGATAGATTCTAACATTTTATCATCTTCTTCGATAATTGCACTCGTTGCAATTAATTCTCCATCAACATCAAGTTGACTCATATCATTAACAATGGCACAAGTCGATATATTTTTTTTCTTTGACTGAGATAAAAGACTTCTAAAAAGAGTTGTTTTACCAGACCCTAAAAATCCATTAAGAATAACAATAGGTATTTTTTTCATTATTCATTAGTATTTGTAAAATGCAATTATAGGAATTGCAAATAAATTATCATCTCATCTTAATGAAAAGTTCGAAATAAGGACGCTTAGGTCCACCAAAGCGGAATCCATCTCATTTTGAGATAGTGTTCAACTTTATTTTCTATTTTTAGCTATATTTTAAATCAAAATGACACATGAATATAATAGGAAATATTAAGCCTTTAATTGATAAAATAAAATCTACAGAAGATCCAGATGAAAAAATATTTTACGCAGTAAGTTTTCTTGAAAATGAAAATAATATAAAAGAACTTTCTGATGAAGATTATATTCTAATCTCTAAAGAAATTGTGAAAATTCACCCTGACGCTCAGTTGGCTGCTGAAATAGCAAAAGTTATAATTGAAAAAAAGTCTTTACATTCTTTTGCTCAAGAATTAATCAAAGACAAATCAAAATATACAGGAGATCAATGGAGTTTTGACCAATTTGATGAAATTCAGAAAGAAGCTATAACTATGATTAGTGAAAAATCAGATATCTTATTTATCGAATCAAATACAATGTTAGGAGATAATAATGATTGGGGGGGCAGAGGTTGAGCAATGGGAAGGTATATATAAGGGCTATGGTTTCTTGTTAGACAGAATATATGAAACCCCACAGGAAAAAAATGTAGATGGGCATATATATTACGATTCATTTAGATGGGACTGGGCTGAACTTCCATCTGATGAAATTTTAGATAGCATAGGTGTCATATCAGATAAGATATGTGATTCTGATTTTAGATATGCGCCATGGTCGCTTAAAGACAATAATATTTCAGAAAATCAAAAGAAAAAAAGCTCTAAATAAGGCTGTTTAGGTCCCGCAAAAGAAACCCGCTCAATTAAGGGGCTTTTAATGTTTTTCATTATATTGTAAGTTAAATATGAAGCGGATTTCATTTTTTTTATTAATAATTTCTAATTGGTGTATGGCACAAAACATAACAAAACAAATAACCTTGGGTGGGGGATGTTTTTGGTGTATTGAAGCAGCTTTTGAAGACGTTATGGGTGTGGAATTGGTTGTTAGCGGGTTCTCCGGGGGAAATGTTAAAAACCCTGCTTACAGAGAGGTTGTAAGCGGGAGAACTAATCATGCTGAAGTGTGTAATATAACTTACCACCCGCAGATTATCAGCTTGAAAAATATTTTAGAAATATTTTTTCTAATTCACGATCCTACAACACTTGATCGCCAAGGAAATGATGTTGGAAAACACTATCGTTCAATCATACTTTATCATTATGATGATGATTTAAATATTATTATGAATGAAATAGAAAAATATAATACGATGTATTTTAACAATAAAATTATTACTGAAATACAAAAATATGAAGCGTTTTATCCGGCAGAAGAATATCATCAACAGTATTACAAAAACAATAATCAAGAGCCATATTGTAAGATTGTGATTGAACCTAAATTACAAAAAGCCAAAAAGCTGCTAAATAGATTTTATAAATAATGAAATATTTTTTTAATGATCTCAATGCTTATGAAAAGGCAAAACTTAAATCCAAAAATAATCCCAATGAATTTTGGGGTGGCTTAGCAAAAACTTTTGTTTGGCAAAAGACATGGGATAAAGTGTTAGAATACAACTTTAAATCAGCTGATGTTAAATGGTTTTTAGGAGGAAAATTGAATATTACTGAAAACTGCTTAGACAGGCACCTTAAGTACCAACCAAAAAAAACCGCAATTATTTTTGAGCCTAATGATGTGAACGAGTCTTCAATTCACATCTCATACGAAGATCTTCATAGTAAAGTGTGCAAAGTTGCAAATATGCTCAAGGCAAACGGCGCAACTAAAGGTGATAGAATATGTTTATATATGCCTATGATACCAGAGTTAGCTATTGCTGTTTTGGCTTGTGCTAGAATTGGAGCTATTCACTCCGTAGTATTTGGAGGGTTTTCTGCATCAGCACTTTCTGCTCGTATAAATGACGCCCAGTGTAAGATTTTAATAACAGCTGATGGGGGATTCAGGGGCAGTAAAATTACCCCGCTTAAGTTAATTGCAGATAAAGCTCTTGAGAACTGTCCGTCTATAAAGAGAAATATTGTCTATAAACGAACTAACAAAAAAATTAATTGGAACAATATAGATGTTTGGTGGCATGAAGAGTTGGAAAAAGTAGATGATAATTGCGATGCAGAAATCATGGATAGTGAAGATCCATTGTTTATTTTGTATACTTCTGGCTCTACCGGCGAACCCAAAGGAATGGTGCACACATGTGGTGGATATATGGTATATACTGCTTATAGTTTTCAAAACGTCTTTCAATATCAAAAAAAAGATGTGTATTGGTGTACGGCTGATATTGGCTGGATCACAGGACATTCGTATATAGTTTATGGTCCGCTATTAGTTGGCGCAACAACAGTAATCTATGAAGGAGTACCAAGCTATCCAGACTATGGAAGGTTTTGGAAAATATGCAATAAGCATAAGGTAAATCAATTTTATACGGCTCCGACAGCAATTCGAACATTACAAAAACAATCTTTAAAATATGTTGAAAAATACGATTTGTCTTATTTGAAGGTGTTAGGCTCTGTAGGAGAGCCAATTAATGAAGAGGCATGGCGCTGGTATGATAAATATATTGGTAATCACAAATGCCCTATCGTTGATACATGGTGGCAAACAGAAACTGGTGGAATTTTAATTTCTTCTTTGGCCGGCATAACAAAGCAAAAGCCTACTTATGCAACATTGCCAATGCCAGGAATTGAAGCGGTTCTACTTGATGATTATGGCAACGAAATAAATGGCGAAGCAAAAGGTGTTTTAGCCATTAAAGCACCTTGGCCATCAATAGCTCGAACGATTTGGGGAAATCACGAACGTTATAAAAGTATATATTTTTCCAAATACCCAGGTTATTATTTTCCTGGAGATGGGGCTCTTCGTGATGATAGAGGAAATTTCCGAATTACAGGAAGAGTTGATGATGTTGTGATCGTTTCTGGTCATAACTTGGGTACTGCTCCAATTGAAAACATAATTAACAAGCATCCTAAAGTTGTTGAAAGTGCCGTAGTAGGCTTTCCTCATAACATTAAGGGATCTGCTTTGTGTGTTTTTGTGATAGCAAATACGCTCGTTGATGAAAATCGACTAGCTAATGAGTTGAGTGCTTTGGTATCAAAAACCATAGGTCCTATTGCGAAGCCTGACCGGCTGTTGGTTGTTAATGGACTTCCAAAAACACGCAGTGGCAAGATAATGCGGCGTATTTTGCGTAAGCTCATTGACGGCAAGGATCAGGAAATTGGAGATGTGTCTACTCTTTTAAACCCTAATACAATTATCGAAATAAAGGAGAAGCTTCAAATTAGGGCTGTTAATTTAGGCTAATGTTAATTTTATGCTCGCGTGTAGTTTTAATCAAAAATAATTCGTTTTTCAACAAAACCGCCTTCATAAAGATAGAACAACACTGTGTTTTTTGTAATAGTTGTTTCTTGACCAAATAGATTTGTTATTAGTTTAGGGCCGTTTTTTGTTGCAGATTCTATTTCTTCAGTATTTGATGCTGACTTACTTGGAAGCCACATTACAGATGCTTCCGATTCTTCTGATAGAGAATAAGGAATCCCATTATCAAAAACTAAGGCGCTTGAAAGATCGCTTACAGGTTGGAAACATGGATTTCCAACTAGTTCCCAGCTCCCATTGTTTAGCTTATAAACAGTTGAATAATCATCACCACATTGTGATTCATCGGTATACAAAACATATGGCGTACCATTATTATTAACAGATATAGAAAAAGGCCACTCTAATTCTTGTAGGGTTGGAAAGTCTAGGTTATCCCAGGCGTTTGTTTCTTGATTATACTCTAAAACCTCTAGTGTTTCATATTTGTTGTTTACATCGATGGGGAATACTAAATATGGGCTTTCTCCAACCGCAAAAGTATTGCGTAATTCTTCGGGTAAAAAACATTCTTGGCAAGAATAGTCAGATAAGACTTGCCAACTTTGGTCTTGTAGTTTGTATAATCTTAGTTGATCATAGCCGCCTCCTAAATAAAACGATCTAATGAGGTATACTATGTTGTTTGTTGATATTTTTAAGCTAAAGCCATCGCCCTCAACAACCTCTGGGTCAATAATACTTTCTAAGACCTCCCAATAAACACCGTTATACATGGCTATATTTATTACGCTTAAATCGTCAACAGCATAAGCCATATATAAGTTTCCCTGTTGGTCAATGTCAAACGCAAACCAGTCAGATTCATTTATAATGTTACTATTTAAATTTACCCAATCTGTTCCATTAAATTTCATCACAACTGGATTTCCGCCGCCCGTGTTGGAGTTTATAAATGCAATGTGTGGTTCTCCATTTGGGTGTATTTTTATATAAATACCTCCTTCATCCTCATCAGAAACGTTACTAATAAATTCGGGACTGCCAACGTTTGTCCAGTTCATTCCATCAAATTTCATTACACTAAGATCGTTGAAAGCTATATATGGTGTTCCCTGATGCACATCCATTGATCTAAACGTTATGTTGCCATCAATAAAATTGGGGTTGCCCAAATATTGCCATTGTGCACACACGAACATAGGTAGAAACAAAACAGCAAGTAGTATTTTTTTTCTCATTTAAACTTGTTTTTTATGATGTAATTTAATAATTAATATTTTAAAAAAATAAATTTAATTTATGGGGTTACTTTAGTGTCTTCTTTATTGCTTTAATAAATTTGAAACTAAGTTTGGAACAACTTTGGAGGCGTGTCCAACTAAAAATTCTACGCCTCCCATAAGGAATGGCTCTTTGTCTACTATAATTTTTCTTTCTGCATTAATTGCGTGGTCTAAAAGAGACGCTGCAGGAAAGACTGTTAAAGACGTCCCTATAATAATAAAGACGGATGCCTGACGCACTAAGTTT
>Ga0209503_10001605_pt1 | contig 11474 bp, 5 predicted proteins | sample SouAtlMetagenome_2_FD_187448 | JGI IMG/M metagenome (GOLD analysis project Ga0209503, IMG submission 187448) | Marine eukaryotic phytoplankton communities from Atlantic Ocean - South Atlantic ANT15 Metagenome (SPAdes) (version 2) | ecosystem: Environmental > Aquatic > Marine > Oceanic | place...
GGCGGCCCTTCGAGCTGCCCAAGACCTAAAACTGCCCGGCACAACCCGCGCAGCGCAGGACCGCGAAACAAAGGGAGGTCTCTTCCGAAGTCTGCAGCTTGCCCCGAGGCGCTCTTTCGCCCAAAAAGACGTCGACCTATAGTGTGCTTGGGCTAGACGCGAGGTACTAGGTGCGTCAATTGCAGTGCCACGGAGAGGAGGCTTTCAAAGGCATCCAACAACGATGAGTGGCACGTGGATTGAAGGCGAGAGGGCGCAGGCGACACGCCGTGCGGATAATCAAGTTGTCCCTGGCACCACCATCAGGGTAGCCTGACGCCCGGTCGATTTACGCAGGACACGGCTCTCGTGCATGCGGGAGTGGCTCCAGACGCCGCGACGGGCGGCATCCTGACGCCGATCCACCAGTCGACGACCTTCGTGCAGGAGTCGATCGACGCGTACATGGCCAAGGGCTACAGCTACAGCCGCACGACAAACCCGACCGTCGCCGTGCTCGAGGCCAAGGTCGCCGAGCTCGAGGGCGCCGCCGGCAGCTGCTGCTTCGCGACGGGCATGGCGGCCACCGCGACCGCCGGCGCGCGCGAACCAAGGGCCGCGGCGCCGTCGTCCGCTCGACGGCGTGGCGGCGCCCGCGCCGCCCGACCCGGCCCGCGGGGCCGCGCCGCCGCGGAGCAACGAGTTCGCGGGGAGCCGTCGGGCGCGCCCGACCCGCCGGTCGATGTGCGCGCAGGTGACCGTCATGTCGGCGTTCCTCTCGCAGGGCGACCACTGCGTGCTCACGGACTGCTCCTACGGCGGCACGAACCGCGCGGCGCGCGAGCTCTTCGGCAAGTTCGGCGTCGAGTTCAGCTTCGTCGACTTCCGCGACGCCGACGCGGTGGCGGCGGCGTGCCGCCCCAACACCAAGCTCGTCTTCAGCGAGACGCCGGCGAACCCGACGCTGACGCTGACCGACCTGGCGGCGGTCTCCGCGGTCGCCAGGGCCCGCGGCGCGCTGCACTGCTGCGACGCGACGTTCGCGACGCCGCTCATGCTCCGGCCGCTCGCGCTCGGCTGCGACCTCAGCCTGCACTCCACGACCAAGTACTTCGACGGGCACAACATGACGGTCGGCGGCGTCGTCTCCGCGAAGACCGCGGCGCTGGCCGAGCGGCTCCACTTCTGGCGCAACGTGCACGGCAACATCATGGCGCCGCACACCGCCTAGATGCTGTGCGGAAATTTATCAAATTTCGGGCGCCCCACGCCATCGACGCGATTTCCACACAGGCCTTCCTCACGCTCCAGTCGTCGAAGACGATGGGCGTCCGCTGCCGCGCGCAGGCCGCGAACGCGCTCAAGGTCGCGACCTTCCTCGAGACGCACCCCAAGGTCGCGCGCGTCGTCTACCCGGGCCTCGCGTCGTTCCCGCAGGCCGAGCTGGCCGCGCGGCAGCACGCCGGGGGCTTCCACGGCGGCATGCTCTGGTGCGAGGTCAAGGGCGGCAGCGCCGCCGGCCGCCGGCTCATGGACACCTGCCAGCGACCCTGGTCGCTCTGCGAGAACCTGGGCGCGGTGGAGTCGATCATCACGTGCCCCTCTGTGATGACGCACGCGAACATGCTCCCCGAAGACAGGCTCAAGGTCGGCATCACCGACGGCTTCATCCGGCTGTCGTGCGGCGTCGAGGACGCCGGGGACCTCGTCCGCGCCCTCAAGATCGCGCTCGACGCGCTCTGAGCTCGCCCTCGCCGCGGCGGCGCGCGCCTGTATAACTTTTCGGTCCGAGTCGGCGGGTGGGTCCCCCAGTAGTACTAGTAGGGGGTTTTCAAGTTGTATACTTCCTGTCCATCCCTTGGGTTCGCCAGAGACGTTACTTCCGGCGGGATCGAGAGGAGGAGGGGGAGGGAATGACCTAGAGGACTCGGTTCCGCGCGTCCTCCAGCTTCTTGGCGACGTCCGCCGGCGTGCGGTCGAGGTCGGCGGCGACGCGGCGGCGCGCGTCCGCGGGCAGCGCGAGGAACTCCGCGCAAAGGTCTCCGTCGGCGACGTCCTTGGCGGGCGCGTAGGAGCTGCGGTAGGAGGCGTGGTCGCGGCCCGTCGGCGCCAGCCGCTCCTGGCGCACGTGCATCTCGAGGTGCGCGAAGAAGTCGCGGTCGTCGCGCGACGGCGAGGGCGCGAGCGCGCCGACGGCGCCCGACACCGTCGCGTACGCGACGACCTCGGCGCCGCCGGCGCCGAGCGCCGCGCGCCGCAGCGCCGTGACCACGTCGCCGACGTGGTAGCGCGCGACGGGCGCGAGCGCCGCCGCGCCGCCGCCGGCCGCCTCGCCGAGGAGCGCGCGCGCCGCGCCCCCGGCGGCGGCGTCGCCGGCGGCGTCGGCGTCGGCCGGCGCGCGGAGCACGGTGACGCCGCCGCACTTGTCGGCCACCGCGACGGTGTCGTAGTCGAGCGCGGCGAGGGCCGTGACGCCGCGCGGCGCCGCGTCCTCCGCCACCACGACGAGCGCGTTGCGCTCGCGCGCGTAGCGCACGAGCGACACGCCGTGCAGCGCGTCGCCGCAGAACGCGCGGTCGCCGACGACGGCCACGCGGACGACGAGCGCCGGCGCCACGCGCGTCTCGGCCTTGCGCAGCAGCTTGCGCTTCCCCAGGTCGTACAGCCGCGCGCTCGCGCCGACGGCGACGAGAAGCCGGCCCCGGAACGCCGCGAGGGCCAGCGGCGGCGCCTCGACGGGCGTCCGGTGCAGGAGGACGAGCCGCGCGTCGAGGAGCCGGTAGACGTGCACGGCGCACTCCGTGAACGTGCGCGGGTGGAACGTCAGCGCGCGCGCCGTGCCCACCGCGACGAAGGCCTCGTTGCCGCGGCCCGCGAAGCGCACGCAGCAGCACGAGAGGGCCGCCTCCGACTCGCCCAGCTCCAGGAGCTCGAGCGTGGCGCCGCTCGCGGCGTCGACGACGCGCACGCACGAGGCCCACTTGCCCGGCGCGGGCGGCACGGGGCCGGCGTCGTCGGCGGCGGCTTCGTCGTCGTCGTCCCCCGTGTCCATGTCGCCGTCGCGCGCGACGCGCCGCGCGGCGGCCAGCGCGCGCCGCTCGGCCTCGTTGTATCGGTGCTGGTCGGCCTCCACCACGAGCACGCGCGGCGCGGCGCCGGCCGGCGGCAGCGCGCAGAGCCGCCGCGGCGTGTAGCGCAGCGGCACGACGGCTTGCGTGAACTCGCCCTGGGTCGCGGCGTCGCACACGAAGATGCGCAGCGACGCGCCCGCGACGGCCACCACGCCCTCGGCGCAGCGCGGCGACGCGAAGGGCGCGGCGTGCTCCAGCGCGTCGTAGGCGAGCGGCGCCCACGCGAGCGCCGCGCCGGCGGCGGCGGCGCCGTCGCCGGCGGCGGCGGCGGCGGCGCCGCGCGGGGCCCCCAGCCACGCGCGGCCGGCGAGCGCGACGCACGCGGCCCGGCCGCCGTGCGTCACGCGCGCGAGCCGCACCGCGCGGCCGCCCAGGAAGCGCGCGCGCGCGTCGCCGAGCGCGCCCGTCCGCGCGTCGACGCGCACGCGCCGCAGCACGCCGTTGCCCAGGCCCGCGCAGAGCTCCAGGTCGTCGTCGCCGAGGGCCACGAACGCGAGGCCCGCGCACGGCGCGCCCAGGTCCACGAGCGCGACCTGGGCGAGGAGGTCGTCGGGCGCGAGCGAGAGGAGCCGGAGCCGCCCGTCGGCGCCGCCCGCGGCCAGGAAGGGGAACCGCGCCCGCCCCGGGGGCACCGGCCCCAGGTCCAGCGCCGCGGCGGCGCCGCCGAGGCCCTTGGCCCCGAGCTCCGCGAGCGCGCCGCCCGCGTCGAGCTCGAAGTAGACGACGTCGCCGCCGCCCAGGGCCACGGCCACCTGGCGCTCGTTCGCGGCGGCCGCCACGACGCGCTCGCCGCCCGGCGGCCGCCACTCGCTCGGCGCCGCGGCGCCCGCGGCGCCCGCCGGGCCGACGCGCCGCACGCCCGCCGCGTGCGCCTGGACGAGCGCGCCGTCCGCGAGCAGCGCCGCCGCGAGCGTCGCCTCCGACGCGAGGAACCCCGAGTCGCCGACCTCCTCCACGGCGTCGCCCACGCGCAGCACCAGCGTCGCGTTCGTGAAGCTCACGACGATGTGCCGGTCGTACGCGTCCTGCGCGCCGCCCCGCAGCGTCCACACGGCCGCGGGCCGGCCGGGCAGGGGCGAGGCGGCGACCTCGGCCACGCCGACGCCGCGGCGGAGCAGGCGGAGCGAGGACCGGGCGCCGCGGCCGCACGCGACGGCCAGCCGCGCGTCGTCCTGGGCGCCGCCCGCCGCCGCGAGGACCTCGAGCGCCGTCGCGCCGCCGAGCGACTCGGGCCGGTCCAGCGGCGCCAGGTTCCGCAGGGGCGCGGGCCGGAAGGCGGGCGCGACCTTGGCCGCGCCCGGGCCGTCGTCGCCGAGGCTCGGGTCGAAGACCGCGCCCGCGGCCGCGTCGTCGGCGCCGTCGCCGACGCCCCGGAACTGGAACAGGGCGTGGTCGCCCGCCTCCGCGGCCGCGTAGAGCAGCCCGTTGCGCGTGATGCACAGCGCGCTCGCCGGGAAGAGCGTGTCGAAGACGGACACGCGCACGTCGGTCACGCCGGCGGCGCCCCACGCGAGCGTCACCTTGTAGAGGTCCCCCAGCTCGCTCTGCACGAGGAAGAAGAAGAGGTCGCGCTGGCGGTGCGCCGCCACGCGCGTCGCCAGCAGCCCGCGCGCCGCCGGGAAGCCCGCGCGCCGCGGCAGCGGCGCGCGGACCTCGGCGTGGCCCTCGTGCTTGAAGGCGACCCAGTTTTCGCCGCAGACCAGCACGCCGCTCGGGCCGTCGCCGCCGCCGGGCGCCGCCGCGAGCACGTTGGCCGTGCGCGCGACGGGCTCGCTCCAGCGGCGCGTCACGTGGTTGAGGCCGAGGTCGAGCTCGTAGTAGGTGAGCACCTTCTCGGCGTCGCGCGCCGCCTCGCCGCTCGCGTCGGCGTCGGCGTCGCCGTAGTCGAGCTCGAGCGCCGCGAAGCACGGGTTGTCGAAGCCGACGTCGAGCGCGACGACGTCGAAGACGACGCAGCGCGCCTTGTGCGCCTCGAGCGGCGAGCTGATGGTGGGCGCGCCGGCGGCGTCGCGGTTCAGCGTGTACACGAGCTTCGTGCGCTCGACCGCGGCGACCATGACCGCGCGGCCGCGCGGGTCGGCCGCGAGGTACTGGCCGGGCACCGCGCGCCGGCAGCCCGTCTTGCCGAACGTCTCGCAGTGGATGCGCGTCCAGGCCCCCCTGGCGGCGTCGAAGCGCAGCACCGTCAGCGTGCCGGCGTCCGACGCAACGGCGACGTCGTCCGTGGCCGCGCCCGTCGGCCGCACGGCGCAGAGCGCGCGCACGCAACTGAACGTCGCCGTGCTGGCCACGGTCGCGAGGCGGCCCGTGGCCTCGTCGGGCCGGAGCAGCTCGAGCGCGCCGCCCTGCCGCGCGACCACAATTTCCTGCTCCTTGGGCGCGCTGAACGAGCCGTAGGCCGCGGCGACGACGGCCGCCGGGGGGTTCAGCGTGAACTGCACGAAATGCATCGTGCGCAGCTTGCGTGCTAACTCCCGGGCTCCGAGCGATCACGGTTCAATCTGCGGTTCAGGCGAGCTGCTGCTGGACGCTAGGGACCACGACGTCGCGCGGCGGCTCCAGGACGACTAGCTCTACCACGAGGAAGGGAGCGAGCTTGCTAGGGATGCCTAGTGTCTTACAGGCCGCTAGCGCGAGTCTCCCAAAACAGCAAGATAGATATCGGAGAGGCCTTTCCCTACATCTAGCATCGCACGGTCGGCTAGTGACGCATTGGTTGGTCCGTCGCATGCCTATACAGTGCACTGCCGAGGACCTTCGGCCGCCGCGGCTGCCGCCGCGGCCGGCGTGCGACGACGAGTCGAGCAGCGAGGAGGATGCCGGGAGCTGGGACGCGGAGTTGAACGAGTACTCGAGCGGGGGGTGGGAGGAGGCCGCGCGCCCGCCGACGCCCGACGAGAGCACGTTCGCCGCGCCGCCGCCGCCCGCGGCGGCGGGGCCGAGGACCCACGCCGTCCAGGCGCGGCTCGCGACGGCCGAGTGCACGGTCGAGGACCTCGGCGCGCGGGGCGAGATCGCGACGGGCATCTGCTTCCTCGACCACATGATCGACCAGCTGCAGTCGCACGGCCAGCTGGGCGTCGCGCTGCGCTGCCGCGTCGGGGACGGGCCGTGGGCCCGGCCGAACGAGCCGCTCGGCGCGGCCGCCGACGAGGCCGTGCACATCGTCGGCGCGTGCGGCGAGGCGCTCGGCAGGGCGCTGCGGCGCGTGGCGCTGCGCGCGCGGACGCGGCCGCCCGACGTGGACATCGTGCGCTTCTTCTGCCCCCTGGACGAGGCCTACGCGGAGTGCTGCCTCTGCCTGTTCCCGCCCGTCCGCGCGTCGGTCGGCGCCGACGTGGCGCTGGAGCCGTACGGCACGCACGCCGCGGGCCCCCGCGGCCGCGAGTTCGTCGGGACCTTCCGGACGCGCCACACGCCCGTCTTCTGGCGCGCGGTCGCGCGCGGCATGGGCGCCTCCGTCGCGCTCGCGCGCTGGCGGGGCGACAACGCGCACCACGTCCTCGAGTCGGCCTTCAAGGCCTTCGCGCGCTGCTTCCGGAAGGGCCTGGACCGGCTCGGCGCCGCGGCGCCCGCGGCGCCGCCGGGCGCGCCCCGCACGGGCGCGCGGCGGCGCGTCACGAAGGAGACGTCCATCGACGTCGAGGTCGACCTGGACGCGGCCTACGCCGCCGCCGACGACGCGGCGGGCGCGGAGGCGGCCTGGGACGGCGCGGCGAAGACGCCGGCGCAGCTCGAGGCGACGATCCGCGCGCTGCCGCGCGTCGCGACGGGCGTCGACGGCCTCGACCGGCTCCTCGACGCGTTCGCGGCCGCGGCCGCCGTCAAGGTCAAGGTCCACTGCCGCGGCGACCGGCACATCGACGACCACCACTCGGCCGAGGACGTCGCCATCTCGCTGGGCCAGTGCCTGCACGAGGCCGTCGGCGACAAGGCGGGCCTGCGGCGCATGGCGTTCGCGACGCGGCGCGCGGGGGCGTGCGAGGTGCGCGCCGTGCTCGACCTGTCGAACCGGCCGCACGTGACGTCGGACCTGCGCTTCGACGAGGAGTTCCTCGGGGACGCGGCGCCGGGCCCGGGCGAGGTCGGCCGCGCGCTGACGAGCGAGATGACCGCGCACGCCCTCGAGTCGCTGGCGCTCGAGGCCCGGTGCACGCTGCACCTGGCCTGCGTCGCCGACGACGGCCTGCCGGGCCACACGGCGAACCTGGCGCTGGCGGCGTTCGGCGCCTTCGGCGCCGCGCTGGGCGAGGCCGTGGAGGTCGACCCCCGCCGGCGCGGCGGCGTGGCGTCGAGCAAAGGGACCCTGTCGGCGTAACCACTCTCTAGGGACCTCGCCACTTACTTATTTTTATTTATTTGCTTTGCTTAGAGCTAGGCCGCCCAGGCTGCCTAGCCACCCGGCCGACGCGGGGTCTGCGTGACTCGAAGCAAAGCGTAGAAGTTGGCCCGGGTGTCTGCCAAAAAGCGCACAGCTGCATAAAAGGGCACCCGCGGGCTGGGACCGAAATCCCAGCAGAGCCTGGCGGCGGCCGGTCGAGCCCCCCCCGCGCCGCGGAAGTTCTACGACGGACGACTTACACGCGAAAGGCCGGGAGGACGAACGTCGGCCGGTCGCGGGGCTCGAACGCCGCCAGGAAGGCGGCGAGCCTCGCCGCGTCGAGCGGCACGGCGGCGGAGCCGGGCGCGACGCCCACGTCCGCCGCGTGGATGCCCCAGCAGACGAGCGCCGAGTCGACGCCCGCGCGGTTCGCGCCGGCGACGTCGTGCGCCATCGAGTCGCCGACGGCCAGCACGCGGCCGGCGGGCGCGCAGCGCCGCAGAGCCTCCTCGTAGATGTAGGGGTACGGCTTGCCCACGGGGTGCGCGGCGCCGCCGAACCGCGTCACGTAGCGCGCCATGAGCCGGCCGGGCATCGGCGACGCGCGGCCGTCGGGCCGCACGAGGTCCGGGTTCGCGACCACCAGCGGCAGGCCCCGCGCCGCGGCCGCCGCCAGGACGTCGTCGCACGCGTCGTCCGCGTCCCACGCCAGCGGCCCGCCGGGCAGCGTCGCGAAGAGGCCGCGCGCGAGGAGGCAGTCGGCCTCCTCGACGCGTGCCGGCGCCACGCCGCAGGACACAAGATAAGCCTCGTCGTCGTCGCCGTTGCCGAAGACGAAGGCCCGCAGGCCCCGGCCGGCGGGCCCGGCGACGCCGTCCAGCAGCGGTGCCGGCGCGCCGCGCGCCCGCGCCGCGAGCGCGTCGTGCACGAGGTCGCCCGACGTGACGGCGGAGATCGCCGGGCGCCCGTCGGGCGTGTCCGCGCGGTCGCGCAGCGTGCCCGCGCCGCAGCCCATGGCCTCGAGCCGCTCGATCGTGTCGCGGCGCCGCTTGCTCGAGTTCGACAGCACGACGACGCGCTTGCCCGCCCGCTGCAGCCGCCGCACGAGCTCCGGCGCGCCGTCGTACGGCACCTTGCCGTCGTGGACCACGCCGAACTGGTCCAGGAGGATGGTGTCGTACGCGCCGCACAGGCCCTCGACGTCCTCGACGACGCACGGCTCGCGCGCGGCCTTCCTAGGCCCGGCCGCCCGCGCCGCCGCGCGCACCACGCGGCGCGACGCTATGTGGTGCATGGTCAGAGCTAAGGACAGGATGGGTTTGAGGAGCAACACGGCGCCGACGCGGCGCATCTATCAGCTCGCGCGCTGCGATTTTTGTTGTTTTTTTTGTACGGCACTTAATTGAAGGCTCTCCGCTTCACTTTGGATGACCACGGTACCACGCGGTATACCAATCAGATATCTCTGATAGCTTTTTTTTTTGCAAGTATGCGTGCACAAATCATGAAGCCTCGTTTCATGCCTCGCCCAAAGAGCTGCAGCCACATGTAGGCCTTGCCAAGCATGGAATCCGATCGCTTGTGCAAACATACACGCACGAGGTCATCGCTCGGTCGAGCCGGCGCCGGGCATCTATCGCATCAGCGTCGTTGTCCACCTGATGTCGCTGCCGGAGCAGCGATTTCTTGAGGTTTATTAGTAGTTCCTGGGGTACCTACCGCAGTATGGTACCTACGGTACCTACGGTCTAATCTTAGGTACCGCAGGTAGGTAGAGGTCTATCGCCGCGGCTATATAGGCCTCTAAAAGCCAGGTCTAAGACGTAGCACGGAGCGAGGCACTCCGGTAGCGGCAGCACGCATCCGCGCGCTCCGTCGCCAGCGGTGGCGAGCAGGTACGCAATAAGCGTGGTGCCGCCCACGATGGCGACGGCGGACGACGGCCTCGCGGTGCAGGACCGGCGCGCGCTGGACCCCGCGGCGCTCACGCCGGACACGCCCGAGGTGATCTCGCGCCAGGCCACCGTGAACATCGGGACGATCGGCCACGTCGCGCACGGCAAGAGCACCGTCGTCAAGGCGATCAGCGGCGTGCAGACGGTGCGCTTCAAGAACGAGCTGGAGCGCAACATCACGATCAAGCTGGGCTACGCGAACGCGAAGATCTACAAGCGCGTCGCGGAGCGGCCCGGGCCCGGCAACTTCTGCAGCCGCGGCTCGGCGACGCCCGACGCGTTCGAGGACGGCGACGGCGCGCGCTGGGCGCTCGCGCGGCACGTGAGCTTCGTGGACTGCCCGGGCCACGACATCCTGATGGCGACGATGCTCAACGGCGCGGCCGTCATGGACGCGGCGCTGCTCCTCGTCGCGGGCAACGAGCCGTGCCCGCAGCCGCAGACGTCGGAGCACCTCGCGGCGGTCGAGATCATGCGCCTCGAGAACATCCTGATCCTCCAGAACAAGGTGGACCTCGTGAAGCCGGACCAGGCGCGCGCGCAGCACGAGCAGATCCGCAAGTTCGTCGCGGGCACCGTCGCCGGCGACGCGCCCGTCATCCCCATCTCGGCCGTGCTCAAGTACAACATCGACGCCGTCTGCGAGTACGTGGCCCACGCCATCCCCACGCCCGTGCGCGACTTCACGAGCACGCCGCGCCTCATCGTCATCCGGAGCTTCGACGTGAACAAGCCCGGCGAGGACGTCGCGAACCTCAAGGGCGGCGTCGCGGGCGGGTCCATCCTCCAGGGCGTGCTGCGCCTCGAGGACGAGGTCGAGGTGCGCCCCGGCATCGTCACGAAGGACGCGGCGGGCGCGGTCACGGCGACGCCGATCTACAGCCGCGTCGCGTCGCTGCTCGCGGAGCGGAACCGGCTCGAGTACGCCGTGCCCGGCGGGCTGATCGGCGTGGGGACGCACATCGACCCGACGCTGACGCGCGCGGACCGGCTCGTCGGCCAGGTGCTCGGCCTCAAGGGCCGGCTGCCGGACGTGTTCATCGAGGTCGAGATCAGCTTCTACCTGCTGCGGCGCCTGCTGGGCGTGAAGACGAGCGAGGGCGCGAAGCAGGCCAAGGTCCAGAAGCTGCAGAAGCAGGAGATCCTCATGGTGAACATCGGCAGCACGGCGACGGGCGGCAAGGTGCTCGCGGTCAAGGCCGACCTGGCCAAGATCCTGCTGACGCAGCCCGTCTGCACGACCGAGGGCGAGAAGATCGCGCTCAGTCGCCGCGTCGACAAGCACTGGCGCCTCATCGGCTGGGGCCAGATCCGCCGCGGCGCGCGCGTCGAGGTCGCCGCGGCCGCGCAGTAGTAGGCGGCGCGGAGGCGTAACTTATCGTAGTTAGGTGGCGGCCGGCCAAGTGGGGTGTGGTGGTGGTGGAGACGCGTGCCTGCCCTCGCGCCCCGTCGGGTATAGACCACGACTCCTCCGAGTCCGCTCCGGGAAATTAAGGCGCGTCAGCGGCTCGGGAGGCGTGGTCTAAACGCGACAGCTTCTCGCCGCTCGGTCAGGGTGTGCAACTTGCGAACTTGACAGTTACGGGTCGCCGCCCTGGTCGCGGGTCCCCTGGACGCGGGCGAGGCGGTAGGGCCCGCCGTCGGGGCTGCCGTAGAGGAGCGTGCCGTCGAGGGCGTAGCCGCGGTCGTCGACCTCGAGGACGTCGTCGCGGAGCGCGAGCGCGTCCTTGACGCGGACCCGGGTCGTACCGTCGCGTTGGCTCAGCACGACGCAGCCACCGGGGTCGGCCATGGCGCCGTCGAAGCCGCCGTCCACGGGCCGCCACGCGACGTCGCAGCCGCCCAGCGGCTCCCAGCGGCCGGTCGCCGCGAGCGCGGCGGCGCACGCGGCGGCGCCGCGCGCCGGCAGGTCCGCGCAGGCGGCGTGCGCGGCGGCGAGCGCGGCCCGCGGCGGCCGCAGCAGCGCCATGCGCCGCTCGTCGTCGAAAGCGTAGCACCGCAGCCGGAAGACGTTCTCCGGGGCGCCGTCGAGGTAGTAGCACGCGAGGACGACCCGCGCCGCGGCGCCGACGAGCGGCGCCGCCTCGG
>Ga0209503_10001606_pt1 | contig 11467 bp, 8 predicted proteins | sample SouAtlMetagenome_2_FD_187448 | JGI IMG/M metagenome (GOLD analysis project Ga0209503, IMG submission 187448) | Marine eukaryotic phytoplankton communities from Atlantic Ocean - South Atlantic ANT15 Metagenome (SPAdes) (version 2) | ecosystem: Environmental > Aquatic > Marine > Oceanic | place...
TGTAATCCCGGCGACAATGTTGTTTGAACAAACGCTGCTGCACGATCCGCTTGCTCTACCATAAGAAGAGTTGAAAATACCACAAGTACCCACAACGATTGCGTTATCCTTTTCTTCTGCATATTTTTGGCCCCCATTTTATCAAAAGCCATAACAACTATTACGATGCTGCTGTTTGAGGTTATCTTTTCAGATTTTTATCGTCACAAAGATAAGATCAGAATCAAGTTGCTCTTCTTCGCAACATCAATAGCCACAGCCTGCTATGTTCATTGATGTGATGGCAGATACGTTCGTTTCAAGCAAATTCACGACGCACACTCACTCAGCGACCGCACTCGAAACACACGTGGAGCGTACGAAAAGCTCTTTCACAAAAAAATTTATTTTTTCTGTTCCATGATCATGCATCATATCATTACGTAAGGAACATAATAATAGCTGACAATTTCAAACAAAATCCCACTCAGAGCCATTCATGCAAAAACATCATCTTCAAAAAATCAAGCGAAAAGGAAGATGACTTGCCATGCCTAATCTTGATGTTGAACATAGCCCAGAGAGGGTAAAAGAGACCGATAACGATGGAAGCGTTGATAACGACAGCGAGATTAGCATCAATAATGAAAGTCGAGAGGACTATGAATTTGTCTTAGTAGTACCACAAAAACTAACAAAACATGCACAAAATGTGATATACTCACGTCAGGCCACACCTCTACGCTATCATTTAGAGGGAAGATTTGGTAGTAGGACTCATAGGATTGATGAAGCACACATGGGTTTACCTTTGACGACATTGATGTCCCTAGATGAATCGAAACGGCAATTGGAGAAATTAGCATCCCAACACGAAGATCTAAGACTTCTGATCAACAGCGAGGGGGTAAAGTTTTCTTACACACCCTATATAGAACCAGCTTCTCACAGAGCACGACCACCACCATATATCGATGCACGGATCCATCCTGAGCGAGAACCAAAAGGAAGAGGTAGCAACAAATTTTGGGAGCAATTCTCACGTACACTAAAGTCAGAAGCGCCAGCCGAAGAATTCAATCATGCAAATCAGGCGGCAGCTTCAAGTCACCAAATCAACCATTTTTCGCTTCGAAAAGGAACTGAGCTGTTCACATATGCTGAACTTTTCGCAGGTAAGATTACTTCATCCGATGACACCTAGTAACAACGTATGAAATTGAAATTAAAATCATTTAACATTTAGTTTTCATTATTATATTGTCGCAGGAATGGGTGGATTCGGGGTCGCACTCGATGCACTTGGTGGAAAGTGTATATTTACAAGTGAACTAGAAGGTAATACTTTCGTTCTTTGTTTCGGAATTGAACGATAAAATATTTTGGAATCATCTTTTTCACAAGAAAAACTGTCGATTTTCTTTGCCATGCGTAGATCATCTGAGGGATCTTTACCGTCATAATTTTATCACTCTCCCTACCGAATTTCAGAAACGAAGTGGTGATGACACCAAATCAGCCGATATCGATATTCCAATTTATGGCGATATTTATGAAGTACCAGATACTTCCTTTCCAGTCGACTCTCCTTCGTTAGATTTGCTGGTAGGTGGGTAAGTTTTCTCAACGATTTTCTACGTTCTTTCGGCAAGAATCACTCTTCCTCTAACTTTTTATACTTAGCTTTCCCTGCCAACCATTTTCGGCACTTGGGCAACAGCCTGGTTTTAGTTGCCCCAAAGGTAATTTATTTTTGGAAATCGTCCGTCTTCTCAGAGTTTCTAAACCGAAAGCATTTCTACTAGAAAACGTACCCGGGCTTGTTGGCATGGATGAAACTTTTCGAACGATCGTGAGTGCTTTAGAAGAAGAGGGTTACGATGTGGCTTCCGAATTATGCTCCGCGAGAGGATTGACGGTTACAGGACGAAAGAGACTATTTTTGGTCGGTTTACGGCGAAGAGAAGACATAATCGAGAATGATAATTGTCGAAAGTCAGAGAAGTTTGAATTTCCTTTTGTGCCTGACTTGGGACTGATGCTTCATGATATTCTCGATTATGACACATTGTCGTTAGAAGAACTAAGAATTTTGAGACTAAGTAGTAGTACGTTTGAGCAGCTCTTGAATAATAAGAGGTGGAGGCCAAGCCGTCTTGCATGGCCAAATACAAAAGGCGACACACTCACCAGCCACTATGGCAACAGTGTGGGACGAGGTAAGATTCATCCTATGTTTTGTCAGATTTGAGTTCTGGTAAATCAGATCAAGTCAGTCCATTATTTTGCATCTATGATCCCACCAGCTAACAGGTCGATTTTGATGCTAATGATGCACATGTGCGAAACCCCCAGGAGAGTCACAACTAGTTCCTTGCGGAGCGCCTCACCCTCCAAGACGACTATCAGTTCGAGAAATGGCAAGGATGATGGGCTTCCCCAACAGCTATGAATTTTTACCGCCGAGACCAAGACAGAGCCCAATGGCTTACCGGAAGGAGGTGAGTATTACGTTACACTTGAAAACGACTTTTGTTGGTTCATAGACTAATATTTGATAATACATATCGCTCTATTTTTTGTTAAGCAATATCGAGCAATTGGTAATGCTGTCTGTCCGCCACTGATAGCAGCATTGGCTGGAGCTGTTCTAGATCGATGTCCAAACTTGGCCATGCATGATATTGACTGGGTTCAGCGAGGCCAAGAAGTGGCTGTTCAATTGGCTATGGCAGCAACTCGCCACAAACTTGCAGATTTACCCCGTGGTTGTTTAGTATTGAACGAAAGACTGCATTGATTATAATTTTTTGGCCAATCGAATCTAATTCTGCAACCCCATAGTGCACGGAAAATGTTACCAATCACTTTGTTAATATTTGGAATCGTATCTTTACACTTGGTTTTCCGCACTATTTAAATCCTTTTCAAAAGATACCGTTTTGAGGTGCCCGCTGTTGTGCTGAGGCAGTGTTCGTTGTGCCCCATCCTTGGATTTTACGTACCGATGTCTTGACTCCAAAGTAGATACGGCATTCTCTTGAATTAAGTTCTTCTTCGACAAAACGGTCTCTTTTGCGTTGACAAATAAAAGTTCGATGTTTCCAACATTCTGCGAACCAAAATATTTCCTTTCGTTCTCAGCTTCTTTTTCGTGATAATGAACCACTTCCAGATAGTCTAGAAGTTCTGATTCATTCTTTTCGCCAAAATGAGGAAGATATTGCTGAAGCTGATTTCTTCCACAAATACGACTAATAGTCTCCGCCCACTGAAATGCTATATCCCGTTCAACAGCATGGCAATTCTGGGGAGTTTCTCCAGAGTTCTTGGCCTCGAAGTATGCAAGATCAGAATAGAAACGAAAGTATAGAGTACCAGAATTTGTTGAAATCTTTAGACGTTCTTCGGGTATTAAGGCCCATCGGATGATTCTCGCATATTTTTCACTTGAATGGATCCCAGAACAGAGGTTTGACCAGTGTTCGACATTTAAGTCTTGCTCTTGATTAAACAAAACAGCAGCCTTTTCAACTAAGGTCATATCAGAGACAGGAACATCGTCTTTTGCCACATGTACCTCCGTGACGTCGGCAAAATCAAGATGGCCAACAACTTTTCGCCCCAGTGCGACGTCACACAATCTCAAATTTTTGCCACCCTTAGTCGCTCTTAGTGCTAAGCGACAAGCTTCGCAGTGAAGCTTTGTCTCCTCGTCTAGATTAGAATCGTAGGTATCAGTAGCCTCAAAATACTACAAAGAGCGATGTGTCGTGTGAGTCAAACAAAATAAATCACAATTTGAATGTTGATGAGCAGATTGAAAAGACTTACAACAATTTCGAACTGTGTCATTACAACGTCAACGCTTAACCATTCTTTCAACAACGGTAAATGCCTTCGGTCACAGCGGCGCATACTCCTCACCAACCGAGCGAACGGAGCGACAAATTTGTACGATGCATTAGTTTCAGAGTGCAGTTTTTCTTGATCTATTTCAAAATTTACCAAAAACGTTTTCGATACTGATACAGAGGAAGACTCGACTATTTCATTTTTCCATACTTCAGGGTTCAATGCCCTTACAGGTTTTCGTAGACTGCCAGCAATCACAATTCCTTGGGCTCTTGGAGGGAGCTTTGCATATCGAGAGTTGGTTAGCCTAATGTGAGAATTATTGTCTTCACATTCGACCGGCTTTTTTGTCTCGATCTCTTTCGATTTCGAAACATCGATTTGTGAAGAAATAGAAGCACCGAGAGAATCCATCCCAACTTCCAGTCCCAGCATTGCCTGCAATAGTTCACCGCTGAATTGACCATACTTCTCGACTATATCAGGAAACTCAGCAATAGCACTTTCCCATAACTTTAGGGCTGACCCTGTTACTATCCCATGACCATGATCGCGTCCATGCAAAATTTGATCATTCTGATCATGGTTCATGGTGTCATTTGGTGTGTTCGGGTCATCGGTATTTTCGATCTTACTCTTCCGATTATCAAATATTTTGATCATGTAGTGAGCAAACCAAAATCGGAAAAGTCGAAGAAGAATTAGGGATGTAAATGGCTCTATCATACCAAGGCCACCATAGGTCCTATTTCCCCATCTAGGACAAGTGCAATCTGACTCCAACAAGTAATCTTCGTCAATTGCATCGAAATTTTCGGATACATTGCCAAATGTATCTTCTTCATTATAGTTTTTGCAGCATCTTTGCGCTTCGGCAACGAGAAATAGTGTTAATACAATACCAACGATAAGGATGTCAAGTAATGTAGCAAGACGTAGTTGACGCTCTGTTTCAAATTTTTGGTTGCAGATCGGAAATGAAACCAAGATAATGAAATCCGCTATCAAAAACATTATGAAAAACGCAGCTTCTACCCAGAAAAGAAACATATCCCACCAGTTTTCAGAATTGCCCGATAACTCAGCCTCGAACATCAATTCCACCCGACTACCAACGAGAGCAAAAACGATCGATGTACCAACAACGTGACTGACATTTTGGTACGTCGGTCCAATGAAATATAGTCTCACTTTATCATACATCAAAGTACACCAAGATTTGTCCATTTCTACTTTAAGAAGTTTCTTGGAGCGGTGGGAATCCATTCCGACAGTTTCTGCTTGAACGACATCAATGTCACTCAAATTGCCAATTGATTTGCCAGTGTCGATTGTATTACTGTCATTGCCGTTGCCATCTTTCCTCTCGTCAATGATGACAGCATCTGATAAATTTAGAATAATTTTCTTATCAATACTTGTTCCTAAATCACCTTCCTGATTTGACGATACTTGGCATTGGTCTTCTACTTCTTTAAGCGTGCGGAGAGTAGATTGGTGAGTGACAAATGACGCGCGATTTTTTACCCTCTCTTTGTAAGGAAAACCTGAGTTCATCGATTGAGAAAGTATATTGTCGTCCGATCCCTCATCCGACGATAAAGCTCGTAAGTCACTGGAGTTGTAGTTTTCGTCAGAACTTGTTCCACTTTTTTCTTTTGTTGATTCGCAAGCAGAGTAATCTTGCCATGATTGAATGACGGCAGAAGCAGATTGAGTCTTTTTCCGTGCTCGCTTTCTAGCAGCAAGTCGATTTTGTCTATCTATTTTCCATTTGGGCACTGAATAATCGTTTCCTTCTTTGTGCGTCTCGGCAACTTTTTCTTTCAACTTCTGGCCTTCCTCTTCAGATGATACGTTGCTTTCAATATTCGCATTCCATATCTCGGGTTGTAGCGATTCTTTCCATCTTTGAATCGACCGCGGGTCTGAATTTGATTTTCTTCTGGTCTTCTCACGTCTGTCGACATCTATATCATCAAATGGTCGTCGATTATTCCCTTCAGACAATGTGATATTTTGCCAACCTTGAATCACACCTGGCTGTGAAGTTGTCTTCCTAATACGAGATCGGCGCCTGGGAATTCGCTTTGAACTTGAATTGGTTTCCTGAGATGTAGTCATCTCAATCCCTTGATTCCAGGCACGCATTGCAGCCACCCCATCGGATGTAGCTTTTTTGCGACTCATTCGACGTCGCCTACGTTCTTCTAGGATTTCTCTCGATTCTTCCGGCAGATTGCTTCTTAGAGATTTAGTATCAATCTTAACGAGGTCTGATACAAGGAGAGGCGCTTTCTTATCGTTATCACCGGGAAAGTTACCATTAACCGAACTTTTCAAAACGGGTGGCAATCCATTTGCTAGATCAATATCGCCAGTGTGTTGCGCAACAGTATCATTGCCTGCTGATGATTGAATTTGAAAAATGACCGCGTCATTCATGGTGGCATTTTCGATTAGTTTTTTACGCCTCTGCCTTTTGGCCTCTTCCAATCGATGCATCGCTACTGTCTCTTGTAATTCCTTTTGGTTCGTAAGATAACCTAAGGATGTACATAGTGTATACTCTGGTAAAAGAGCAGAGAGATTGTATAAGAAAATAGTGTAGCATCCAATAGACATGATCGGAAACACTTCAACGGCAAATTCATCGACGCCAATCAAATATTCCCAGTATATGATAACACTGGAGAGCGAAATTGCGTATCCGAAATTCATCAATTGTATCATTGAAATCACAAAAGCAGGTGATCCGAACCAAAATAATCGACGTTGATTATTGATTCCTTCCTCATGATCCGACTTATCAATTATTTTTGTTTTCATCACAGTTTGGAATATCTTACGCATCTTCCACCGGAGAGCCAAAGATAAAATTATGAATAAGAGATTGACCATAACAAAAGTGGCGACTACAATCTTGCTCGTCCATGCAGGTTCTAATGTTGTATATCCAATTATTCCCAAAACGAAATATCCGAGATTGATGATGCCAATAAGCAGGACCCAAGTGCCAACAGACACATGGACCAGACCAATGAGTATAGCGAGCTCCGATCTTTTCAAGTACTCACTGACCTTCAAATTGAACGAAAGTTTATTGGATTCCAGAAAGTGAAGGCGAAGCTCATGAAAGCGAACTTGAACGCGTAATGACTCATGCCTTCGTCTTAAACCGGGCCGAAATAGAAACAAAATGCAATTCCGAACCCACTTGCCACATCCAGTGTATTGTAGATCAATGATCTCTTGTACTCGATCGAATTCTTCTCGAATTTCTACATAATGATCCAGTTCAAGTTGCTCTGTTTTGACCCACGATCCATGAGATAAACGTGTAGAGAAAATCGAGGTCAAGCTGTATTGCAAGGCATTTAAGATGGCAGTGAGAAATAGGGCAAAATGAACGTCGGCAAATTTTTGCTTGAAGTCCTTGTTGATGTCTCCGTATTTCCCCCACAAAAATACAATGAACTCCACGAACCCAAGAGTTGCCACTTCTCAATACGATCAATCAGAAAAAGAACGTAAGCGTTCATAAATTCATTGCCACAATAAATCTTGAAGTACCACGAAACCATGCTCACTTACATTCGCTATAAACCATCGTTAAAACCGCTGTGAAGAACGGTCTACCCAGTGCAGTATGATCGATAGTATGGCGTACGAACTCCACAAAAAGAATCAAATATAGAGTGACAATCCCGATCTTAAGTAGCTGGTAAAACCAAAGGTCGCTATTGGAGACATCATCGTCATGATCACCTAGAAATCGATCATGCCAAAGGTCGTCCCTATCTTGCTGCCAAACCACATTTTCATTGTTATGCATGACAACGAGAGGCAACTATTTTTGCCGCTCTCACGTTCGAAGTCCTACCAGATATGTACTCTAGAGCAGTTGTTGTTACGACCCTATGGTGAGGGCGGGATCCTTCTTACAAAATCGTGTACTCTAGAAGCAGTTGTTATGGTGAGGGCGAGAATCAGAAATGAGTGCGACACTAAGATGTGGCGAATGATCGATTTTAAATCACACAGTGGCAATGTGGATTTTACGTGCGGGACCCGACGCGGGACTGGGGATTTTGCCCTCTCTATCAAAAACCGTCGGCGTCTTTTCTCAATCATCGTTCCCGAAACACAAAGGCTTTGGTCATTCTAATAGCTATGAAATACTATCAAAGCACAACACTCAGTTTCTTCGATATTGTACAAGTGAACGAGACTCTAGGAATAGAGGTCAACACAGAAAAGTTGATAGAAGTTCTAGATATTATTCTTCCGAGAGGACCCAAATCTATCTTCGACGTTGTATGGATCAATCATGGCGTGTACATGCCTAATTGCACAGTCACTAAATTGTGATTTATCGAGCGGTTCAGTGGGGTCATACGCACCGGTGACTGTATGCCTTCCGTATCCTCCTTCTAAGACCGACACAACTCGACCTTGGCAACAAATATCAGCAATCTCAAGAATTTTACTTGTCGTCCAAGCATAATCTTCTGGTTCTAGATCAATGCCGACTTTCTCTTTACCTCCAACCTCATGCTTTGCATTTCCCACATCTCCTTTACAAGCATCAAATCCTGCACTAATTAAAATGAGATCCGGGTTGAACGCTCGAAGAGCGGGTAACAATCTATTCTGAATAGCTCTGCGGTACGATTGACGCCCCCCTCCGAACCGCAAAGAGTTTGGTGTGGGAGATGAAGCTCTCGACATTCTTGATTCAACTTCAGCATCACTAAGTCTCGGAGTTCCAGCCTCGGAGGAGCTCCCATCGTCACTTTGATTTGCCCGATTGCGGGTTCGATGGCGAGTATTGTGGACGCCCCCGACTGGTATCTGGTTACTTTCTTTCCACAAAGGAGCTATTGGAACATTTATTATATTCAGAGGAAGATCGTCTTCGTCTCCCGTCCCCGGATAAAACTTGTATTGGAAAGATTTTGTTTCCCGTTTCCCTTTCCTATCATTGTCGTAGAGGTGAATGGAAAAAAAGAATAACTTCCCAGGGTCGTGACATTTTCGAACGATTTCTTCAGTTCCATTTCCGTGATGAGCATCAAAATCAACAATAGCGCATCTTTCACACATCAATCTTTCATTTGATATCGCATGCATTGCACCAGCGGCGACACTGTTGAATATACAAAAACCACACGATTCGCCACCGTCCAATAATCCATTTATGCCCGCATGATGGCCAGGTGGCCGAACGACACAAAATGCATTTCTATGTCTTCCGACTAGAACGCTGAAAGGAATTGTTAGAGGGAGAGACTTTTAAGGCAAAGCGATTGAAAGATTTAGCACTTCAAGTCTTACCAGTCAACAGCGTGCTGAACAGCACCAGCGGCTCTTCGAGAAGCGCGTAGTGAGCCGACACTGAAAGATGTATCCGAATGTTCACCAAGCTTTATGACTGAATTTTGAACCTTTGTCATTGACCGTTGTACCTAGGAATATTTAAATGATAGTTAGTTGCGTAAACCCAGTAATCTAGACAAAATGTATCGAGTCAGAAAGTCCTTACCATTGGAGTAAATGGAACAACAGGAGGAGCACTAGTGCTATTATCGTCGTCTTTCCCATCATTCGCATTTTGCTCTTTTTGTTGCCTCTCCAAATCTTTACTTAACTCATTGACAAAGTTTAGGTACTCGGTACTATGGATACGGCTAAGCAGATCAAGCTTTGCTCGTTCAAATTCCTGTGAGATTTGTATCTCCCAGGGATAGATCGACTGAGTGCCGGATTCGGGGTCATTCTCTTGTAGTCGTTCCATAATACTTTTTATACGGTTGGGGTTTTCCCAATCTCCCTCTGCTTTCGGAATATGTTCAAGGCATTCCGGATGGTAGAGAACAAGAGTTCTTGACTGCGCTGAGCACTCAAATAGATTTGCCCTCGCTTCCTTTCGCTCAATGGCAGCGTTTCTCAGTTTTTGTCTTTGATCCTTTCTTAATTTCTTTTTCTTCTCCTCTAGTTCTCTGATAGACATCACAGGATCCGGTTCGTCAAAGAAACCATCTGCAGCGACGTCGATGGGTCTTTTAAATTGAACGTTCCAAACTGAAGGCCGGGCACCGTTTTCAATTAAAATTGAGGCAACTGGGATACCAACTCGTCCAGCGCGAAGGGCCCAATGTAATGGAGTTTCTCCTCGCTCGTTTTTTGCATCTAAGCATGTCATCAAAAAGTTGATATCAACGAAGGTTAGTCTTTTCATACGATGATACAAGGTAAATATCATATCCTTGGTAAACCTTAACATACCTTTTGGGTTATTTTTTACTAGCAAAAGCTGTACCGTTGCTTTGTCACCAGCTCGTGCTGCCCAATGGAGTGGTGTATTCCCTTCCGGGTCTCGGATTGACGCATCGGCGCCTGAGGCGATCAACATGCGTACTATTTCAGAAGTCACAGTAGAATTCATCGGATCGCTAATGCACAATGCACAAGCAGAGTGAATAGGGCAATAGCCTTTATTATCTCTTCGATCAAAGTAGTCAGGACGCGATGAAAGTTGGCTCTGTACAGCTGCTATATCCATATCACACACAGCTTTGTGAAGTAAACTCCTTCCAAATGCTGAGCCAGGACCACATATAGGATGTGTAGTGGAGCTAGAAGAAATATCACAAGTACCAATACTTGGAACGTTCGGGAGACCTCCGGCGCTGCTCTCTTTTACTGGTCCTTTGAGTTTTTCCTCACTGATATTTGAAAATAACGTTCATACTTGTATGAGTTTACAGAGCTAAATTGCCATCAAAACACGTGCTTTGTGAATTTAGTCATTTAATCTTACCTAACCAACGCTTGAAGTTGACCTTCCCACGGAGTCACTGGCGATTTCTGTCCATCATTTTTACGTTTGACGATCTCAGAAACTCCCAATGATTCTGGATTAACGATTTGTAAGGATAGCCCCATTGGCTTTCTTAGGACACCTGCTGGGATATTACCTGGACCATTTGACAAATTACTACTAACGGCATGTGTAGTGCCCGTTGCTTTATACACCTCTGGTGGCTTGGAAGCAATGGCAGCATTAGTAACCATGTCCCTTTCCTCTGGAGGCGGGGTTGCCATACCATCCTCGATATTGCTAAGGGGATTATGACCACGTTGAGGAATTGACGCCGTGCTTCTGTTAACACCATTACTTTGACTTGTTAGAGATTTTGATTGTGTCATCAATGATTCGGAGGCAGCAACTCCTGCCAACATCCGTGCTGCTGCAATTTCTGCTAGCTTACGTTTCCCACAGGCTGCAGGTGATGGCTCAGGGAATTTGCCTTGCTTTATCGCCGAGTCGTGATCTGGAGCCACAATTTTCATGCTAGGAAATGAACTTGTGCCAATGGATGAATGCTTTCCATGCAAATAGGCACTGCTTCCTATGATTGCATCATCATTGATAGTAGTAGACGGCGCTGATGTTGGTCTAGGATCAGAAAGTGAACTATTGGCGAAAGCACCCGAGAATCCGTGAGTAGGGTGATACAAACTACGATCTTGTGATGCCATTGAAGCAACAACATTGGGTCCACCCCCGATTCCACTCGCTGCCTGAAAACCATGGTGCCCAGGCGATGCCTCTAATGGTCGGCTAAAG
>Ga0209503_10001608_pt1 | contig 11459 bp, 20 predicted proteins | sample SouAtlMetagenome_2_FD_187448 | JGI IMG/M metagenome (GOLD analysis project Ga0209503, IMG submission 187448) | Marine eukaryotic phytoplankton communities from Atlantic Ocean - South Atlantic ANT15 Metagenome (SPAdes) (version 2) | ecosystem: Environmental > Aquatic > Marine > Oceanic | place...
GATCGGGTTCGATACCATCAACGGGCATTGGAAGATTATCAATGCCAGGATCAAAAAGTTCTTTCATGATCAAAGAAGTGAGAGTTGTTGAAATTCAAGGTGATCGCAGCAGGAATCATCATCCTGCAAATCGATCATGTCAGTGTCAGTTTCGGAAAGGAGTTTACCGAACAAAAAATCGATAAACTCATGATCTTCTTTGGTGAACATAATCAGCAAGAAAGTGGCATGTATTCAGAAGCAGGCATTTTGTCCAGGTTGAAGTCAGTAACCTCACCACCCTTAGCAATACGCGATTCCCAATCATTACGGGCATCGATCTCAGTTACCACGCTATATGATTTCATACCATTAGCACGGAAAGTAACACGCTTGTTAAACCTTTTGACTGCGACAATCATGCCCTTAACGTCATCTGCCTCAGCAATGAATGCCTCAGGAAAGAAATCGACGATGGTGGCGCTGTTGGTGACTTGCATTTGACTGCGTTTCTTTGACTCTTTTAATATACACGGTTTTGGGGTCCTGTGCCAAAATGGTGGGCACCTTGCCGACTGGCACAATTTCATTGTGCTGTGGCAGCATCAAATGAACGAATTGATCCACTCCATGCCTGTTGAGTTTCTCTCGAATTGATATATCCCCATCCAGCATTTACAGCATCACAATAACGAACATATCTTTGACGAAATGTTTTATAGTGATGACGAATAACTCCATCATTTCCCATCGAACTTGAGGAATAAACCCAAACATTATAATCATACTTTCCAAGATTAACTTGAACTGGTGAATGATTGTTTCCTTTTTTAATCATTTTTGGGAGGAATTGTTTGACTTGAAACTACAATACACGGTTTTGGGGTCCTGTGCCAGAATGGTGGGCACCTTGCCAACTGGCACAGTCAACCGAACAGCAGATTTTCAAGCGAGTTACGGTATCCAAATGAATAATCATATAGCGTTGCATCTGCACACACAAAATGAGGATGATCCACTGAAACACCTAGTCTATTGCACATTTCTGCGTGATTATCCTCCATTAACTCTACAGCATAGAGCATATTGTCGTTGATATGTGATAATGAGTGATATTTCAATAATTCTGTCTGCAGTGCTAGCACGAAGTTCCCTGACCCTGCTGCGTTGTCTAAAAATGTGCTGTTCTCATCCTTTAGGATAGATTCGGGAATCTCTGATACCATCTCAGCACATAGTTCCATGGGAGTGAACACCTCACCAGTCAAATCAATGCGATCATCAGACCTTTCAATCTCTGACCCTACTGACTCATTGTGTGTGTTCTTACTTGGCATTCTGTTCTTTTACTATGGTGCGGAGGTTATCCCAGAATGGCACGTTGTTATCAACACGACGTGCAATCTGTTCACGGGAGATGCAATGAACGTTTGCCATTGCATGCTTAGGGTGAACGCCCTTACAACTAGTGATAATAATAACATTTTTGCCATTATATTGCAACCCTTCATTCATAGTTGCGTCAGCAGCAATGTTACTGATATTGTCCTTATTCGTCAGATATGCATTAGGATCTGCCTTGAACTTAGACTGAATGACGTTAGGCAGTCCGTCCAATGTGCTGATGCCACGTCCATCAATTCCTCGGTCATAATCTGTGTTTGGATAATAGTCAGACGTATAAGTGAGCGTGTGGTCTTTATCCAGAACCTTGAAGAAGTACTCAACAAACCATTCAAATCCGTCTCCCATATACGTCAACGGATCATAGAAGTCTGGGTCTTGCTTTTTACCTTCCGCAACCAACTTTCTGAGGAACTTGTCTAGTGTGTTCTCAGAGATTAGCGAATCAATCTCTTCACAGTCGTAACCAAATGTGTGAGTAAGTTGCATGATCAAAGTTGAGATTGAATGTAAGAGAGTTGATCAGCGGTCAGGACTTGATCAATGGGAGCATTGGGGAACTGAATCATAGTGGAGCAGTTGATACGCCCACCCTGACGGGTTCTGTCAATCAACCACCTGTATTCTGGTGCGTCAAGGTATGATTTAGTCTTGAGTGCGTCTGCTTCACTATCAAACGACATTGTAAGCGTTGCAGGTGTTGCTTCCCATTCCTGATTGCACTCAATCACGAGAGGATTGGTAAGCATAGGTACAAACAATCGCCACGTACCTGCATTCTTCCAAGGTACACGAGCAAAGCGAATCTTGCCGTTGTTGTTGACAGGATACTTGTATTCTTCGTTCTCATCCTCACTCAAATCATTGTGATCAGCGGAGATGCCTTGCTTTACAATTGCTTTTGCAACTGCACGAACATCAAACGATCCTGATTGATTGAAACTCAGTCTGTCTCCTTCATATGCATAGACTGTTTCCATGATGTCATCGAACGTGTTATCTTTAGTGATCTTAGACACGTTTGAAGTATCAAGTACACGACCATCAGTAACAACTACATTGTTATCTGTGGTGAGTTTGTTGACAGCAACCCAACGGCAAATGTCAGTATCAACTTTGAAAAAATCATCAGCACTAAAGTCTAACTTGACAAAATCCATCTCTCTCTTATCACCAAGGAACTTAGTGGTAAAGATGTCACCACCACCAACAATATTGGTGGGAGTAACAAATGACAGAATACCATCTTTTTTAAGAAGATTGATACTTATCTTTGTAATCTGCCACCAGAGTGGATTAGTTGTGCTGCCACGCAATCCACCTCCACCGCTGGTAGATTGATAAGGTGGATTGCCAATAACTACATCAAATTCCATTTTGCACCGGTTGTAATTATTCATAGGGGGGACGTAGTATGTAACACCTATCTTATTGCATCCCTTCTCGATAGTAGTATAGTATTTTTTCTGATTTGGTGTCAAGTCTCTATGACGATTCTCCAATACAACAATGTTAGTATATCCGTGCTCTTGCAGTGTTAGAGTCAGTGTCAAGAAAGTATCCCAGACGCCAATAAATGCATCCTTAGGAACATTATACTCAGCAAGTTCCTGCACAACCTGCTGTGCAAGATCCTCAGGAATTGGTTGCCTAGAATCAACGGGTTTCATGCCTTTTTTATAGTAAGAAAGCAGTGCTTCCCGTTTCTGAGCGTAAGTTGCCTCAATCACTGCAGTCATTTGCCTCCATTGCTTTGACTCTTTAATAATACACGAAAACCATCCCCTGTGGGGGGATGGTGGACAGTTCGTTAAACTGGCACACTGATCACAGAATGTCCAGAGGATCACCGCTAGAGAGGAGATCCTGAATCACCGTACTGTGCTGCCATTGAATGTCATAGTCTGCAATACGTTGCTTAAGATCTTTGTTCAAATCTTCAACAATTTCTTCTTCCTTACCGCGACCAGTTACGTCAGTCAAGATACCACTAACTGGCACACCTTGCTTAAGCAATTGGTCAACAATTTGATTCATGCAGTGCCATGCATCGTCAGTATCATCGCCATGTTGAACGACTGTTACAATGCCATACTTTTTGCCAGGAGAGGAACGAATCACACGACCCATTGCCTGCACTGCTTTGATACTAGACATGATATTACGGATGAAAATTGTACCTGTGAATGCCTTAACATCGATACCCTCACCGAGCATTTCGTAGTGGAGAACAATCATCTTCTGAGTCAAGTCCTTGCCCAGTTCATTAAGTTTACCAAGAAACTTACCTTTAGAATTAGGAGTAGAGATCTGCATCTCATTCATATATCCACCATTCACACTATCAACAGACAGAAGATCGTAACCTTTGTCATTTGCCCACTTAATCATAGCGAGGCGCATGCCCTGAATGTTAGCAGTGCCGCGACATGCAACCAGAATCTTATGTGCTCCGGTATGGTAAAACTTTGTTTCGTAGTGGTTAACTATCTCCATCAGAGTGTCAACGTCAGCAGAAATCTCATCAAGATTCCTCTTCTCAGCGTTGCTGTGAGCAAGATGCAACACAGGTTTAACAATAGATCCATACTCTACAAGATCACCAAACTTGATATTAGCAATATGCTCACCATACACGGCAGTGTTATCGAAACCTCTGCCAGTTGGTGAATCACTAAAACAAGGAGTAGCAGTAAAGAAATAAGAATGATCCGCTACTTCGACGATAGACTTAGCAGGAGGGAAATTATCAACATTTGCTGCATTATGTGCCTCATCGAAGTAGACAACAGTCACAGGGATGTTAGCAGAAACAACACGCTGAAGACTCTTGTATGTGGAGAAAAGAATCAGCGGTTGCTGTGCTTTCTGTGCAACAGAATAGATCTGTTCAATCCCATCGACAAACGTAGTTGGTGACTGTGGTTGTACCTTTACACGAAACTTGAGGTTCTTACGATTACGCTTCCAAGTCTCAGGATCAGTGGAAACTTGACGATAGACAAAATCTACATCTGAGAGATGAAAATCAAACTCATTGAAGAGTTGTTTACACAGCAGATGTTGAGGTGCAACAACAACAATCACGTTGCCAGGTGTCAAGAATCGACGACAATCAGTGATGAAAGTGAAAGTCTTGCCAGCACCAGTGCCAGCAGTGAGATACCCTTTTTTGTTTGCTGCCATCGCGTCAAGCATTTCCTGCTGATAGGGACGGAGTTGCATGGGTGTCTCTCGATTACTTTGTAATCATATCACCACCACACAGGCGATTGCAGAAACCTTGTGCCGGTTTCTCAACTGGCACACCTTCTTTCTCATTTAGGTAGAGATCATATAGAACTGATTCACTCTCTCGTGCCTCAATTTCATGCGGTTGATCCACATAGTCGTAGTTTTCCACTGGTTCTTGACAATAACACATTTTTCCATGTTTGAAAGTGAGCGAACCCTCTACCCACTGGGACAGGTGGGTAAGTTCGTGAAAAAGTATTTTACTATACTGTTCACGAGACATTCCTGCTTGAAGTTCAATCAAGAAGTCGCGAGGTTTGTAATTCTTACCGATCACATCACAGTAACCGTAAACACCGTCACGTTTCAGACCTTTGTGTTCAATGTCTACGGAGATCTTGTGGCGTGGGTAATACTTATTCAGAAACCAAGAGGTAATATCCTCACAGAGTTTCTTAGAATAACCATATCCAGAAGCGTAGATACTTGACATGTTCCCCAATGCATAAACCAGATAAAGGACGATACAAACAGAAGTTTCTCTCTAGGAGTTAGTTTCATTTTCTTCAAGGTACATTGCAGCAGCAAAGTGATCAACAATCGTGTCACATACAAGGTTGACAACTTCTTCAGAGACATCATTCAACCGCAAGACCTCAGCAACCTCTGCCTCAATTGATGCAGAATGCAGATACTTACCGACGTTATAAGAACAACCATTGTCATCCTTGTGTCTGTTAAGTTGTTCAACTGTGAAATTTGACATGATCATTTGTCAACTGGATATAGTATAGCATAAAAAAGGGGAGCAGTGCTCCCCCTGTGACAGTTATTAACTGGTTGTCATGGCATCTTGTATTCACCAAGATTCTCAACGTAAACATCATTTACTTGCTCGTTTCCTGAGAGTTGAAGTAACTTTTCCCACTCCCATCGTGAGGGTGGTTCACTTGCTGTGGTGTCAATCATCACGTCTAAAGTGAGACGATAGCGGGTAAGTTTTTTGGAGAGTGTAGGTGCCATGAGAGAGTCCGTGATAGTGTTTTGATTCTAGTCTGGTTGTGTAGATTTGTCAAGGTTACCGGACTGTCTTTCAAGTTCGTATTTTACCTTGGACAAATGCTCGTTAAGATATTTCTTGTAGTCAAAATGTTCACTAATAAGTAACAGGTTCTCGACTTGTTGCTGCGCTATGAGGAGACGAGTCTTTAACTTAAACTCCTCACTATATGTAGCGGTTCCGCCAAAGTTTTGTAACATTAGAACTCTTTCAATAGTTTCAATGTTTCGGTATCAATACTTTCGACGATACCTTCTTCCTCCCATTCTTCAATCATTTGATTGAAATCAGTGGTGTCAATGTCACGGTATGGAGGATTGCCAATGATAGTGTCAAACATTAGTCTAGTAACTCTCTGAATTGGTTTGCAATTTGTTTTAGTTGTTGCTTGTCCTTCTTAGTAAAGACATCAGAAGGATATTCTGCACTGAGAAGTAGAGCAGAGAAATCAGACCAGGTAAGGTCAATAGTTTTCTTTGTAAGATCGTCGTGAAGTGTGAGTTTATTCACAGAACTCAAGCAAATAATGTGGTACAGTGATTCCGAGTTGGGAAGACTCAACAACTAACCTTTCGATGTAGTTGTCAATGTCCTCAGAAAATTGGTCATCCCTGTAATAATCAGGGACGCCAACTGTAATCTCAGTGTTTAGCATGCAAGATAACCGGAAGGGATAGAAACAGTCTCAGGGTCTTTCCTGTAATCAAATGCATTCATATCGATGCATGTCCAAGTATACTCACCTGCAACTTTACCATACACATAGTGATACTCTTCTCCACGCTCTTTGTCAGCATATGCTGCCATGTTAGGGTCAAGTCTAGGGGGACAATCCTCACCACGCTCAGAATAGTATTGAGGACCATATTCTGCTTTCTTGTCCATCGTACCATCAGATTTGCGGAAGCAGTCATCAGTCCAGCAGACTGACATATCACCGCCGTCAATCAATTCTTCTACTTTCTCCTTCGTATTGTAGTGCGACTCAAGTGCCCTACCCAACCAAGAAGGATAACCGTCCCAATGATGATAAACAGAAAGAATGGAGTCATCTGAAAGTCGGAGTCCGATACGTGCGCGTGTGCCCATTGTGAAAGAGTTTAGGGTGAGTGTGGTGGGTGTCCCCTCCACTTCTATAAGATAACAGGAATCAAGGGTCTGTGCCGGTATCCTGTGCCACTATGTCATCTGTCCTTCGGTGCTTGACATACTCTAGTTCATGCCATAGAAAACTTTGGCAACAAACTAGAATATGAATCTTCTTATGTTTCTCGTTCTTTGTATACTCACAGCGTGGTTTGTCCTTAACACCAACTTCAATGCTGATAGTTTCATCACACTTGAAATACACCCACCCTTCATCAACTGAACCATTTTTGCGTGTCCATCTAACATAGTCGTCAACTTTAGGCGTATAAGGCATGTTCTAAAGGGTTCAGGTTTAGTTGCATTGCAGTGTAAGGTGTAGTGTCCTTAATGTTCACTACCTTACCAGGTTTCTTTGAGTTGATGGGGGCGAGATAGTGTCCCTTCTTTGTGTCGAAGTAACCCCAAATAGTATGAACAGGATCGCTAGTATAGCAAAAAGTTTGGTGGTGTTGTAACCAGATGGCAATGGTATTGCCTTTGCAATGACTAACGGAGTACGAGTATTTTTCTGGTGGTTCATGAGGGAAATCGGTGGGTAGTTCAAGCATCAGGAACTGCTTTAAGATGATTTGGATTGTAACCTTCTGCGAGCAATTCTTCAATGCGTTGGGTGCATTGTTCCTTGCTCAGTTTCGTACAGATAGGTTCTTCAATATCATTCCATCCTGTAGTCTCAAGGATGATGATCTTCCATAATTTAGTGTCAGTCATTGCTTTGAGTTAGAGAGAACATTGACGCCCATAATACGTGCGTTAGGGTGTTGAGCAAGAGCAACTTTCTTTGCCTCATCGTAATCCTTTGCAAGGCATTTCACGCTGAATACCTCACCGGACACGTAACATTTTACATCGCATTGCATGGAACTTGCTCCACATACTACCTACTATTATAGCATAGTTTTGAGAGGGTGCAATTAGATAGACCGAATGAAGGTCAGATCAAAGTCATCAGACTCTGAGAAATAGTCTCTAGGTTCTGTCTTCTCTTCTGGCATATCGTAACCAGTGAGAAAGAAATCAGAAGGGTCAGGATCTGCACTCGCAGTCACACAGGCACCATTGTCTCTGATGTTGTAGAGTTTAGATGAAGGAATGCAGCATGCCTTACCTTTTTTCACGTCAGTGATGACAAAGTAATCAGCAAGTTTATCCTCATAGTCTCCTGCTTGGCGACGATTCTTGAGAATCAATCCTCTCACTGCCATCTGTGATTTGTTGGAGAATTGAGTTACTTTAGACTCATAGGTTGAGTTGTTCGGACCAATCAAATCAACACCAGGAAGATTAACTCGGGTCAGCAATCCATTGCTGTATACATCGAGTGCTTTCTCAACCAATTCTCCTGCTTTAGGATACCTGAGATTGTTGTCAGTGTAACCGTGAATTGTCTCCAGCAATTGAGAGAAACGATTGAGTTCAAAGGTTTGAAAGTCGATCATGGTGATTTGCCTTGACTCTTTTATAATAAAGGATTTTCCCCCCTGTGGGGGGATTGGTGGACAGTTTAGCGTCTGACCTCGCTGATGGCAGGTTCGCCCTTTTCAAAGACAGTATCAACAACTGCCTGAACGCTTCTAGCAGTGCTGATACCTACTTTATCAAAGACAGGTACACAAACCAGTCCAAACGTCTTAGAATCACCTCCTAGGCGTATTACACGACCGATAGACTGACTGATACCGATGTAATCCATGTTCCGCATGAACAGAACTGCCTCAAGTCCTTTGACGTTGATACCTTCAGACAGAATGCTGTGATGCATGACAACAAACTTACGGTTCTCTTCTATGCCCCACTGATTGAGAGTCTTGAAGAATACCTCACGCGATACTTTCTTGCCATCGATGATAGCACCAGTCTTGCTGGTGATATACATCCAGTGATAACCACGTTCTGTCAACTGAACACAGAAGTCAGACTGAGAAACAAGACGGACAATCTGCTTTGTGGAACGTGCAGCAATCAGGATCTTGTCAACCTCGTTATCATCAATGGTGTCAAGCAGATTCTTCTCATCACTCTGCTTGAAATCACCCTGAGGCAGTTGCTGAACAACAACTTTAGGTGGCAGGATGTAACCTTCCTCAACCAGTTTAGGTGCAGGAACATTGCAAATTACCTGCCCATAGACAGCACCATCATTCATTCCTGGTTTGAAGATGGTAAGAGAATGCTTAGGAGTAGCAGTAAAAAAGTAGCAGCGATCAGCATCGTTAGCGAAGAACTCAGTAGCAGGGAAAAAGTTACGCTGCACACTGTTGTGTGCCTCATCGAAGTAGATAGTATTTACCTCAATATCTGCCTCTTGAATACGATGCAGACTGTGATATGTAGTGAAGATGATGCAAGAATCACCAGCAGTCCGAGCAACATTAGCAAACATATGAATCTTGTCTGCTTTGGTGCTGCTGAAGTGCTGAGTTTCACCGCTGTGAACATGCATCACATGTGTGTGAGTTGTATCAATCAACTCAAGAAATTCCTTGCAGAGTTGTTCTGCCAGAAGAATACGAGGAGCAACGACAACAATGGTTTTACTATCGCGAAGATCGATGCAAGCATCCTGAATCATGCAGATAGTTTTACCACCACCGGTAGGCACGATGATCTGACCTTTATCATAGTTGCCCATTGCCTGCAGCGCGTCCTTCTGATGTGGGCGGAGAGTCAGGGTCATCGGCGTCCTTTGGTATGAATATAGTATGGCATGAAAAAGCACCCTAGTCAAGGGTGCTGTGCCACTTGCTACAGTGTCTTTGCCAGGTATAACAACCAAGCAAAGAAGATAATCATAACAATCCAGAATATCATTCGCCTGGTGAGACATTAGACCAGAAATCATCCCAGTCAGTAGGTGTTGCTTCAGTTATCTTGTTCTCTTTCAATAATCCTTTCAAGTTTGCAATCGTCTCTGCTGCTTTACTCACTGCCTTGAGATGATAGTCAATGTTTGCTTCACAAGCATCAATGATTGACCGTGCAATCTCCTCAGGATTGCAATCGTCCTGGTCGATGATTTCACCTAGAACATTTTGAAGGTTTTTGAGACTGAACTCCTTGTAATCAAAGTTGTCCACGTTTGTCTTGGCGTATTGCTTCCTGCACTATACACTTGATCTGCTCCTGTGTCAACCCATTGAGAAATTTCCATTGTGGGTCTTCCTTGTCCCACTCTAAGACATACTGTCCATCCTTCTGTTGTGTTACTTTTAGACTGTCCATAATTAAACTCCTTAATATTATTCTGCGGATAATTTCATAGAGGAAGCAAATGCTCTATCTGACCACTTCCATCTAATTTGGAATAGATATTCTCCACCTGCTTTCACTGTAACTGTATTTTTAGATGGTGTTACTTTTTTATCAAATCTTGCTCCCTTTTTAACTAACTTACCAACTTTAGAATTTGCTATTGGATCATAAAAACTTGTTGTGTAATTTCCATTCGTTCCACTACCAGTAATTTTAACATATGGAAGTCTCATAGTTTCTTCATCTTCATTGCAAATATCTGCACCTAAAAATACCTGCTGTTCCCAACTTTCCATACTTCCTGTTAAGTGGGCGTATAAAGCATCTCTAAGTTCTTGATAACAAGGGATACCATAAGTATCTTGAACCATTTTGTATATTTGTGGATTTGCCTTAAAAAATGTTTTTCTAGAACCATCTGTATCTTTTACAGTATCTCCCAACTGAGATTTTACTATATTTCTATACTTCTCAACTATTGCTGTAAAAGGTTTTCCACTCAACCCTAATTGTGATTCAACAGTTCCCATTCCAGGATTTTTGAATCCTGTCTTTCCTGCTTTTGTAGATTTAAGAGAAATGCCATAAAATTTCCCGCTGCTGAGTTTAACTAGAACATCTGTAGGATTCTTTGACTGATCAACAGGAAATCCCACTAAACTAGAAATTACTCCAGGTCTAGCAGTCCAAAATGCAGCAGTCGGTGATCCTAATTTTTGAGCAGATGTAAATTGTAGAAATCTCTCATAGGTTACTTGTGCTCTACCATTTTGATCTTCAATTTCAGAAGTTTTATTCTGAGTTGTTAACGTCTTCACCCTACTATTATATGAATTTTCAGCGTCTCTAGTTGGATACTTACCTCCATTCAAAAGAAATGCTAAATGAATTTCATTTATATCAGCACCTATGGTGTTAGCAGACATTACTCCTCCTTCTTTTTCTTTTTGAGCATCCTCTTTATCAATTTAGCATACATCACTTCTTCCTTAGTGTAGAACTCTGGATGCTTCTTGTATCTTTTGATGATTCTTTTTGCTGCTTTCTTGTCGGATAAATCCACGACAATGACCTTTACAAATCTTTTAACTATTTATATTTGGGTTTCAAGATGTTTGTATCTTCAGCAAACTTGATTGCCTTTGCTTTCATTTTAGGTGACAGTATATCTTCTCTCTTTTTACTTACTACTTTCTTTTTGACTACAGTTTTCTCACTGACAATTTTATGACCACGCTTACAGGACTTCTTGTAATCTTTTGGTCTTAGTTTATATCTCTCTATCTCTTTGTCCATGTGTTCTTGACACATAAACCACGCAGTTCGATCCTTGAGTTCTAAACGATACGGGAATGATTCCCACGGAAACAGATTCGGTTTT
>Ga0209503_10001609_pt1 | contig 11457 bp, 10 predicted proteins | sample SouAtlMetagenome_2_FD_187448 | JGI IMG/M metagenome (GOLD analysis project Ga0209503, IMG submission 187448) | Marine eukaryotic phytoplankton communities from Atlantic Ocean - South Atlantic ANT15 Metagenome (SPAdes) (version 2) | ecosystem: Environmental > Aquatic > Marine > Oceanic | place...
TTTGACCTGCGGCCACTCCACTACCATCGTTAACTAATAACCCTGTCCATGTACCGCTTGTTATGTTTCCACCGGCCATCATTACTTCACTTAAAAAATCATCATATTTGACGGTTGTACCACCATTTCTAAAAGTACCAGTCAATAATGTTAGGTTTCCTAGTGTAGTAACTCTAATGTCTGTTTCTGTAGTTCCCATATATATCACCTCAAGAACGACGACCAAATGCAAACCATGTACCATCTTGCCCTGCTACACATTGTATAACTAAAGAACTACCATTAATAAGTGAAAATACTCCATCAACACCTGCTCCTGTACCGGCAGTTCCACTACCGGCATTAGCACCTGCTCCTACTATAGTTGCAAGCAAAGTAGATAAATCAATAGTTCCACCTGCGTCGCCTCCACCATTAGTAAATGTACCTGTCACCATAAAAAGGTCGCCAATATAATGCGGTCTTGTGTCTATTGTACTTTCAAATGCCATTATTCGTCACTTCCTGTTTCTGTGGTATCTTCTGCTTCACTTAAAACTTCCTCAACTACAGGTGGATTCAAATGCGATTCCACTAAAGCCAAAGCCGCCGTTTTAGTTAGATAACCTGCGCCTGTTTTGACTCCGTTATCTTTAAGCCATTTTAGAATATCTTTTCTTGACCATGCTACATCCGGTATACCGTCATCTTTCAAGTCAACAGTTTCTCCTTCATCGCCTTCAATAAGGAAGGTTCTAGTATCTAATGTGTGTCGCCACTTGTTAAGCCACTCTTGAGAAACTTTGGTAGGTTTACCCCTTATCCAAAGTCCTTTAGAGCCGACCATTCGAGATTCGTAATAAACCCCTTTATAGGTTACTGTAGGCAATTAGCCCACCTCACATTAGTAGTACTGTTAGGTCACTGTCTGCGGCGGCGTTAGATGGTGTTAGGTCAATCTTTAGTGCGTTTGAACTGCTAATTGTTCCTACAATTGTATGTGCTACTCTATCATTTCTACCTAGTATTGCAATAATTTTGCTCACAGGTGTTCCGTCTTGACCATCTGTTGAAGTTGTGTCAGTTGAGAAAGCAATATATCCTCCTGTAGCGGCCTTTGCTTGAACTCTTACTGTGACCATTCTCATTGAGCCACCGGCGTTGTTGATAGTGTCATCATTGGTAGCGGTGAAACCGGTTATACTACCGGGGTATGCACCTTCGGCACCTGCGGCACCGTCAAGCCATCGAGTTTCGTCAACTAGAGAGCCAGTTCTCATGTCTAAGTCAAGTAGAATTTCTACATTATCTATTGCCCCATCATCTGCTGTTACTGTTAGTCCTTTTTTTGTATCTGTTAATGCCATATTTAATCATCTCCTTAATATTTTTTTTCTCCATTAATCCTCACTGTAAGTCACGAATAGAGCCGTGGCCTCCAAAGAAAGTAGTCCAAACTTCTCCCATTGAACGGTACATACCCTCTTGTCCTAGACGGTTAATAGCGAATGGGTCACCGGTTTCGATACCGGATTCAAAGTACTGAGTTGGTATAGCAGTTGAGAAGTATAAGTAATCAGTATCTAGGAAGTACATACGGGATAGTCCGTCTTTTTGTATATCCTTAGATGGGATAATAGGTACACCGTTGTAGGTTGCTACGATGAAACCGGCTTCAATACCCGGTACACCCTTAACACCGTTGTAAGTTGGTGTAACTCTCTTCTCTTCCATGAACCTTTGTTGGCTTTGTAGTAGTTGTTGTAATCTCATTAGAGTATCATATCCAGTTAGGATAACCTTTGGATTTCCACCACGAACCCAAATCTGTTGGAATAGGGTGTCCAAATGGTCTAGTGAAAGAGTTCTACGGCTACCTGCGGCTCGGTCTGCGCCACAGTTTACTTCTGCATTTGACCAAGCGTTAGCATTTCGGCTAATACTGTAAATGTCAAGGTCAGTTGCGCCACAGTGGTCTGTACCTGCTGATGCACCGGTTTCCATAGATGTTAGTCCACCGCTTGCGCCACCATCGTTACCAGTGATTCTGTCAAGTGACTCGAAATCATTACCTGCAACTGTTTCAGCGTCTTCTGTCAACATCTTGTTGATGTGTTCTGCGTGGTGCTTACCCATTTCTTCCTTTAGTACTGAGCGAATGTCGCCTAGTCCGTCATCTTTGTCAGCCAAGAACATAGCAGTTTCACTCATGTCGAATGTGTGAACAACTGTCTTTGGTTTTGCCGCAATATGTTGGAACTGTGGTTTAGTTGTGTCCGGTAGAGTTGCGTTTTCTGCTACACCGCCACCTTTCTCGAATGATGGTCTGTCAGTAATAACTCTCCAACCGCTTCTTTCCCACGGCCTCTTAGGTAGTATTGAAAATGCGTTGAATTCTTGGTTCAATTGTGACCAAACTTTTCTACCGTAAATTGCTTGGTAAGTACCTGCTGTACTACTTAGCATTGGTGCATCTGCTTTCAATAACTCACTACCGGAGTAGGAGTAGCCCATAGCGTTTCCTGCACCGTAAAAGTATCTTTCCATATCTGTTATGTTTCTTATGTAATCTCTTGCCATATTATTCATCTCCTTTTTTTAATTTATTATCCTCAAGCACTCCTGTATACACTGTTTGCTAGTGTATGTACCTCATCCCAAGACATGTTGTTTAGGTCTTGGGTAGACGGGATTGTTACATTGTTAGAACTTGCAGATTTTGCAATTGTTGTTCCTTCTGTGGTTAGGTTATCAATTCTTTCGGATAGTCCCTCAAGAGCCTTCATAACTTCACTAATTGGTTCACGAGCATCAAATTGTGCTTTTTCTGCTTCGGACTTTGCAACTGCTTGCTCATTAGCAAATCTTGAAGCAAAGTGTCCTTCTAGGTCACCACGGAATTGTTGTTCCATAGCCGCCGCTTTGTAAACTTCATAAGCCGCTTCAATATCACTTGAAGAAACTTCATTAGGATTAATGTAGGATTTTGAAAGGTCAGCAGGACCCATAGCCCCTGCCGGTTGCTTTCCACCACTTGTACTTACTGCGCTGATAGCACCAGTTGATGGGCTACCTGCGGTTTGTCCTCGGCCTCTAACTTGTCCGGCGAAGTAATCTGCACCGTCTACTGTATCCGGGTTGTCGAATCCACCAAGTTGTGCTTTCTCAAGAGCATCAAAGTGCGCTCTTGCATCTGCGGTATTTACACCTGCGGATTTAAGAGTGTCTTCCATCCAATTTAGGTACTCGGCACTAATGACATCACTGTACTCGTTTCCTTTGTACATTTTGTCATCTTTGTCTTCTTTCTTATCCTTCATTTCTTTCTTTTCATCTTCGGCCTTCATCTTATCATCCTTCTTTTCTTCTTTGTCGTCGGAATCATCTTTCTTACCCTTGAGATGCTCTCGGAGTTGAGGTGGAATTTCACCTTTCTCCATAGCGTCAAGTCTTGCTTCTAGCCTGTTCATTACTGCATTTAGGTCATTGTCTATATCTGTCATTTTACTCACATCTTCTTTTAAAATTCTAAATTGCGCTTCCGGGTTAATACCTTTTTCGCAAATTGTTATTTCGTGGAGTTCCATTTTACTTATTTCTTGGTATTCTCCATGTTCTCCATCAGCCTTTCTAACACGCTTGAAAGCCTGTCCACCAATGGAAAATCCTTGCAAGTTACCCTTGCGTATTTCTGCGGCTACTTCACGAGCCTTTTCTATGTCGTTTCGTAGTTTACATACTACAAACATTCCTGTGTCGTCTACTTCGGACTTCCACATTCTCCCGTTGGAGTCAACATAACTGTCTATAACTTCTCCAACTTGTATATTAGAGTGAGCCAATTGTACATTTCGGTACTTGTCACTCTTCATAAACCCATCAAATGCATTCTTTAATGCACCACGAGTAATTAAATCTCCTTGCTTATCAACAAGTTCTACAGATGCGTATCCTGCTACAACTAAATCACTACCACTCTTTAGGACAGATAGCCCTGTGGATGGTCGCTGTAAGGTTAGCATCATTTTACACAAGTCACTGTCATCCTATATAGAGTAAACTGATACTTTATGTTTTAAAGAAATCAGTCTACTTTATTAAAATCGGACAACTGCGAAGTATTTTGTTTAACATCTATGTGTTTTATGGGTTTCTTTTCTTTGTGATTACTTTTAGGCTCAATTTCTTTTTCATCACTACGCTTCCTACCATCATAATCCGGCATAGTTTCTTCGTTAGCCAAACGAGTCGGACCACTTGGTGATTCTATAGGTGTAGCCATATCTATACCAAGCCCTTTTGGTCCTGTCCATGTCATTTTTTCTTTAGAAAGTGTATCTAAAGCACGAGATATAATTTCTAATGCTTTTTTAGTAGTAGGTTTAAGTAATCTATTTTCATCATCAGCCTCTAAAACACCTGCTGATTGTTTTTCTTGTCTTTTACGACTTGGTGGTTTTTCATCTAATATATCTCTTTTAACTAAATGACCATCAAACATAAGAGGTGCTACGGCACCCCAATAAGGATACATACTTTCTGCTAATGTAATAGGATAGTTTGACTTTAACATACCACTCAATGCAGTAGAAGGACTTTCCAAATACCATAGGTTACCGTATTCTACAACATTATATTCTACAGTATCTACATCCTTTAATATAACTTTTAATTTATTATTATCATATTCTATATCGTGTGGAACTAAAATAGGACTCAAAGATTTAGTAAGTATGTCTAAAGATTCTGCACTAGCCGCACCCTCACCATCACCTTTACCGGTTATTTGTTTCATTTGTACATTGAAGACATCTCTACCACCACGAGTTTTCTTAGTTACCCCTGTAATAGATACTCTAACTACATCCCCTACTTTGTATGATTCCGTTTGATTATGTATTGTTCCTATGTCCATATACTCTTGTCCATCTACTTTTACTGCTCTATTACCGAGTTTTGACCCATCTAATATCGGTCCTGCGCCTAGCCTATAAGTATGTGAATTCTTACCTTTAACATCTAATACCATGAAGTTGTAATCTTTAGTGTTCCTAAGTAGCATCCATTTTGGATGTCGTCTTTCACCTTTCATGTATGTTGATTTACCATCTCTTAGTAAAATTATTTCATGTTCTTCTTGTAATTTAGAAACTGTATCTTCTAAACCTTCTTCATCTGTCATTTTAGTATCATGTGGGCCGGGAATAATTATGTTTTCATGACTATCAAATTGACTTCTTAATAATTTCATTCTTTCAAACATGGTCATATCGCTTACATTGTTAGCATCATAGTTTAGAATATCTATTATGTTTAATTCTTCTTCACCTAATATACCATCTATAACATAATCTCTCTTATTTAGTTTAGATAAATTTTCTTTAAAACTCTTTTTTAATCCTACCTTTTTACCATTTTCATCGTATGTAGTAATAACTTCATCTTCACTTACTATGATAATTCTTTTTCCATCATACCATTTACTTACAACCCAAGAGCCGCTAAAACCTCTTAGATGATGTAAATCACTTAATTCAAAAATACGATGCATAGGTCTTATTGGTGGTGACCATTTTACATCATCACTCTTTGCTAACAATACATCGGGATTTAATAGAGATGAAATATATGTAGAAACTTCACTCATAGCGATAGTTGAAGGGTCATCCGATGGAGATAAATATGTATCCATATTTACTCCTTGATGTGCTGAAAGAGTATTTTGTGGTGGTGGTAAATTTGGTAGTACTTGTTGAATGGTTTCCTCTCCAAACAATGTATTCAACGCTTCTTCACTCACTCTTGGATAAAAACCGGGTTGAGTATATTCCCCAACTATTGGTTCACCTTCTATATTAGTTTCAATACCAAAAGATGGTTCTGCTACAAACCCTTCATGAATATCCCCTACACCGAATATGTTGTAAATAGAAGCATTAGTAGGATTTACTCTACCTATCTTAGAATGTGTACCCAAACCTGCTCTAGCAACTGTTTCAGTTGTAGGTGCTTCAAATGCGCTTTCTAATATATTACCTCTATCATCCATCAACTTTCTTTCATCTAATACAACTAAAGAATCTAAATTGTTTCTAGTAGTAGCGGTAATTTTCTTAACTCCTTTACCCATATCTTTTGCACCATGAGCATCAAAATCTCTAGCGTGGAAAAACTCTAATCCGCTATTTTGCATTGATTGACCAAAATGTTGTGTGCTGAGAACATGGTTTAACGATTGAGATAAAGAATGTATTGGATTTGCTTTCCAATTTTCATTTTCTTTTCTTGCTCTTTTTTGTGCAATACCTATTGCGTTATGTAAATTTGAATTATGTAAATCATGATGAAATTTATCATTACTGTTTAACTCATCATATTCAGTACCCATAATTTCATCATTAGAAGTATGTAAATGAGATATATCGGTATTTCCTATTTTTGATAAAGCACCACTTGTAAGTAAATTTCCTACTGTAGAAACGAATAAAGGTTGTTGCCTCATAGAAGATTCATTAATTATATTAGCAACATGTTCTTTCATAGATGGAGTTTTTTCTAAATTTAACTTATTAATTACTTCATCAACAGACATATTACCATCTATTTCTGCACCATTATTTAGCAAATGATTAGCAATAGATTTATGCTCGTTTACTTTTTTAGGTTTTTGACTAACTACATTATAGTCTATTCCATAGGTTACAGGTGACAAGTCGTGATTATCAGTTGCTAAAATGTGTCTTTGTGTATCAGCCAATAACTTTTGTACATTGTGTATAAACTGCACAGGGTTACTAGGGTCAAAAGCATCGGGTTGTTGTTCAAGAACTAACGGCATTACAACATTTTTAGCATAATCTACTATTGTGTCATGATGAGATTGTAACATATCTAAATATTGTTTAGCGTTAATTTTCCAATGAGAACTAGGTTTGTCTTTTTGTTTTACTGATTGTTGAACTTGATTTAATTGAGTTACGGCATCTTGTAAATCTTCTCTTAAACCCATTACTTGTTCTTGTGACAAATCGGGATTCATCATCATTTCATTTATTGAGTCAATGGTTTCTCTAATCCTATTTTCTTTTTCAGTAGAAATAGAACTACCACCAAATCTTAGAATAGATTGTATAACTTCACTAGAATTTGTTTTAGGTTTATAACTTCTACTTTTCTTATTATCTAATTTTCTTTGATGGAATTTAGATGTTATGCTTTGTAATGCTGAATTAGCCGCATTTAAATTTACTTTATCATTAACATTAAAGTCAAAGTTATCTCTATAATAATCATGTAATTGTTTATAGTTTTCATTGTTTTTATCAACAGATAAACTTTCTATGAAGTCGTTAATCTTTCTACCATCTGTTGTGTTGAGTATTTTACTAACAGAATTTACTAATCTAACTATTGGGAAATCACCTTCTTCTATGACATCTTTAACATTACTATAAGTGTTAGATTTTGAATCCCATCCTACATAATCTTTGAATTCTTGGAGGTCAAGACCTGCTGATAGTGTTAAATCTCCTGTTAAAAAATCTTTAAGTTGCCCTATGGCTTTTTTTGGTGGTGTGAATGGATGACCTACTCTATTCAAAAATGTATTATGTAATTGCGCTTTAACTGCTCTTTCATGTAATCTACTATCGCTAGGAGTACTACCGTACATAGATTCCGGTCTTTGAGCAAATGTAGGATTGGTTGATGTGTGTGGTGATAAGTGTTGATTGAATGAATCTAATTGTCGTTTAAATGCAGGAGATGCTGTCCTCATCGCATATTCATACATAGGATTGATTGCTGATTTATGTTCAGTATAGTTATTTTTTTCACTTATAGCACTTCTTTTACTTGTTCCAAATGGTGAAAATATGTTTTGAATTGGCATTTGTTCGGGAGTGTAATTAAATTTGAAATCACTAAATTTACCTATTTCTTGTGAAAAGAGTGGACTAAAGTGCATTCCTAGAATAGTGTTTTCTTGGTTTGGCATCCAAAATTGGTTATTAGTAGGGTCTGTTTGGAACATAATAGAGTCATCTTTGTTATGCGACATAGAGTGCAAAAAGTCAATCCATGTAGCAGGTGATATATTCATTCCGGGTATATTATTGTATAATGAAGAGTAAAATTTACCCGGACCGTATGTGTATCCATCGGGGTCTGTTTCCCAAAACTCTTGTTTTTCTTCATCGGGATGAGGACCGTGTGGTGATTTTAAAAACGCTAAATCGTTCACCATTTCTTTTGCTAATTGTTGAACTGTTCCGTTGCGTTGTGCGTATTCCTGTGCTTTTTCTAGCGTTGGTAAATCAATTATCGGTCCATCCATTTTATCATGTATAGGATGATTCTCAATCAATTGTTTAGTATTAGGGTCAAATCCTGCTAAGAAAAGTAAGTCTTCCATAGAGAGTCTTTTATGTTTTGATGCTCTTTGTAGGTCTTGATAAGTATATTTATCTTTAGGTTTTGTTTTATGAGTTCCAAGTGATGGTAAAACTTGTAATGGTTCTTTATCATCAACAGCGTATTTTTCATTAATTTCACTTAATATATAGTCAGCAATAGGGTAATCTAACAAATCATTTTGATTATGAACTGACTCACCTAAAGCACTACGGATAAATCTATTTTCACCTTGTGAGAAATCATCTTCATTAGACTGATTTCGATAATGGGCATTACGACCAAAGTTTTGATTTGACCTAAGCATAAAATTCATTTCGGGTGTTCTTCTAAGTAAATTATTTACCGCTAGTCTAGCAGTAGGTATTTTTTCTCCATTAGGTAGTGTGAGTGTTGACTTATTATCTACACCTTCATGTAACTGTTCTTCAACAGAATCTCTTTCTTCCGGTGTAAACCATTCAAGTCCATACATAAAACCATCTAATCCTAACTCTCCTTCTTCACTTGTCCACTCTTTGACTTTATCATCAAAGTGGCTATGGCGTAACTCACTTTCTAACTCCTTACCTTTCAATCCTTTACTTTGGAGTTCTGTTTCTAAATCAGCATTTTCCTTCTTCCATCTTTTAAAGTCCCTTTGATATAAATGATGTTGATGTTGTGCTACAGTTCCCGGTGTATTAATATCCCCAAGAATTGGAATGGTAGTTGAGCCTCGTTTGAAACCAGTAACTAAAGGGCTATTTTTTTCAGTCATAGATTTGTACCACTTTTTCTCCATCTCCATCTCTTGAGTACTTGCACCACCTAGCGCAAACGACCTAAGCACTTCTATCATATTGGGTAAACCTGTTGCGTGATTTATTTGTCTTAATGGGTGATTCATTTCGTGATATGGAAAGTGAGAGTCAGTGTAAGATGACTTAGCATTTGCCCTATAAGTAGGGAATATTGAATGACCTCTACCTTTTCTACGAATCATACCGTCAACCCAAACATGGTTTGTTGGCTCACCAAAAGTAGGTTTAGATGCTAGTAGATAACCCGTATTAATAGATTTTTTAGGTTTTTGTTTAATTATTAATTCAGCAGTATCTTTAAGATTTAAAGAAAATGAATCTTTAGGGGCTTTTTCTAAAGACTCCCACGACATGATATATTCTGCGGCAGTTCGAGATAAATCTAAACCATCGTAAAGTGAAATAACAAAATCGTTTTTACGAATGTAGAAATCTTGTAACATTTTTTCACCGCCTATGATAGCGGTTCAAATAAAGGACATGCGTGTATATCCATACCTTGATGTAAATTACAACCCGCAGTATTTGTGCCACCACATTTTCTACATACTATTGGTATTCCCGCTTCTCCCGCTTCTCTAAGTTTAGAGTTGATATTTGCTTTTTTAACCGCTATTGGTTTCACAATATCACCTTAATCAAACTTCTCTTCTCTAACGACTCCTGTATCGGAGTGGGGATTTTGTCTTGATGATAATCTTTCCATGTTCACTTTAGAATCTGCTTTCTTTCTCTTTGGTTTAGCATCTTCGGTTTCAATAGTTTTACCATTAGTAGTAAAATAACCGGACTTTGTTTGACCGCCCGATTCTGCTACAAAGTGAGGGTTTATATCAGTAATTTTTTCTGCTGGAAATCCCGGTTGTGCCTTTGCCATTTTGTGACCCGGCACACAACCTGCTTTACACATACCCGCTTTGTCTAACTTACCATCTTTACAAGAAGGACAATCTTTTTCTGCTTTTTGAGCCATACCCGCATCGTCACCGGTACCCGGAAGAGGCATCTCACCAGTTTCACGCATACCCTCACGAGGATTTCTTATAGATTCCATTTTACCTCTTTTTGAAGTTCTAGGTGTACCTGCTGAAAGTGGTAGGGTGTTATCCTTTGCTAATTTTTCTTGAATATTATCTAGTCTGTCATTCATTTGTTTTGCTTTTTCAAGCATAACTGTTGTTTCGTAACTCATTTCTTCATATCTTGGCTTCATTGAATCATCTCCTTTTCTTTAGATTTATTTGCTAACTCATGAATATCATCCCAATCCATATTGTGGAACTCTTCATTAGTTTGTGGAATAAATGAATTTTGTCCTTTTAGAATACTATTATCATTAAGGTCATTTCTAAATGGGTCATTTTGTACATCTTCTGTAAAAGGAGTAGTAGTTTTTACCATACCCATTTTTCTTAGTAATGTTTGAGGGTTATTAAGCAAATTCTTCAAACGCTGATTTTCTTGCTTTAGTAATTCTATACTATTATCCATAACTTCCATTTTAGTAATCAAAGCATTTACTAAACGCTCGGAGTTATCTTCTGTCATTTTAAGACCTCAATTAGTATAGCGGCCAAATGTACCAGTGGTAGGAGTAAAATTAGATTTTCTAATTCCTGTAGTAATAGAACCCGGAAGTCTTTTTCCTTCGATGGAACCTACTCTACCTCTTCCTTCTGTAAACTTCAATACAGGTACTCCACCTGCATAAATATCATTTACACCCTTAGCAGATTCGGACTTTGCGATAACTGTATTTAGGTCATCTGCAAGGAAGTCTGCCAACTTTTGTACTTCTGTTAAGTGTTGTTTTGCTACTTCCGCATTGTCACTCTCAAGAGCAGTTAAAAATCCCTTTTGGGCTTGTTCAAGTTTTCTTGCCATTGGGTGCATCTTCTTTAATTCCATCTTCTTCCCTACCTATCTCACATACTACTATGTTAAAAGCGTTTCTTATGCCCCTCTAAATCTTCGTGCATTTTGCATGGTGTTTACATTCTGTTGTCCAAGGGATGGTGGTGGTCCTCTTTGTTGTACACTAGTTACAGGTGCGCCACTACCCGGTGAGGTTCTTCTTTCGGGTGCGGCAGGACCACGGTTGCGTATTCCTACACCTTGACCACCGGGTTGTGGAGGGGGCATTGGCATGTTACCTTGTGGCATACCCGGAGGCATACCTCGCATCATTGGTGCGCCACGCATAGGCATTCCACCCATACCCGGAGGCATTCCACCCATACCCGGAGGCATTCCACCCATACCC
>Ga0209503_10001611_pt1 | contig 11448 bp, 10 predicted proteins | sample SouAtlMetagenome_2_FD_187448 | JGI IMG/M metagenome (GOLD analysis project Ga0209503, IMG submission 187448) | Marine eukaryotic phytoplankton communities from Atlantic Ocean - South Atlantic ANT15 Metagenome (SPAdes) (version 2) | ecosystem: Environmental > Aquatic > Marine > Oceanic | place...
AAACAGCTTCCCCTGTTCTCCCATCCGATGCAGAAGCTTGGGAATCGTCCATTCCTGGCATTGAAACAACAGGAATATTTTTTAGCAGGCCTAGTCTTTTCCTAACTTCATCCTCATAGGAATCTGACATAACTAAAAATGAAATTAAAGTGATGAAAAGGAAGGCTAAAAAATTTTTCATATTTTATTTGTTGTTACTGAATGGTAAATTTCAAGCTAATTGTCATAGAGAAATAACATATTATCAATGTTCTTCTGTGCATCAGCTGTTCTTCTAAATTTATATTTTCCGTTAATAATTATTGTTGGGACGCCTTCAATGACACCAGCATTGCCAAGCTCTCTAACTTTTCTCAATGCATTTGTTGCTTTAATGCCAATTCCAAAAGAATTGTATACATTCATAAACTGTGAGTGGTTATAGTTGTGTCTTTTTGCAAATGCTTCAACATCCGATGTGCTGCTTAAGTTTTTTCTAAGCAACTGGATGTCTTTATAAACATTAAGGTGGGCTTCTTTGCCTAAGTTTAGAGCTTTAATAGTATAGAAAAGTCTTGCATAAACTTCGTTCCCAGCTGGAATTTGCACCACATTAACATCAGGCCTCTGTTTTTTAAGCAAATCTACCGTGCTTTCAAAGCTAAAACAAGCATTACACCAGTAACCAAAAACTTCAGTTACTGACTGCCCTTCAATCAAATCTGAAGGTATGAGCTCATAGTCTTTTCCTTGTTCTGGTTGTGCTGTTGCAAAAAAAGACAAAAACAATACCAAAGCATTAAGTTTTAAAATTTTATTTATCATAAGTATGCGAGAATGATTATATAACATGTTGGATATAATTTATTAATGAAATTTGATTTTAAATACCTAGATCTTCAGTTTGTCGAGAGTGCTGCTGAATATGACCAATGCCTGGTTCACGAAAGTGCTGAAATAGCTTTTGTTGGTGCCTCTAATGCTGGCAAATCTTCAGCTATAAATGCTATTTCTAATCAAAAAAAGTTAGCAAAAGTTAGCAAGACTCCTGGGAAAACAAAGCTATTTAATTTTTTTAAACTAACAAACGGATATATCGTAGATTTTCCTGGTTATGGGTATTCAAAAGTTTCTAAATCTCAAAAAAAAGAGTGGTCAAAAGAACTGCCAAAATATTTTGACATGAGAAAGAATCTTACAGGGGCCATAATTTTTACCGATATTAGAAACCCCATGAGAGAGCTAGATGTATCAATGTTTGAAATGTTGCATCAAAGAAGAATACCAATCTTAATTGTTCTTACTAAGTCTGACAAAGTTTCTGAAGAGGCAGCATTTGAAACATTTAATGAGCTAGAAGAGGTTTTTGGTTATTCTTTATGTTTTTCTATTAAAAATAAAAAATCAATAGGGCAGCTAGTGTCTGCTGTTAATGAGCTTCTCTCCAATTAGCTCCGAAACCGTATTCTACTTTTAGAGGAACTTCTATTTCAGTAGTGTTTTCCATCAATTTTAGAATTGGTAGTAAGTCAGGTTCATCAAAATTTTGAGGCACTTCAAAAACCAGCTCATCGTGAACTTGAAGAATCATTCTGATCTCTGGATTATTGGCATTTATCCATTTATCAATCTCAACCATTGCATATTTAATAATGTCTGAGGCACTTCCTTGGAGAGGTCCATTAATTGCAGCTCTTTCTGCTGCCTGTCTTACCATATAATTACTGGCAACTATATTTGGAACATGTATTTTTCGTCCGTACAAAGTTTCAACATACTTCGATTCTTTTGACCGCTCGACAATATCATGCATGAATTGTTTAACTCCGCTATATCTCTCAAAATAGCTGTCTAGAAAAATCTCTGCCTCTGGCCTAGACACACCTAGCTGATTAGATAAACCAAATGCGCTCATTCCATAAAGCAGGCCAAAATTTATGGTTTTTGCTCTTCTTCGCATTTCCCCATCTACTTCATTTATGTCTACTCCAAATATCTCAGATGCTGTTCTTTTATGTATGTCTTCATCATTTTTAAATGAGTTCAGCATTATTTCGTCTTTTGAATAATGTGCCATCAGCCTTAATTCAATTTGAGAATAGTCCATGGCTAGTATTTTCTTTTGTTTTGGCGCTATGAATGCTTCTCTTATTGTTATTCCTTCTTTTGTTCTAATTGGTATGTTTTGTAAATTTGGGTCTGAAGATGAGAGTCTGCCTGTTGAGGTTACTGCTTGATGGTATGAGGTGTGTACACGCGAATGTTGATCACAAATTTCAGAAATTTTATCTGTATATGTGCTTTTTAATTTAGCAAGAGACCTATACTCTAAAATATCACGCACTATTTCGTTTTGTTCAGAAAGTTTTTGTAAAACAGATTCTGATGTTGAAAAATATCCTGTAGATGTTTTTTTCAAACCCTTAGTATCTATCTTGAGTTTTTCAAAAAGGACTTCACTAAGCTGTTTCGGTGAATCTATATTGAAAACCACTCCTGATGAACTGTGTATTCTCTGAACTAAGCTCATTAATTTGGCACCAAATTTTTTGGAAAGCTGATTTAAGTGAGGTATGTCTATTAAGGCCCCTCTTTCTTCCATATCTAGCAAAACAAATAACAGTTTATAATCTAAATTTTGGAGCAAATTGCTAGAACCTTCTTCTAATAGATCTTTAAATTTTTTATAAAGCTGAAGTGTTATATCAGTATCTTCCGCTGCATAATTAGTGGCATCTTTTATTGGGACTTCGCTAAAATTTTTATATTTATTTGCCCCCTTGCCTATTACATCCTCATATTTAATAGTTGTTATATTAAGGTAATGATCAGATAGGGCATCAAGATTATGCCTTGAGGCTGTGCTGTTAACTGCATAAGACATAAGCATAGTATCAGCACAAAAATCTGTAATTTCGATGTCATATTTTTTTAAAACTGATATGTCATATTTCAAATTCTGCCCAATTATTTTTTGCTGGTGTTTTTCTAAAATTTCTTTTAACCACTGTAATACTCTTTGAGGCTCGAGTTCAGTTTGCTCTACATGATTAATGGGCACATAGAAACCTGAGTTTTTTTCAAATGAACAAGAAAAACCTACTATTTCAGCTGTAAGTGGATCTAGTGATGTTGTTTCAGTATCAAAAGCAAAACATGAAGAATTCTCAATCAAGCCCTCCAGTTCTTTTAACTGACCCATTTCTTTAATTGCTTTATATTCAGTAACTCTCTTCTCATTTGCTTCACCAATAAATGAATTAAACTCTAGTTCTGCATAGAATTTTTTTAGATCTTCACTATTGGTTAAGGGCGTGCTTACCTCATTGAATGATGTCGTAAGCTCTATATCTTTTTTAAGAGAAACCAGAAAAAGATTTCTTTGTAAGACATCTTGTTCTTCTCTTAAATTTTGTCCAACGACTCCTGTTATCTCATCTATATTTTTTAAGACATTTTCTAGACTGCCATAATGATTTAGCCATTTTGATGCTGTCTTGTTTCCTACTTTTGTGATGCCCGGTATATTGTCTGCTTTATCTCCAACAAGAGCCAAAAGCTCTGCAACTTTGTCCGGCGCAACACCAAACTTTTCTTTTACGTATTCATTATTAAAAAATTCATTAGACATTGAATTGTGTTGTATAACATTGTCTTCTACCAGTTGTGTCAGATCTTTATCTGGTGAAGATATCAGGATTTTTTTACTTTTCTTAAATTTGTGTGCAAGAGTTGCTATTACATCGTCTGCTTCAACACCCTCAACCTCTTCAACAGTAAAATTAAATAATTTTGATAATTGTTTTATATCATCAATTTGAACTCTTAGTTCGTTTGGCATTGGAGGCCTATTAGCTTTATATGCTGGGTAATAATCATTACGAAAATTATGTCCTTTTGCATCAAACACCATGACCATTGGAACGCCTGGGTATTTCGAAATTAATTTTCGTAACATAGAGGCAAAACCTCTAGTAGCTCCTGTTGGTTTGCCCGCAGATGTTGTCAAAGGAGGTAGTGCGTGAAATGCACGATAAATATAGGAAGTTCCATCAATTAAAATTAAATCTGGTCTAAAAATCATCGGACTATATATATAATACTTAATAGTGAAAGAAATAATTAAACATTATGGTGATTCCTTAGTTACTTTTTGTGCTGCAATAGTAATGGGAGGCCAATATTATCTTGAGAATATTGTTGGTTTAGAGCCGTGCAACCTGTGTTTGTTGCAAAAATATTCTGTGCAGGCAGTTTTTTTAATTTTTCTTATAAAAATGGTTGTGCCTAAATTTAAAATTATTTTTGATTTTCTGGGGGTCTTTGCACTTTGTTTTGGAGCCTCAGCAAGCATGCGACAAATTTACCTTCAGAACCTTCCAGCAGATCAGCTTTCAGGCGGTTATTGTGATATTCCATTCGAGTTTCTATTTAACATGTATCCTTTTTTTGAAGCGCTTGGCAAGGTATTTCAAGGCAGTAGCAAATGCGCTGAAGAGTCATGGGCCTTTCTTGGTCTAAATATACCAGAATGGGCACTACTATTTTTTGCTTCAATGATCACATTATTATTGGTAAGATACGTCTTAATAAATTTTAAGGGCCAAAAAAACTAAATGTCTAGATCTCTAGTACTGTCTAATTCTGAATTAATTGAAAAGTCTGTAGCCAATAACGAAGGCGAGCTAACTCATACTGGCGCCCTTTTATCTCTTACGGGAAACAGAACAGGCAGAAGCACAAATGATAGGTTTATCGTAAAAGAAAGTAGCACAGAAGATAAGATTGAATGGGGAGAGGTAAACAAACCTTTCGATGCCAATCATTTTGATAGACTTTGGGATAAGGTTAATAATTATCTAGACGATAAAGTTAATTATGTTTCAAACGTCCATGTTGGTGCTAACAAAGATCACTATATACCTGTAGAGGTAAAATCAGAGCTAGCTTGGCACTCTTTGTTTTCAAAACTAATTTTTATTTCTCCTGAAATATTTAATGAAGAAAATAAAGAAGTTTGGAAAATTACAACTGCTGCTGATTACGTGTGTGACCCTGAAGAAGATCACACTAATTCTGAATCATGTGTAATCATTAATTTTTTAAGAAGGAAGGTCCTGATAGCAGGCATGAAATATGCTGGTGAGATGAAAAAATCAATGTTTGCAGTTCAAAATTTCCTTTTACCAGAAAAGGGGGTTCTCCCGATGCATTGCTCTGCAAATCAAACTTCTGATGGTAGAACAACATTGTTTTTTGGCTTATCAGGAACAGGAAAAACAACTTTATCTGCTGATCCAAAATGTTCGCTTATTGGAGATGATGAGCATGGCTGGGGTGATGGAACTGTTTTCAATTTTGAGGGAGGATGTTACGCAAAATGTATTAACCTTTCACAAGAGAATGAGCCTCTTATTTGGAATGCTATCAAGTTTGGAAGCATTTTAGAAAATGTAGTTATAGATAGTGATGGTGTGCCTGATTACACTGATAGCAAATATACAGAAAATACTAGAGTTTGCTATCCAAGAAATTTCATTGATGGAGCAGTACCAGAAAATGAAGGTAGTGAGCCAGATAATATAATATTTTTGACTTGTGATCTTTCCGGAGTTCTGCCTCCAGTTAGTGTTTTAAGTGAAAATGCTGCAGCTTATCACTTTTTAAGTGGCTACACTGCTAAAGTTGGTTCTACAGAAATTGGGGCTACAAAATCAATGGATTTTACATTTTCTACATGTTTTGGTGCGCCATTTTTTCCTAGGCCTGCTGGTGTATATGCAGACCTGCTTATCAAGAGAGCAAAAAGAAACAACACAAAAGTTTTTCTTGTAAATACAGGGTGGACTGGTGGTGGCTTTGGTGTTGGTAAAAGATTTCCAATACCAGTGACTCGAGCAATCATTAATGCAATCCAAGACAATAAGATTGATTTAGACAATCTAGATTATTTGGAAAAACTAAACCTTCATATACCACGAGAGCTTGATGGTGTAGAAACTAATTACTTGAATCCTAGAAGTAGTTGGGAGTCAGATGAAGCATATGATCAAGAATGTGAAGCCTTGTGTCAGAGATTTAAAGATAATTTCAACAGATTTGATGTGCCACAAGAGATAATAGGCGCTGGGCCCAAATAAGAATTGCTATGGTTGCACCCAACCAAGAACGAATCTCAAATTTTCTAAGATCAGACAGGGTTACTTATAAAGGACTGGAAAAAGAAAATCTAAGATCAGATATTGAAGGCAAGATTTCAAACAAAACATTTCCTGACTCGTTTGGTGTCCACAATTACAACAGATACATAACCTTAGATTACTCTGAGCCACATTTAGAAGTGGTCACCCCACCTTTTGCCAGCAATAAAGAGGTTTTTAACTTTCTTTGTGACTTACATTCCCATGTTGAAAACAATCTTGATGGAGATTTATTGTGGAATTATTCAATGCCGCCAAAATTTAAAAGCAAATACATAAAACTACCGCCACACAGAGAGACAAATACAACAAAACTTGCGCACCTTTATAGGCTTGGCTTAAGAAATAGATATGGGGATAAAATGCAAAGCACTGCTGGAATACATTTTAATTTTTCTTTTTCAGAGTCTGCCTTATCAAATCTTGGTATTGATAAAACTGAGCTCTATCTTGGGACATGCAGAAACTTTTTGAGACTATTTCCAATGATATTAAGGCTAATGGGCTGCTCTCCAGTGGCTCATAAATCTTTCCTGAAAGGAAGGAGTATTAATATAGAAAACCTTAATGATGAAGATTGTTATCTGCCAAAATCGACTTCTTTGCGTGTGAGTAGGCTTGGCTATTATTCAGAAGAGCAAGATGAAAAATTTATAACTTTTAATACGCTAGAGGACTATCTCAAAACCATAAGAGATTACATCAACACCCCTAATGAAAAATTTAGCAATATTTCTTTAGACCTTAAACAGCAAGTTAATAATGGAACGATACAGATGGAAAGTGAGCTCTACAATCACATAAGGCCCAAAGGCATTATATCCAAGGATATGCGTGCATATAATCAGCTCAAAGAAAATGGCATTGAGTATCTTGAAATAAGATCAATTGATTTAAACCCATACTCAGAAATTGGTATAAGCATGGAGGATATCGAGTTTTTAGAACTGATATCGCTGTACTGTGCCCTGTCTGATTCGCCATTGATTAGTGAGGTTGAAAGCCTCTGCATAAAAGAAAATATTAGAAGGTCATCTGAGACTGGACAAGACTGCAACTTCATATTATCTCTAGATGGAGACGAGGCTGAGACTTCGGCTGAAAAACTTACTCAAAATTTTTTAAAGGATCTTGATCATTTTGCAAAGCTTATTGGGCTTAGAAAAAATAAAAAACAAATGTTTGATGACTTCTATGCCAGAAATAAAAAAACTTTATCTAAGAGGTTCGTTGAAGATGTAAAGAAATCTGGCGGGGTCTTGCCTATGATAATTGAAAGGTCCGTTCTCACAAAAAAGATAATAGATAAAAACAACCTATCTTTATTTAAAAAAGAAACAGAATTATCGGTGAATGAATATCTCAAAGAAAAAAATGAAGATAAGATATTGTTTGAAGATTACTTAGAAACATTTAGGGGAGAAATAAAATGAAAATATTGCACTGCAAAGAATATGGGCCAGTAGAAAATCTGGTCTGGGAAGACATTGATTCCCCTGAACCAGCAGAAAACGAAGTTGTGGTTAGCATAAAGGCTGCGGCCTTAAATTTTCCTGATTATTTAATTGTTCAGGGTCTTTATCAGTTTAAACCAGACCTGCCTTTTGCTCCGGGAAATGAAGGAGCAGGAGTTATTAAAAAAATTGGGAAGAATGTTACAAGGTTTAAAGAAGGAGATAGAGTCTATTTTATGGCGCCTTATGGCGCTTTTGCGGAAGAAGCATGTATGAATGAATTTGGAGTTTTTCCTATACCAGATGATGTCTCATTTGAACTAGCTGCATCATATCAGATGGCCTATGGGACAAGTTACCACGCACTTGTTCAAAGAGGAGAACTAGAAAAAGATGATGAGGTCTTGATATTGGGGGCCTCTGGGGGTGTTGGTTTGGCTGCTCTTGATATAGCAAAAGCTAAAGGTGCTCGCGTTGTTGCTGGGGTCTCGACTGAAGAAAAAGCAAAAGTTTGTAGAGAGTATGGGGCTGATGATGTTGTGGTGTATGGGTTAGGGCCAGCTGACAAAGATGCTGCTAAAGCTCTGTCTGCTGAACTGAAATCTAAGAGCATCAAAGGCGGCTACGATATTATTTATGATCCAATTGGAGATTGTTATGCAGAGCCAGCCTTTAGATCAATTGGGTGGAAAGGAAAATACTTAGTTGTTGGTTTTGCTGCAGGCCAAATTCCAAAACTTCCAATTAATCTGACTCTGCTTAAGGGGGCTTCAGTAGTTGGTGTGTTTTGGGGAGCCTTCACAGGAAGAGAGTTTGAAGAAAATCAAAAAAATATAAAAGATATAAACTCAATGCTTATAGCCGGTGAAATAAAACCTTTAATTTCAAAAAAAATACCAATGGAACAAGCAAAAGAAGCAATAAATCTTATTGGAAGTAGAGGTGTGGTTGGAAAAGTCGTGTTGGTTAACAACTAAATAAGTTATTGAGAGACTAGCAATGATTTTATTACTAAAGCCATAGCCGAACTTTCAAATGGTGCCTTGAAGATGCCAATTACTTCGCCCTTTTTATTTACCACAATCAGATGATTTGTGTGTGATATAACTCTTTGTTTCATGTGGTTTTCCATTGGTGCTAATTTTTCAACACCAAGCTGGTAACCAAGCTTCACCACTTCTGATATCTCGCCACTAAGGCCGATAAAGTCTGGATTAAATGCTGTCACGTAGTTCTTTAATCTATCTAATGTATCAATTTCAGGATCAAAACTTACAAGGAAATATGCAATCTTATCTGTTTCAATTTTTTCATATACCTGTTTCATAACTGACATCATAACTGGGCATTCTGTTGGGCAGCTTGAATAACCAAAGTACAGAAAGTTGAGGTCATTTGAGGTGAAATTTTCTTTTGTAAAATTATTGCCGTTGTGGTCAATCAATTTAAAGTCTCTGAGCTCTTCAAAAGAACCGTATTGGTAAAAGCCGTTAACTTTCATCTCATCTTGGGATAGGACTCTCGGTTGGCTTATTCTCCAAACAGAGTAGAACGATAAAAAAACTACAACTGCAAACAATAAAACGGTTAAAAAATTCTTAGACATAAAGCATCAATAAAAAATCTATATAGGTCGCTAAGAAAAATAAGAACATATACTTCACTGAAAAATTAAAAATTTTCATGGATAGCTCATTCTTCTTATCGTCCAAATAAGCTAAACATAAATAAATAAAATAAATATTAAGGGCTGTTGTGGAAAACAAATAAAAATATCCAGTTAGGCCATAAAAATAAGGAGCCAGCGAAGCACCTAAAAGCAAAAAAGCATAAACAACCATTTCTTTTTTTGTTCTTGTTACTCCTTTTGCAATTGGCATCATTGGAACCCCTTCTTTTTTGTATTCCTCTATCCTGTCAATTGCAAGTGGCCAAAAATGAGGTGGGGTCCATAAAAAAATAACTAACACCAGAATTAATGGAAGCAATGAGATTTCATTAGTCACTGCTGTCCAACCTATTAATGGCGGCAAAGCTCCAGACAAACCACCAATGACAATGTTTTGAGGAGTAGCCCACTTAAGATAAATAGTGTAAATCAGGCTGTAAAAAATAAAACCAAATGTTGTGATGAGTAAAGTAAGCAAATTAGAAAAATACAACAACAGGCTTGATCCCACAAATAAAAGCAAGGCTGTAAAAGATAGGGCTTGAAATAAAGTTAGCTCTCCAGAAGCTAAAGGTCTCTTTTTTGTTCTTTCCATATTCTTATCAGATTCCCTGTCAAAAATTTGATTTAAAGCAGCAGAAGAAGCAGCCAATAAAGCAAAGCCTAGAAGGCTTGCTAAGCCATTAAAAATATTTGAATAAAACTCAATGTTTAAGAGCATGCCAACAAATGCCGTAATCGTTAACAGCAAAACAATTTTTGGCTTACATAGCGTTATGAAACTAGACATTCCCATTTCTTCTCCTGAAGCTTAGAAAAGTCATTACCACAAAAGATAAAACCAACATCACCCCTACAATATTGTGACCGACAGCATTCCATAAAGGCAATGAACTAAGCACATTATTAACTCCTAAGAAAACTTGTATGAATAGCAATGTCAAAAACGCTATAACTATAGGTTTTGTTTCTGAAGACCAAAGCTTAGCTGCAAGAAATAAAGAATAGAAGAATACAACTATTGCTCCAATCCTGTGAGTTAAATGTATTGCAACTCTTGCCTCATAACTCATCTGTCCATAGAGATAATTTGGACCAATAGACTGAAATAAGTTAAACCCTTCCTCAAAATTAGCATCAGGTATTAGCTGGCCCTGACAATAAGGCAGGTCTAAGCATGCCCTTGCTGCGTAATTTGTTGAGGTCCATGCTCCCAAAAAGATCTGAAATATTACTAAGACAAAACCAATTATTATTAAAGTTTTGTTCTTAACTAAAAGGTCGTAGGTTTTAGTGAGCTTTAAAGATTTCATAAAAATTATTAGGAATAATGATGTTGTAATTATTGCGCCAAATAAATGTGTTGTGACAATAAGTGGGTGCAGCTTCAAGCTTACTGTTAAATAGCCAAATATTCCTTGGCCAATAATTATAAGAAGGAGAATGCCTGACTCTAGTTTTAATTTATTTTCTCTAAGTGCAATGATTAGTAATGCTATTGCTAAAAGACCTAAAGAGGCAGCAAAGTATCTATGAACTACTTCGGGAATAATTTTATCAATTTCTACAGGAGAGTCAGGAAATAAGTTTTCTGCAATCGCAATTTCATCTGGAGTAGTAGGAAAGGTAACAAAACCGTAACAGCCAGGCCAATCCGGGCAACCAAGACCTGCATCTGCTAGTCTAGTCCATGCACCCAAACCGATAACTATAAAACAAAAGGCTACTCCTATTGCTGAGAAATTTTTTGTAGTTAAGAGGTTCATAATATTTCTTTAACTTCCTCGAAAATGTCATTAAATGTAAGCTCTGAAGGAAACTCCCAAATGACTAAAGCAAAAGAGTCTACTAATAGCATCGAATTTGACATATAGGGGTCTCCTAAACGGTTGGTAATTTTTTGATTAAATAAATTTCCGTCATCATAAAGGAATATTACACCCGGGTATTTTGATCTGAGGTTTGTTGCTTTACTAAACATCTCTTTATCTTTGTATACAACCATCCTTAAAAGACGATGACCTTCTCTTCTAAGTGTTAATTTTGAGCTTCTTGCTATCTCATACTTTTGTTCACTTAATTTTTCATCTTTGAAATCATCAAAATACACAAAATAGAATTTACCAGGAACAAATTTAAACTTAGT
>Ga0209503_10001612_pt1 | contig 11447 bp, 6 predicted proteins | sample SouAtlMetagenome_2_FD_187448 | JGI IMG/M metagenome (GOLD analysis project Ga0209503, IMG submission 187448) | Marine eukaryotic phytoplankton communities from Atlantic Ocean - South Atlantic ANT15 Metagenome (SPAdes) (version 2) | ecosystem: Environmental > Aquatic > Marine > Oceanic | place...
ACAATCTCATCGGGTTTGAACCAATTTTTGGGCAGGATTGTGAGAAAGATATGTCTCTGATTGTCGACACCAATTGTTAGCTCCGTCGCAATTTGAGCAATGAAGCATATGAACATAATGAGATTACAATATAATTCACATCTCAGAAAGGAGTATGGGTTTAATTAAGATATTTCATTTACTATGCAAAATTTCATTTAATATATAATTGTGAGTCCCCCCTTTACCGTCTGGAACAACACTTTGTTGATCTTTTTAATGCTACAAAGTCGACAATCATATTCAAGTCAACAGAATTGAATGAATGCAAGTGTCTCTTACAAGGCAGGGAAGAGAGTTGCCCAGAATTCACCGTGATTGCAACGATTAGTTAGATTCGTCATTGTTCTGGAAATCTGAGTAATAGTATTGCTGATTGTTCTGGTTGCCTTCTCCGTAGTGATACTCTTGCACGTTACTGGCGCTGTGATCCTTGCTTTGAGCATACATTTCGTAATAATATTGTTCAGCATCGCCATAAGAGTAAGCATCCCCTTCTTCCTCGACAATCTCTTCGTCGGCATCGTAGTCACCTTCGTCATTAGCTTCGCCAGCATCATCGTAGTTTGCATACTGATTGTAGTAGCTGTTAGCGTCGTAGTTGTTAACCTGATAGTTGCCGTTATTGTAGTTACCATTGTCGTTCCCAGCATCATTGTTGGCAGCATTGTCGTTATTGTAGTTGCCATTATTGTAGTTGCCATTGTTGTAGTAATTGTTGTTGTTACCATTGTTGTTATTACCATTGTTGTTCTGGTTGTTGTACATATTGTTGTATGCATTGTTGTTCTGGGCATACTGCTGTCCTCCGTTGTAGTTGCCGTTGTAGACATTGTCATTGTTGTATCTGAGGAAACTGGAATCAGCTTCCTTGACCTTGAAACCTCTCAAAGACTTGGGCTTGTATCCTTTAACGGCGACTTTCTTTACAATCTTGTACAACGTTTTGGCCTCGTCCTTGGTGGGGAAGCCAGCCTGAGAGCTCGAGGCCTGTAGACGTCTGGCGGTGGCGAAGATGTCTGACGTTTCCATGTCATCAACAACCACACGTCTGTAGCTGGGCATGTAACCGGTCATGGTGGCATAAATAACACAACCATAAACGAATGTTCCATATGCTGAAGGATGAATGCCATCATCTAAAAAGAGCTTGGGCCAGAGGTCGTATGGGCTCGCCTCATAAATTGCCAAGAAGGCATTTCCGACAGGAGCAACGTGGGCATGGGCAAAGATTCCGATACGCCTATTGATGTACTTCTTGTAGATCTTTGTTCCATCCATAATGAGAGCGGTGAAAGTAGCTAGATCTTCAAGACCAGAAGCATTTGCTCCCGAGGATGCATAGGCATGTGGTTGAACAATAATAGGAGAAATGTGCTTCTTCTTGAGGATTGGTCCGTAGGTGTAGTTGAAGGCCATGAGAGCTTCTTGACGAGTATCTTCAAATGCCATCGTTTTGGATTGGTCCGTGATTACAACGAAATCCCAAGAATGCTTCAAGTTTGTAGATTCCTCGTATTCACGGTAAGCATCCTGTTGAAAGCATGGGTTCTGGCCATCATTGATGAAGGATCCCAACTGGTTTTGGTAGGTGATCATTTTGTCATGTCCGGTCAAGAGCTGAGGAACGGAACAGGCTCCCATGTCGTACAAGTACTCGGTGGTATTTCGGGAGGTTTCAAACTTGACACCGTTGATCATTGCGTTTTTAGTCGCCCACTTGTGCCACATACCGTTTCCGGTCATGATAATTTGCAAGATACTTGCAGCATTGTGGATGACGGAATCTTGGTGGATGTGACCGCCAGCAATTTGTTCAACAAATCGCGGAAGATCGTTGACGTAGAAGTATGAGTTTCCGACGAATGCAACGTTGATTTTGGCAGGGAACATTGGAGTTCGTCCACCAGCAGCGGCAATGGCGAGAACTCCTACGAGACCCACGGCGGCTCCTGCCAACACGGTCACTTGTGTGATCTTCGAGAGGCTCAACCAGAAGGCAATGGCAGCGGCCCACATTGCGGTGATACGATCCATGATCTCATCCTTCTTGCTCCTCTTTTTCTCGGAACCGTCTTTGTGTTGTGTGTATCCAGATGATCCGTCTTCGTCACCATCGAAAACGCTGGCTACACCGGCCACACAAGCTGCAAAGATGATCGAAGCCTTAGCCATAATCGATTCATCTTCGGCGCTCTCAGTTTTTGCACCTTCTCCAGATTCAGCGTCTTTCACTGGGTCAACCTTGACAACATCATAAACATCATCGTCGGGGCTGGCAATTTCGGAAGTGCTCTCCTGCACCTCTGGGGGGTCATATGATGATGGCTTTGCGGCGGCCTTGGCCTTCTTTTTCTTTCCAAACAATCCCATACTGTTTGATAACTTTTTCTATTTGCAGATTCGAATGATATGTGCTTCTTCTTTTTTTGTTAACACCTGGTCTTTTCCTCTTGTGTTGACTGATCAAATCAACTCCAATATCCGTAAATGGAAGTCTATTGAGAATTAATGAGCCAATCGCCGAGGGAGAGCAGCAGTGGCACGACTCTTTGGGACTACCGGATAGATTTTTGAATCTCTCCTACCAATATCGGCTCGGCTGAAGTACTTAGGTATTTTGTGGAATTCGGCGAGGCGGGGTTGCATACCCCCACGAATCTTTTCTTATATTTAAAAGCATTATAACGGTTATTTACCCGTCAATTTAAATTCTTCGGAAGTGATCAAAGGAGTCGAAATTACGCCTGCCGAGTCGGCTAGCTTCACTTTTTTGGAGTTATCGGCCTCTCCGGTGACTCAGAATCACAATCTCAAAATCTTTTCTCAAATCCAGTGAATTCGTTCGTCTTGTGGATGGCACGAGCAGCGAATAGAACAGATGAAAAACCGAATACCGCAAAAACCACAAATCTAACGGGTTTGAATGTCACACAAAATCTGTGACACCGGCACGAGTAGATAGACAAGATCAAGATGAAATCCAGAAATGTTGGCAGGACGATGGCGTCTACGTTAGCACTACTATTGGGTATGAGTGATGCAGTTGAGGCGTTCAATTCATCTCCTCCGGAGAGTTTATCCCGCCAAATTGCAAATGGGAGACAAACAATTGTTCCCTCTTCCACAGTAATCAACGCAGCCACCCTTGCAGTATCCTTCGAAGAAGATCTTGCGTTGACGCGGCAGATTATTATGGACCACGAGGCACGTTCGACGACCGTCTCGAAGGAGCAATTCATTCAGCAGATGGAAGAACTCGCCAAGCCTGCCGAGTCGTCGAAAACTGAATCTACCACAACTAAATCAGACGACACCACAGATCTTTCTGTACCATACGATGCCACTGCAAGACTCGCATATGATTCCCTAGGAGACGAGCCAAAAGTTTCGTTTGATGAGTTTCAAACTAAATATCTTGCAGATGCCGTGGCTGAGGTGAAAGCAAAACAGGAAGGAGGAGAAGATTTCTCGGCACTGGGCGCCGCCAATGCAAAAAAGTCGCGTTTGCGACGTATCGTGACCTGGGTTAGAAACAAGATATCGAAAAAGCACAAGAGTTGAGTCGAAAATGCATGCTTTCTCAAAACGAGTCTCGGCAACTGCTCATATAGTTATCATCCGTTTCAGTACTACTCAGGGCAAGATTATCTATATGATTCGACGTGCTTTCTCGCGATGACAACAGATTATGCTAGAATTGCTCAACACGCCATTAGCCACGTAAATAATATTTTTTAATTTAAACGCTTCTATCAGATGAATAGAATCTTTTCTATGCACCTACATTATCCTACATTTCTGATCAATGCGGTTCTTTACATCGTCGAAAGATAGATCGGACCATTTAATCGTACTCGAATCACTTTTGCCTTCGTCCGATGAGGATTCGGCGATCATTGCAGTTAGTGCCAGGTTTGAAAGGAATCGCCTGGTCTCTTTCCTACTAATCAAAGTTCGGTTATTTGTAGCTACAAGGCTTCGTTCAAAGAATAGAGTATCTGGGCTGTACTCCGGACCCAAAGTTATAGATAGCGCCATTTTCTCGGGAGATTCTCCGTCAGCTGGAGTGACATTGAACTCGTACCCGCGAATTGTACCAATATCATAAAGCCGCTTGAGAACGTCGATTGAATTTTGGTTCTCAGAGTTGACTTGTATATTGCCTTTTTGGTTTCTTTCATTTCGTTTTTCTTGAGTGGGAGCTTTCCTGTCCTCCATAAAGAGATCAGGATGATAGGACTTGATATAATCTTTCAGTTCTGCGAATGTCATGTCGTGCCACCTAGCTTCTTTCTTCTTCTGAACACAATCTTCGTCATCCGCATTTTTAGTAACACTTATGGCAGCTATTATTGCATCCAAAGCTAATGACGATAGATACTGCTTCATCGTTTTAAGTGTTGTCTGGTGCCTAGAGCGAGAAAACATCATATTTTCCAACGGTAGACTGTCGTTAGTGTCATCAAATGAGACTGTTAGTCCGTCCTCCCCAATACTAGGCGTGTAAAATGTGAACCCGCTAACTAATTTAATATCCTCGAGCTGCTTTAACAAATTAAGAGCAGTCTGGTTCTCAGGATTCATGTTCACCATGGACGGATAAACACGTTCCTCGTTGCTCGGCTTGCCGCTTGAACCCCTTGATCCAAAATCCTTAGCATCTGGCCTAGCTCTATTCACCGGAGCAGAAGCATATGCAACCTTGTATGGCGTTTCCAATATCGTAGAGCCCGAGTCATGAACAAAAGATCCGAAAGTTAAATGATCAACATTATTGCGATGTTGATCTCTAACCCTTAGCGTCTGGATTCGATGTCTTTCTTCCTTTGGCTTAGCATACCACTCCTTAGATGAAAATGATTTATCTGCGAAAGAACTTGATGTAGATTCGTTCACAGGAATGCGAGTATTTGATATGTCCAAACTGATGATACGGCCAGCCTGAATACGATTATTAGATCGCATCTGTCTAAAAGCAGGAGTGGGTGGTAGCGGCGGTCTGAATGATAACGGATTAGACTCTAGTGTTCGCCTCAGGACCGTCCAATAATAATCCCCAAGTTCGATCGTTTTGCCCTTAGAAGAGTCAAAACCATTTGCTTCCCAAGAGCTGGTATTCTTTTGAGTATCAGAAAGACGCTTAATTTCGGCATCGACAAGTGTCTCGAATTTCTTCAAGTGGAAAAAATTATCAGTCGAGTCCATACATTGTGAATACATCATTTCTATATCTTCATCAGCAATGAGAGAATATGGCTGTGGTACCAAATGCTTTACTGGGATTGGTAATGCGGCCAAGCAAGCCGCTCCGGCGCTAATAGACCCACCGGGCTCGAAGTCTGCCAAAAGTTTCGCGGCACCCACGCCTCTATTTTCAAGTACAGCTGTTTCAAAGTATGAAGCAATTTCTCTTCCAGTTGGTGCTAAGCACTTGCCATAGTTGTATTGGTATGAAGGGCATACGCCGTCTTGATACGTCTGTAAGGTCCACACAAGACCAGCTAAATATCGACCGATATTCGCAGCAGCTGGATACTCAACCTCCCATTCGTAGTCTTTTCCTGCAACACCATCACTTCCTTCCATATATTCAAGTAAATCGAACTCCTCTAAGGCCATTCTGGACAAAGCTCCTCTTGCTTTCCTTAGAGACTTATTAGACGATTTATCGACCCGAACAGTATACTTGTGATAGTCTCCCTCCTTTTTATCTCCAAGAGTAAGCTGCATAAGTTGCACGTGTGAACCATCATTACCATTTATTTGTAAACTTTCTTCATCCTCGTAATCGTAATCGTCGTCGTCATCATCATCGTCATCGTCGTCATCATCTTCCATGCCATCGAGTATTGCAAATAGAGTCTGAACTTCCTTTAAGCTATCATCGCTTTCTTTCGCGCTATTGCGAATATTGTTGCCGTTCTCTTTTAGGCTGCTATCATCGGTTACGCTAAAGCGTTTAAACCTAATCGGCGTAGGAATGAACCCTATCGCACACATATCATTCAACGTTGACTGATATGTTCGTGAAGTTGCTGCCGACGATACGGACTTCCAACGATCTTTATCAGATGGGGCATTCTGACCCAAAATGCTGAAATATTCGGCGCAAAAGTCGGTCCGAAATTCTAGAGTATTTGGGTCTATCAATCCAACATTTTGAGTAGATTTTTTCATCTCAATCCAATTGAGCAAGAGACTGAGATAACTCTGGAGGACGCCATTGAATCCCGCAGCTACTACACGCGGAAGATAATCGTTGCCGTTCAGTATGAACAACAATACCATATCAGTTCGAATTTGTAAAACTAAATCCTGGTCCTCCGGGCGTTTTTCGGGATTGTAAAATTCTTTGGAAATGTTTTTTCGGCAATAATCATCAAGGCTGATCGTCATTTCCCATAACGAGATGCAATGCATGAGATTTTTCCGATATCTCTTGTTGCGTTGGTCTTTTCCCTTAGAAGAAGGTTTTGGGTTCGGACTCAAACCCTCTTCTTCACGGAGAACAAAGACGTTATGCGTCCATGAAGCAGGGATTACCATGCTTTCCAATAATAAGTCGGCATCACCACCGACGAGGGCAATTGATTGCTCAGGATACCTCATCAATTTCTCGCTATAATTGTTAATCCACTCCAACAACTTGATTTCCCCTTCCCCCGGCGCCCGTGACGAGCTGATGTAAATCCGCACATTTGGATGCAGTAATGATTGTGGTTTTCCCTGCGTATCAAGTCGCTGCCACGCCCAATACAACAAGGCCGATTCCATTGTTTTCATGCAATCTGTTCCAGGTGTTAGCTGCAACGATTGGAGTTCCGATCTATAGTTTCGCATCCGCTTTTTTCGCTGGCGTTTGCTCATCCGCAACTTGCTAGAGTGTTTCATCTTGAATTCTGTGTTCTTGAGAATCGAGAACCTTCGTTTTCGTTGAGTGGCTAGTTTCGCCGCTGCCGGAGACCCATCTATGGCTAAAACCAAAGAATACTTTGGCTTACAATGTGTTATCAAGGAATCCAATTCCCTCATCAACAGCTTATTGGCCGTCTCGGTGTCCTTGGCCCGTCGAAGAATCACATGGAGTATTTGGTTCATGTCGACCAAGACATGATCAAAAGTGTCTTGGTGTTCGTTGACATCGATTTTCCGAATCGCAGTTGGAAATGCCTCTTCAAACCACTTCCGGAATCCTTTGATACCAAAAAGTGACGTCTTCGTGTATCTATTTTGTATTTTAATCGGCGAAACTTTTCTTATGGGTGGTGAGATTCTTTCAGTGGACGATTTGTGAAGATTTGGAAAGAAGGCAGATGCCGTTGGAATATTATCTGTGACGAAGGATAAGGTTTGTAAAGCAAAGCAGCAGCAGACAATCATCCGTGATAAACGACAAGGGTCACGCAAAATAAACCTTGCTTCGGTAGTATCTACATTTCCTGTACAACTGTCTTTGCCCCAATTCGCGCTTCTTCTCCTTTTGCGGTTTCGTTTCAACAGGCTGGTGGAAGCTGTGTCCGTTTGCTGTGTGCGCCTAGAGCCTTCGGAAAATGACGAAGCGGACTCCCCCCGTTTCAGCGTCATTTCCAATTTAATATATAGATCGAACGAATGTTTTAGGTATCCAAAACTATAAAAAAATTAACGATGACACCTGTTTGCTTCGATGCCAAAAGGAAGATTGGTCTGCTTTCCTTGTCAATCCTTTGCCATTTCACGCGGCACCGATGACAGATTACAATCGTTCGTTTCCCAACAACAAAAATGTGGGACTCCCCTTTAGTAAGCGGATTTCTTCGAATTTTGGCTGGCGTTTCTTCTACAGCGTTGGGTATGATGCGATATCAAATGTGATCGACGCAAGGCGTGAGGCATGACGTCCAAAAAGCACGGGTAAATCCTCGAAGTTTTTTCGTTTGACACCGTGCAATTTTCCCGTGGTGGGAGGAAGGACGTGCATTGACGTGTGTTGCGCTGTCAATTAGAAGAATGCACTTTTCTAGAAATGACGTACCTCATGCGCAATTGTTGATGTGTGTTGTGGGCTTCGTTGGACCATCACCAATGCGACCCACTCTTGCCCCAAATGCTGCCCCACAGCAAACCAATCAGATCAGATGAAGAGGCGTGCACGTGGCTGGCAAGGAAGAGAGAGGGAAGGGTTTCTTAGGTCACCACTGCGAGAGCTGCTGTGCTGCTGGCTCTGTGCGCCGGCAGCAGCTGCTCCTTGTGGTGGCTGGTGGGAGGTGCCCACTCTTGCTGTTTGCCAATGGCTCAATTGTTCGTGTATCACTGCCAGATAACAGAGAGGGGCCAGCAGTACTTGCAGACTCCTGGTCGTTCCATTGCATGCCTTGGTCTGCCTCCCCCCATTAGGGGGGGGGGGGGGGCCCCCCCAGGGGCCGCAGGTGGCCCAGCCACCAGGCTGGGCTGCAGGCGTGATTCCAGTGGGGCGGGCAAGCCTGCTGCCGACTCTGCCCTAACAGAGATGATGAGCCTCAACAAGATACGACAGCCCTCTGCCTCCAAAGCACTAGATGAAATTTTCCAATCATACCCGTATTGCTGGCTAGTTACAAATAGGCGGTCTTCCGCACTTATTATATCTCAAACAAAGTCTTCCCAGCGAAGAAGAAAATCATATTGGCACACTATCTAAGCCAAGTTTGGTATAAATCGCTAGAAGGCTAAATGAAAAACCCAAGTCTAAAACTGCATTTATTCCTCGTCCTCGTCGTCGTCCGATGATGAATCATCGCTATTATATTCGCCTTCGTCATCGATATCAACATCGTCAAAGGTATCTTCCGATCCTTCGCCAATTGTCACAGGTATCGTTTCTTCGAATATTTGACATTCCAAGTCCACAAGCTTGACCTTGATCATGTTGACTAGAGCCTTAAAGGCTTTAGACGCTTGGGTGAAGAGTGCTTGTAAGATAACCAGTTTGAACGGTAGCCCAATATGGACATACCGGTACCACACAGGCCATCTTATCCACAATTGTCCTGATACAATGAAACGGTTCACTAAGACTTCGATAATCGGTAGAAGCTGAACAATTGCTCCCACCAAAGCTATAAAGACCAGTACGGGCAACCGGTTCCCGTCCAGGATTGCTGACAGGAGCATCCCCTTAAACCCGACGTGCTGCAGCAGTGAATATCGGGAGTCTGTATCGAACCAGGAACTAAGGATGGCATATTGGTCATTCCACATTGGTTGAACCTTGGAGGGATCGTTTCTCCGCAGGTTGTTCAGAGCAGATAGGGTGATCCACTTGTCGGTCGAGGCCATTTCCATTGGGACAACTAGCTTTGATCCGGGCTCCGGATCGTAACTGATCAGACAGTGTTTGGGGTCTGCTTCCGTACTCACAGCGCAATCCCAATCGACCTTCTTGGGCGGAGCCTTGCCCTCGGGAGTCGATACATCTTTAAGGGAGGGAATTGGTAGCCCCCGCTTGGCCAGCGCCTCGCTCAAGAAGGTTGCCCGGAGCTGCAGGAGAACCTGCTGCTTCATTCGATATGACTGAAGATTTTGATACTCTGGATGTTGTCGAATATCATTCTCTTCTTCGTCATCAATGTCTTCCTCTTCTTCGTCCCCCTCCTCCTCGGCTAACATGACTTCTCCGCCACGAGGAAAGATTTGAGTTACGTCGAAGGCAAGAGATGACCTTTTCCTCGACAAAGATATTCTGCGACTAGATACAGTACCAAACGTAGCGCCGGCCGTAGCAGATGCTGCAGAAATTTGCACGACCAACACTATAAGAGTGCAAAAGAGCCATCGTTGCTGCCGCCGTCGGAGAACGTATTCATCATTGTCTGTAATGGAACAAATCGACGACGATGCCGGCGATATTGGTGAAGCAGCCGTCATGGTCACGAAAAAATTATATTGTTTATCAACTGATGCACAACTACTTCGAACGTGATGATGCAATGCTAGATTGGAATTGTTGTTATCTTTATTAGTGATGTCTTCGTCTCTTTTCTTTTAATCGCGTCCCTATTCATGCCGATGTTTCCATTTCGTGTTGCTTGAAAGATCTCTACACGTGTACGATCTGAGAAACAAAAAAACCTTTTTAAATCCGGTCGACGCGCAGGTGGCGTCTGTCTGTCACCAAGGACTAGTGACCGTGAACGCAAAATTTTAATTCCATCCGCGCGAGCTTTTTAAAATCTACGGCTCTTCGGTAGTCAGGGTCTTTTTCGTACGTGCTGCACTTCTTGCAGCCTACCGTTCAGAAGGCTCACAACCCCTACTTTAGGAATCTTAATTTTAACGTTGTTACCATGGCCGAAGCAGCAGCAGCATCGGCAGCCCCTGCCCCCGTCACAGACGATGCTTCGAAAGAGAAGAAGAACGACAAGGGCAAGCAACGAAGAAAAAAGGAGGATGATGTTCCAATTGAGGAGCTTTACGATCTTTCGAAGCCTATCCCTCGCGTAAGTTTTGAAATTTTATCCGAAAAATGACCGCTGATGCACCGAAATCGAAGCAAGAAATCATCGACACGGTAACGATGAGACTAGCAACATATCAACGACAATGATCATATCCTATTTGCTGTAGTGATAATGCAGACGAACAAACGATGTTCCAGTCTCGACGAGGGGATATAGAACATCTTTCGTCGGCATTGGGAATCGGATGGTGGGAATCGGATTGTGGCTTCCGCGCTACCATTCCCATTTGTTTTGCCGTCTGCACTAGTAATACAGTGCTGAGATATCCTATGTCTGAGGATATTGAAATTTTGTTGCAATATCGACTCGTCTTCAATATTTCTCATCAAACTTTCTTTTTGTTTCTTCACAATTCAGGTGGAAAAACCCGACAGAAATGCACACGAATCGAAGCTTAACGAGTTGAACGCTCAATTCGAAAAGCTCAAGAAGGATAAGGATAAGGTCCAGCAGAAGATTGAAGCCGCCATGACCTCTGGAAAAAACACCGAACTAGGCAAGGCCAAGGATGCCATGGTGACCCTTCGTCAAAAGAAGGGAAAACTCATCGACGAAAAGCGAGCCATCCGCGCCGAACTCGACGTTCTCAAACAGGTTGGCGACAAGCTTGTCAAGGACAAGAAGGATGCGAAATCTTCCGTGCGATTCAATTCCGTCGAAGAGATCGAAGCTGAGATTAAGAAGCTTCAGAGACGACAGGAAACGACTTCTATGAGCCTGACCGAGGAAAAGCAATTGATCAAGGAAATTGACGGCCTATTGGCCTCCAAGGGTAAGGTTAAGGATCTCAAGTCCAAGGACGCAAGTTTGGACGATATCAAGAAGCAGAGAGGAACCATCAACGATAGGATCAAGGCCAAGGATAAGGAAATCGATGCTGTTTCTAAAGAAATGGATGAGGTCGGAGCAAAGATTAAGAGTCTCGCC
>Ga0209503_10001613_pt1 | contig 11444 bp, 19 predicted proteins | sample SouAtlMetagenome_2_FD_187448 | JGI IMG/M metagenome (GOLD analysis project Ga0209503, IMG submission 187448) | Marine eukaryotic phytoplankton communities from Atlantic Ocean - South Atlantic ANT15 Metagenome (SPAdes) (version 2) | ecosystem: Environmental > Aquatic > Marine > Oceanic | place...
ATTAACATTAATAAACCTAATATGGTGTGATACCATATCCATCTTGTTTTATACGCATTTTCTATAGTTAAATCTGCAGGGTCTGGAGATTTTTCAATCTGTTGTTTGATTGCTTCTTCTTCTTCTGGGCTTCCCCATAATATTTGTGATATTCTTTTAATCATAAACTTAATCCTTTCAATGTTGAATCATCAACGTCTTGTTTTACACCGCCAGTTACGTATGAAGTTATCTCTGTTTCCTGTGGTGCAACTTGTACATTTCCTCCAGATATCCACTTTTCCGTCCAAGGCAGTGGATTCATCTGAGGAACTGTGTATGGACAAGGTAAACCTAATGCTCTCATTCTTTTACATCCTATCCATTCTACATAATCTTCTAATATTGTTTGATTTAAACCAATCATTGAACCATCTTTAAATAAAAATCTAGCCCATGCTTTTTCTTGTTCAATAACATCTACAAACAGTTTTATTATTTGGTCTTCATTTTGTTTTGCTATCTTTGCAAAATCTTTATCTTCCTTTATCATATTTTTTAACATAACAGTTGTTGAAGCTAAATGTGTATTTTCATCTCTTGCAATAAACTTAATTATCTTAGCATTACCTTCCATCTTTTTAAGTTCAGCAAATGCCCAACTGCAGGCGAAGGATACATAAAAACGAATTCCTTCAAGGGCATTCGCTGAAAGCATTGCTAAATATAATGACCTTTTATGTTGTAATCTATTAGTAGCTGTATTATTATCTTTAATTAAATCATCATAATATTCAGCGATATCTGAACCACAATCCATAATTTCTTTTATATCTAACATAGAATCAAATATTATTCCAGGGTCTGGATATACGTTCCTAATAATATGAGTATAAGAACGAGAATGTATAGTTTCAAAAAACGACCAGGTCTCGATCCAGTTCTCAACTTCGGGTAACGAAGCAATAGGAAGGAAAGCAAGGTTCGGGGCCCGACCTTGTACAGAGTCCAGTAGTATTTGCCTTTTGAGATTAGATGTGAATATATGCTGTTCGTGCGGCGTAAGTTCATGAAAATCCTTCTTGTCTTTTGACACGTCTACTTCTTCTGGTCTCCAAAAGAAGCCTAGTTGTTTATCTGTTATTTTTTCGATTTGTGGATATTTGACTTGATCGAATCTTGCGACGTCAACACCTTCATCTAAAAACATGTTTTTTGTTAAATGTGATTTTTTATTCTTTTGTAGTATTGCCACTTTCCCATTCCTTTAATTTTTTAAGTTCACGTTCTACTACTCTTTCCAAATCTTCTACATCAGGAAGCATGCACCAATCTTCTTCAGATTTTACAGGAGTCGCAGTCTTCTTCTTCAATTGTTGATTCGATTTCGTTGAGTTCTCGAATTTCTTCATCTTTCATTTCTCCAGCACCGTCATAAGTATTTAAATAATATAATTGCTTTAGTCCATACTTATATGCAGTGACTAAGTCTTTTATCATAACAGACATAGGAACCTTATTATCCTCAAAGTGTTCTGGATTATAAGATGTATTTACAGATATACCTTGGTCAATATATTTTTGCAAGATACCGCAGATTGCTAGATATCCTTCCGGTGACTCTTGGTCCCAAAGTAAGTCGTATTTATTTTTAAGATGATGATAACCAGGTACGACCTGAGCCATTACTCCATCTTTGCTTTGTTTATATGATACTAAAGCTCTTGGAGGTTCAATACCATTTGTACTATTACTTATTTGAGCACTTGTTTCAGCCGGCATTAATGCCATCAGAGTTGAATTGCGGATGCCAGTTTCTCTGAGTTGTAATTTTAACTCTTTCCACGGTAAACGTTCCTCATGCTCTATTAATTTATCTATCGCTCGTTTATAAGTATCGATAGGAAGTATTCCTTTAGAATATTTCGTATCATTATTATATATCAATTTTCCTTTCTCAGCGGCAAGGTTTGCAGAACTTTTTATTAAATAATATGACCATGCTTCAGCATACTCATCAACTATTTTATACGCTGATTCGTCATATTTTAGCCCTCTCTTTGCCAAGAAATAAGCAAGATTGATAATACCTACACCTAAAGGTCTTCTGTTCATTGTACCTCTTTGTGCAGCTGGTATTGGATAGTTTTGATAATCTAATAATTCATCTAGTGCTCTTACTGTTAAGTCACAGTATTTTTCAAATTCAGATGGTTCGTTTATTAGACCCCAGTTAACTGCTGATAAAGTACATAAAGAAATTTCTCCTTCAGTATCATCTTGGCTGTTAAGTGGTGTTGTAGGTAAATCAATTTCACAACATAGATTACTCATTCTTATTGGAGCTCTTCTTGCTATAAATGAACCATGGTCATTAGCATGGTCTACATTCATAAGATATATTCTACCTGTATCTTTTCTTTCTGTTAAGAATGATTGAAATACTTCGAGTGCTGGTAATGATTTTTTTCTTATTGATGTTTTACGTTCATATATTTCATATAACTCTTTAAATTTATCTTGGTCTACAAAAAATGATTCATATAAACCAGGTACATCATTAGGGTCAAAGAAAGTTATATTACCACCTTGGATTAATCTTTCATACATAAGTTTATTAAACTGAAATGCATAATCCATGTGACGCACTCTTGTTTCTTCAGTGCCTTTATTATTTTTTAAGACAACTAAGTCTTCAAACTCATAATGCCAAATTGGTAAGTAAACTGTTGCCGCTCCTCCGCGTACACCTCCCTGTGAGCACGACTTAACAGCTGATTGAAAATACTTTAGGAATGGTATTAATCCTGTATGAACAACTGACCCATCACCAATTTTAGCACCAAGAGCTCTTATAGAACCAGCACCAATACCTATACCAGCTTTTTTACTTATATATCGAACAATAGAAGTAGCAGTAGCATTAATGCTATCAAGACTGTCTCCCGATTCAATAAGGACGCAAGAACTGAATTGTCGAGTCGGCGTTCTAACTCCTGCCATGATTGGCGTAGGTAGTGATATATAAAATTGAGATATCGCATCATAATAATCCTTAACATATTTTAATCTATTTTCTTTATATGAACTAAACAAAGTCATTGATATCATCATATAAAGTATTTGAGGTGTTTCAAATATTTGTTTTGTTCTTCTATCTTGAACTAAATATTTACCTCTAAATTGTTCCATACCAGCATAAGTAAATGTATCATCTCTTTCATGCTTTATGTAATTACCTAATTCAACTATTTCATCTTCGTTGTATAATTGAGTTATTTCTTTATCATATACACCTAACTCTATATTTCTTTCTATTATAAAAGTAAGTGGTGGTACTTGATATTCTCCATAAGCTTCTTTTCTCATTTTATAAGATATAAGACGAGCTGCTACGAATTGATAGTTGGGTGTATGTTCTGAAATTAATTCAGCTGCTGATTTGATTAAAAGCTCATGGATATCATAAGCTGCGATTTTATCATAAAGTTGTATATTTGCTTTAAGTTCTATTTCAGACATTGATACGCCTGATATATCTTCAACTGCCCATTCTAAAACTTTGTGAACTTTATCTAAGTCAAATGGTTTTATTGAACCATCTCGCTTAGTGACATTTATTGTATTTGTTCCATTCATTATAATATATATTATATCACAAATCCCGTGATTTGTAAAGGTTTATTTTATTTTTATTAACCGCGGATTTCTTCGATTGCTTCAGGTTTGGCTACTTCTATTCCAACTCCTTGGCCTTTGTCACCATTTGGCATAGTAACGCTCCTATAATATATAACGACTTCACCTAATTGTTTTATGTATCTTTTAATTTCTTGCATATCTTCAGCCATAACTTTATAGTCACCAACTGTTGTTGCAACAAATACTACTTCTCCACCATTTAATTCTTTCATGTCATCCATAAATCTATCTAGATATGTATAGCCTTCTGGCCAGTCTGGATTTTCTCTTTCTGATAAATCACATGCTTTAGGTCTTTTATCATCAACCTTTTTACATGGATTTGCTATTCTTGCTTCTGAAACAACATACCATTTAGGTGCTGTTAATTGGACCGAACGTGGTAAGTCCGGTTGCATAATTTCTATTTCTATTGGTTTAGATACTATATCTATTTTTTTAGTAGGTATTAAACTACAACCACTAATTATTAGGATTAGTGAGATTGTACAAAGCTTCTGTATCATCTTCAAGGCCCTCCATCACGGCTTCACTTGCATTATTAAATCTATTTTCAATTAGTCCAGGCTTTTTAGTAGCAAGTAAATCTAAATTATGCCTAGAGAATATCGCAAGATATTCAGCTTTTTCTTGTTCTATTTGAGCATTTACTCTACTCATATTTTGTAAAGCCTTACCTTGTCTTTCGTATGATTCTCTTAACGATTCTATTGCTGCAGTTTGGTCAGCAAGAGCTGTTTCAAGTTTTACATTATTTTGTTGAAGGGTTTGATTCTCATTATATAAGTACCAACTTCCTAAACCTAATACTAATAGTATTCCTATAAGTGCTTGTTGCATTATGAATTCTCCGAAATATATTTTTTGATAGCACCAACAGTAGTTAAATGTTCTGCGTCATCATCAGGAATTTCTATTTCAAACTCCTCTTCAAATTCCATTATTAACTGTACAGTATCTAATGAATCTGCACCTAAATCTTCCATTAGGTTTTTGTTATCTGTGACCGCATCGATACTTATATCTAATTGGTCTGCTATAATTTTTTCAATCATTACTCATCCTCTATTTTATATCTTAAACCTTGCATACCTCTGATATGCACAGTTTTTTTATCATGTGTTCTAAATTTTAATTCTTTGAAATTTGATTTGATTATCTTACGTACGTGTATATACACTTGGTCGTCACCATTGCCCCATTGATTATCGAATGATACATGAATTGTATATCTTATTGTCCAAAAACTGGATAACCAATACCAGAAGTTTTTAAGAAGTGTCCAATATTTAATAACAAAAGCTTTCATATTATAATTTTTCTATATCTACACCTAGAACATCTAATACTACTTTACGTATTTTTTTATCATCCGTTCCCCAATGCTTACTATATGAGTTAAATTTAATAGAATCTCTACTAATATCTACATCTCTACCATATACATCATATCCAGCCTTTTTAAATGCTTGTTCAACGTCATACCCGTATGCGCCATTTCGTAGTTTAAGTTCCATTCCACCAGGTCTCCAGTACCTAAAGTCATTTTTATCAAACTTATAAGCTTCACTTAATTCTTTTTTAAATTGATTAAACGTTTTCATCTAATTTGCTCCCTTTTAGCATTCTTTTATTTCTTCTATCTAGTATTCTTCTAATAAAGGCTTTACCTTCTTTAGTTCTACCATCGTAAATTCTTTTCTTATGTTTTTTATGAGCTGCTTTCCCCATTGCATCTGCTGGCATTGATACACCACCGCCGCCTACTGAATTTGCTGCAGCGTCTTCCCAAACTGCTTCGAATTCTTTAAATGTTCTTTTCATATTTTTTTCCCTTGAACAGTTTTTACAAATGCATCTAATGATTTTTTATCATCAGATTTTTTAATTAATTTATCAACATCAATATCTTTTTTCTTAATAAGCATATCCCAAGATTTTATAATTTTGGTTCCTGTTTTCTTACCCCATAAAGCCATTGTTAGGCCTCCTGCACTGATTGCACCTATACCAATAGTTTTAACAACTAGAGCAGCAGTATCTCCTGTCACTCCAAATAAAAATAAAATAGTTTTAAGAAGACCTGAAGTTAAAGTTATTGTTGTTTGAGGAAACCAATAAAATGCTAATATAAAAGGCAATAGTAATAAATTAGTAGGTTTAACTAAAAATTTTGCAGTAGATTTACTTAATTCAGCAGTTGTCACACCAGCTGCAATAGCTAATTTCTTAAGAAAAACATCAGAATCTTTAATATAGTCTCTAATATTTGCTTCTAAAATTGCTTCTTCAGCTAAATGTTGCTTAAATGTCATCATCTGCATATATCTCCATTACTTACGTAAAGTTCCTGATTTGTTTTAGAATGTTTCACTCTATAAATATTTATATTCTGAAACTTTCCAATTGGTGCTTGTAAATCTTTTACAACCACTCTTGTATTTTTTAATGCTATTACTTCTCCAGTTATAGGAGATGCAATATCTTCTGTTAAGGTATAATTACCTGGAAAAAGATTTGATTTATCGTCTTGATACCAAGTATTTTCAGTTAAATCATAAGGGTCTATTTCTATATCTAATACCTTTTCTAAAACCTCTAACATTTTTTCATCTGACATTTTAGTATGTTCTCTTATAAGAAATAATGCGGCACCATAACGTGCTACAACTGACCTTCCGCCAGGAACCTTACCTATTAACCTTTTAAGATTAAATACTAATCTATGAAAAACTGTATAAGCTGCTTTTTCGTCTGGCTTCTGTCTTTGCGAAGCTTTTTTAAGAACTGCACCTTTTTTGTCTATAATACCAAGGTCAAAAGCTTTTGTCTTTTCAAACGGAGTGACAAGCAATTTCAAAAATCGAAATGCGTAAAATAAATCTCCTGCTCTTGATATTATTCCCATTATAGTTCTCTTAGTACCTCTACGATATTCGGGTCCATTATAACTTCAACCTTTTCCTCTTCCGGTAGATAATGAAGATAAACTAGGAATGGTTTAATATATTGATAATGGTTTTCTTCTATTTTAAACCACATCATCTTATTACATGCTTCTATACCAAATACATTATAAAGAACTATTATGTGATTGAGAATTAATCTTTCTTGTAATTCTCCATGTTCTTCGTATCTAGTAAGAAGCCTTTTAAGATACTTAAATCTTGAAAGGTCATTCTTAAACTCTTCAACATCCGTACATTCCGGATTGTTATACTTTTGAGCTGCAAACAGCTTAAAATTCTTATTATTCAGTTCATCAAATACTTTCATCATATAATATATATAATCAGTTAAATTAACCAGACATATCGTCTAATTCTTTTTGAACTGCGTTTACACTTTTTGCTTTACTTGATACTCCTAAATTACGTTGAGCAAATTTAATTACTGCTAAAGTTGGTCCAGATAATTCTACGTCATCATATCCATAACTTGCGCCTACTTTTTTTAATTTAAGGCCATATTTTTTATATGATTCGCCACCACCATCATCGTTATCAGTAAATGCTGTGACTTTAATTTTGGCTTCATTAATATTATCTTCTTTTACTTCTTCTTCTTCGTCAGATGCATCTTCATCAAACATTCCAGATTGCTTCATCATTTTCATAGCGTCTGCTTTAGCATTTCTTAAGTTTTGTCTATTGATTTTTTCAACAGCTTTCTTAATTAGCTTTAAACGTTTTTCCATATCTTTCTTTGATAAAGCTTCTTCTAATTCTTCTTCATCAGATGTTGATTTAGCATCAATAGCTTCAGCCTTTGACTTATAGTTTTTATCAACCCAGTTAAAGAATTCTTTCTTTTTAGCATCATCCATATCTCCAATACCGTTTGCACCGAACTTTTTAAGTCCTGCATTAAATACTTTTTGATATGCTTTTTGCTTTTCAGATTCTTTTAACTTATCTTCGTCAACTTCTTTAGCTTCCATTAACTCAGGAAATAGTTCTTCTATTTCGTCATTGTCCATTAGGTAAGCATCTGATTTAAGAAATTTAATAAGGTTAGCATTACTTCCACTTACGTCAGCAGTAGTATTACCAGTTGATTTGATTTTTACTTTAAATTTCTTTTCAAGCTTTTTTGATAAATCGTTATCTCCTATATAGTCAACATCGATTTTAGCTTCATCTATAGTAATAGTAGATTCATTGACAGATTCATTTTTAGATTCTTGTTTTTTAAAATAATCTTTTATGTCACTTTCTAAAAAACGTATGCCATAATCCATCATCTCTTGACCTTTACCTATTTCTCCATAAGCTTCGCCACTCATTTCTAATTCTTCATGTTTGGTAATTTCTCTTACTAAATCTCCTGTTTTGTCGATAGACTTTTCTAAATCTTTAGCAACCTTTAAAAGCTTTCTTTGATTTAAAGCTTCTAGAAGAGTTTCTTCTTTTACTACAGTACCATCTTCCTTTTCTCCAACCTTTTTGCCTTTATGCTTATCAGCAAAGTCTTTTTCACCAGAATCTTGTCCTAGTTTTCCAGATGGTTTTTGTGGTTCTGCTACTTCACCAAGTGGTTCATGAGTCCAGCCCATTTTAGTATACTTCTCATGGTCTGCTTTATTCATGATTTTTACTTTTCTACCAGTTTCATGGTGATACATCATATGAGGATATTTTACTTCCTTTTTCTTTACTGGAGCAACTTCCTGCTCCTTAACAGCCGGCTTGCCTTCAAGTACATCTTGTACAGTATTAGCAATGCTTTTTGTTATATCATCGTTAAATAAATTGTTCATTTTTTTCTCCGTTAATTGCTTAAATGAATTATATATTCCCAAGTAATTGCTGATATTAAACCAACTATAATAACCCAGAATATCTTGTTTATTACATTAACCGTGCTCGCATTGCTATTAACTAATGATTCCACTCGGTCTATTCTATTTATAAGACTTTGTATTTGTTCTGACTGCTGCTTATTAAATTCAGCCAGTGTCGAAATCTTTTCCTCAGCTCTCGCAAGCGCTATTATCGCCTGAGCCATTTGGTCCAATTTCTCTTCTATACGGTCTAATCGTTGGGATTGTACTGTATACACTTGTTTTATTTCCTTATTGTCCATCTTTAAAGATTATCCTACATTTGAGTTTATTATACCCTTTGATTAATCGGTGATATTCACCTTTCGGTATATCGAATATCATACCAGGTTCTAACAAATATGGTAAGCAATTTTCATATTGAAAACGCCAACCTTCACCTTCGAGGACTTCAACTTCGCGGTGTTCATTATCACGATGCCAAACAAACTCTTCATCGTCTCGATCGATAAAGAATTCTCTTAATTCTCCGCCTAGTTCTTTTTCGGATACAAAAGGAAGGTCTACCAAAAGTAATTACCTCCACCTTTTAATCCAAGTTCCTTTGCATACTTAGGTAATCTGCATGCCCAATAACCAGCTTTCATTTTATCTTTTTTCATATCACAATTATGCCTAGAAGCAAAGTTTCTAGCTGCATCACGGTCATTTATTTTTGATGATAAACCACCTTTTGCATCTCCGAAATTAATCTTCTTGACATTACCTGTCTTTGGATTTTTTACGTATACAACATATTTACTAGGACCTGAAGACCTTTTAGGTTTATTTAGTTCAGGACCTTCAATCATTGGTTGTTCTAAAGGAACATGTTGACCAGTTTCCTCGTATAAACCAAATGTAGTTCTAAATTCTTTAAAATTAACCAAACTCATGACCTGCCACCCTTTTCATTTGTTTAGTATATTCTTTAAAATCAGGTTTAGACTTATATAACTTAATCGTTACTTCGTCTCTATCCTTTCCTTTAATTCTCCAATTAAAGCCTTTTTCTTTATGTTCAGGACTTGATGTTTGTACTACTCTTCTTTTGTAGCCATCTTCCCAAGTTTCTTTTTTACCTGAACCTTCTTTCATTGATTCATTAATGTTAAAAGAATCGATTGCCATTGTATCAATATATCTTTCTTTATTACCATCATCAATTAAAGCTCTTGGAATTCTATTAATACCTATAACTACAGTAGTAAATTTTAATATCTTAAACTTGCCATCTATATGTTTTGATGTTCCAGTCACTGTTTTTCCAGCATCAAGAGCTGCTTTAATATTTGTTCTTTCTTTGTTGCTTATTCCTTCTTGAGCTGATTTCATAGCTGCAGCAGTAGGAGCACCTTTCTCTCCTTTCTTACGCATTCGTTTTCCGCTTGCTTTTCTCTTACGAATGTTGGCCCAAAGCCCTGGACCTTTTTCGTTTATATATTCTTTAAATGATATCATGATACCTTCTTTAATTTTTTAAGAGCTGCAGATGCTTCTCTTTGTATATCTGCTATCTTGCTTTTATACATTCTAATCTCTTTATCATGCTTAATTAGAGATTCTTTATCCATACTATCTAAAGCACTTTTCATACCTTCTAATCTAAGTACAGCATTTTCATAACCAGCTTTAGCTAAACGTAATTTTTTAACTTGGTCATTTGTTTTTTTAAGTTGTCTATCAAACCTTCTATCAGCTCTTGCTTGCTTATTATATCTATTATATACAAATTTTCCAGAACCCCAAATAGTTTTTATACCATGGACTACTAAGAATTTAATAATAACATACATTAATTTCATTAACTTCCATACAAGTTCTTGCAATTCAAAAACAATTCTTGACCCTACTTCGCCGAGTTCATCAATATTTTTTAATTGCTCTTCAGTAATTTCTTCTATTGGTTCTGTACTTATTTCTCTATATTCTTTAAATGTTTTCATCTTTTTAAATCGTACCTAAATGAACGTCCTTTTTGTTGGCCAGCTTTTGTTATCTTAAACTTAGCTAATCTGGCAATCATATTAGTTCTTTCAACATTGCCTTTTTTTAAATCTTTTTCTAGCTGTTTCTTTACTCGATTCCATATAGTATCTAATATTTCAGCATCAGACATTACTAATGGTGCTTCATCTATTTGAGCATGCTCTTTAAACTTCTTCATTAGTCGTCTTTATCTATTAAGCCGTCGTATTCACCATTTTCAATATTTCTTTTATATTCCATAATACCTATGTGGGCTTCTGCCAAATGGTCCCAAAGCTTTGTGACAGTATCAACAACATAAGGATACTGTAAATTTTCATGAAGTTTATCTACTTCTTTTAAAAGTTTATCCATTTTATCAAGCGTTTTAAATTCTAGTTTTCTATCAAACTCTTTACCATCATACTTACTTACAGTTTTATATGAACTTTGATAACCTTTAAGTTTTTCTTTTACAGGCTGTTTATTATTTTTTTCTGATACTATATTAGTGTATGTTTCTTTCCATCCTTTCATTGTTAATCCCTCGGTGTTGGCTTAGATAATATATCTCTTGCCTTTGCTTTGTTTCGTTTTAACATTTCCATGCCATCATCTAAATAACCTTGTAATAAACCATAAGGTAGTCCTTTCCATTTTTTACCATCTTGATGAGCAAGATATTTAGCGATTCTTAATCCATCATAAGCTCCGCCATCATCTTTTGTATACATACCTTCATCTACATTATCTAAAGGTAATGAATGTAGCCATTTTTCTATTTTATTTTTAGCGCCATGAACTGTAAGGTCAATGCCTAAAACGCCGCCTTCAAAATCAGTATCTAATCCTACTCTTTTTGCTAATTTATCAGCATGCTTTGCAGTTTTTCTTGACATATGTACTAATTTAAATGAGTCTTCGTTAATAGATTCATTAACATCATCTTTAAGTATTTTTTTAATCTTATCAA